>ERZ802822.832-NODE-832-length-20771-cov-10.207065_pt1 | contig 20771 bp, 25 predicted proteins | sample MGYA00345649_ERZ802822 | MGnify/ENA primary metagenome ERZ802822 (study PRJEB30503, sample SAMEA104212359) | marine metagenome | biome: Westerlies Biome; feature: [SRF] surface water layer (ENVO:00010504) within the epipelagic zone...; material: water...
ATTATCTCTCCAAGACTTGTAATGATCAGACCAAGTTCCTAGAAAGGTAAAGTTACTATAATTGAATTTTGGGCCTCTTGGTGTAGACCGTGCAGAGTTGAAAATCCAAATTTAGTAAGACTTTACAAGGAAATGCATCCTAAGGGATTGGAAATAATTGGCGTATCTTTAGATAAAAATAGGTCCAGTTGGTTGAGAGCAATTGACGACGATGGCCTTATATGGAGTCATGTTTCGAATCTTAAATTTTGGCAAGATCCTATTGCAAAACTATATAATATTACGGCTATCCCCGCAAGTTTTATTCTAGATCAAGATGGTAAAATATTAGCTAAAAATTTAAGAGGAGCTCAACTTGATGCAAAAATTGAAGAACTCTTAAATTAATTTATTTCTTAAAGATAATTAAACCACATATTACTATCGTAGTAAAAATAAGTAACAGAGTATATAGTGAAGTTATTAAAACTTTTGGTGCAAATAAAATTGTTAAAATAACACCTCCTATTGCTCCACCAAAGTGAGCAGTATGTCCAATTGAATCATTTTGATTTTTCATCCCAAATAATGTATAAATCAAATATCCAAGACAGATCATAATTCCAGGAACTATCGCGCCAACAAATAAATCTCCAACAGTTACAGTTTTTTGAGAGAAAATACCCATATTATTTTGGGCTCTTTGATATGCATTAGACATAACATCGCCCAATAGCACCAATGCAATTGAGGGGGGGATAATTTGTCCAAGAGTCCCAGTGGATGCAACAAGTCCGGAAGAAAAATCTTTTTTGTAACCTTGCTGAATCATTACAGGCAATGACATTAAGCCCATGGTAACAACAGTAGCCCCAACTATTCCCGTGCTTGCAGCCAATAATGCACCAACTGCAATAATAGAGATGCTCAAACCACCCCTAATATTTTTAAAGGCTAGCGCCATATTTTCTAGCATTTTTGATGCAATGCCTGATCGCTCAAGCACTGTTCCCATAAAAATAAACAGTGGAACAGCTAGTAAAGTTACATTATTCATGATGCCAAATATTCTTAAAGGAATGCTTTTTAAGATTGATACATCAAATATTCCAAGCGGAATACAAATAAGAGCAAATAAAATAGAAACCCCGGAAAGAGTAAATGCAACTGGGTAACCAAAGAGAAGGGCGCAGCAGACTAAAACTAACAGTAATAAAGGTATTATTTCCATTTGGTTTTTAGAAGTTGATTGATAAGAGCACCTATGAGTGTAATTGGAAACAAGATAAGAAAAGTTTTTTGAACAAATACATATGCCAAACCACCAGCTTCAGTTGAAACTTCTTTCATTTTCCATGATGCTCCAATAGTTTCTAGCGAATATATGAAGGTAACAATTATTATTGGTAATAGAAAAAGAAAGCCAAAAATACTGTTAATACGATTTTTATATTTATTTGATGCATTTCTGTAAAAAATATCTACACGAACATGTTCATCCATATTCATTACATAGCCCGCACAACCTAAGAAAACCAAAGCATGAAAATACATAACTAATTCTTGCAAATCAGTTCGACCAACCCCGAAAAAATACCTGCTTACAATAACAATAATCATCAACAAAACCATTATTGGAATGAGGTATGAAATTTTTTCACCTACAAAATTTATATACTTTTCTATAAGTTTCATTAGTAGTCTGACTAAGATTTAGTTAGAATATTTATCATGTTAATAGTACTTTCCCCAGCAAAAACTTTGGATTACAGCGTTGATCCTAAGAGCAATCATACTGCACCGCAGTTTTTAAGCCAATCTTCAAATCTTATTAAGAATTTAAAAGACAAGGAGCCTAAAGATATTGCAAGCCTAATGGGGCTAAGCGATAAGCTGGCTACTCTAAATTTTGATCGCTATCAGTCCTGGAAGGCTTCAAAAACAGTCTCCAATGATAGCAAGCCATCAATGATGGTGTTTAAAGGAGATGTTTATAAAGGCTTAGATGCAGAGAGCTTAAATAACAAACAAATTAAATTTGCACAAAAGCATTTAAGAATTCTTTCAGGTCTATACGGTATCTTAAGACCAATGGATGTTATTAAGCCATACAGATTAGAAATGGGAACAAAGTTAGAAACAAGTAAGGGTAAAAACTTATATGATTTTTGGGGAGATGCAATTCAAAAGAATGTTTTAAAGGATCTAGAATCTCAAAAATCTGATCTACTTATAAATCTTGCTTCTAAAGAATATTTTACTGTTCTTGAAAAAATGCCTGAGCATATTAATGTGGTTTCACCTGTTTTTAAAGACCATAAAAATGGTAAACATAAAATTATTAGTTTTTATGCCAAGAGGGCTAGAGGCCTAATGGCAAGATGGATCATTGAGAATAATATAAAAGACTTTGAAAAATTATCTAAATTTAATATCGACGGATACTATTTCTCTAAACCAGAATCTACAGTAACTGAGCCAGTCTTTTTAAGAGATTAGTCTTAAATTAAACCCTCTTTTTCCCAAAAAGATTTTTTTGGTTCTAAGTCTTCAAATTCACCATCGGTTTTGTTCATATAGGCACTCATGGCTGCTTCCATATCTTTACCGCTTATGAGGCTTGCATTCCAAGTAGCATGAAACTCTAGAGCGTCACGAACAGAATGATCGCGAGCATAGTTAATTTGTTTCTTAATCACTCTTGTAACTAACGGTGACTTACTAGCAATAGTTGTAGCTAACTTTTGGACCTCATTCATCAGCTCTTCTTCAGAAGAGTAAACCTCATTAACTAATCCTAAAGATTTTGCTTCAGAGGCATCAAATTTTCTTCCCGTATATGCAAGCTCTCTCAATGCTGCAAGAGGGATCAGAGATGGTAGTCTTTGAAGTGTTCCAACATCAGCCGCAATACCAATATCAACTTCAGCGATTTTAAAGAATGCATTTTCAGAACAATATCTCATATCACAAGCTGCAGCCATATCTATTGCCCCACCAACACATGCTCCTTGAATAGCAGCAATTGTAGGCATTCTACATTCTTCTAGCGCTGTAAAAGTATCTTGAAGCTCTAAAACTTCGTGATAGAAGGCCTCTCTTTGTCTTGCAGGATCTATTTCTCTTTCTGATTTTTTGGGTGGTACAAAGGTACCCAAATCCATACCAGCACTGAAATGTTTGCCTTGTCCAGATAACACTATTACTCTTGCGTCAGAGTTTTTATCTATATTCTTAATTATTTCTGGAAGCTCTTTCCAAAAAATTCTTGTCATAGAATTTAATTGATCAGGCCTATTCATTGAAAGATGAGCTATGCCATCTTTAATGTTTACTTCGAAGCAAGAATAATTACTCATTCTCTGCCATTTCTATTGATTCATTAACAATGTTGCGCATCTTTTCAACATGCTCAAATGTCTTATGGTGCGACATAACAACCTTTCTTTCTTCACTCAAAAGTACAAGCATTTTTTTTAGCTTATTAAGATTCTCTAATACTTCACTGTTCATATGCATTTATATAACTTAAATTTAATTATTCGCATTATAATGCTCTTAATCTATGAAATCACCAAATCTAATATATTTATCTTCTCTCTTTTGCATATTTGCTATCTATATTTCAGCAGTTGAAGAAAAAGTTGATAATACTCTTCAAGCCCAATCTATGCTTGCGGTTTTGTATGCCCAGTCTTCTGCAGAGTACGACGCAAACAATATTCAAACATACACAGGAGCAAAATTAGCACTCGATGTTGCTTTAACTAAAAAAAATTGGACTGCTGCAATAGAACAAAAAGGAAATTTCGTAGATAAACCGCCGGCAGTTATTTTGGATATAGATGAAACAGTGCTTAACAATATACCTTTTCAAGCCAGAGCAATTATAAAAGGTGAAGGCTATCCAAATGGCTGGATTGAATGGATGCTTGAAGAGGCCTCAACCTCTGTTGCTGGTGTTAAAGACTTTTTGGACTATGCAGAAAGAAAAGGCATTAAAGTTTTTTATGTAACTAATAGAGTTGCTATAGCTGAAGAAGCCACAAGAAATAATTTAAAAAAACTAGGTCTACCATTAGATACAGATAGAGATGTATTGCTCATGAAAAATGAAAATGGATGGACATCAGACAAGGTATCAAGAAGACAGCTAATAGCAGAAGATTATAGAATTTTATTATTAATAGGCGATCAGCTTGGTGATTTTATACCTCTTGAAGAAGCTACAGTAAATATAGACTCAAGAAAGGCTATCTCAAAAAAATATAAAGATATGTGGGGCAAGAAGTGGTTTATGATCACGAATCCAATTTATGGGAGATGGGAGGCATCAATATATAACAATGTATACCCTGAGACTGAAGAGGAGCTTATACAAATGAGGATAAATGCTTTAGAGCAAAAATAGAATGACAATTGATGCTAATTTTTTAGACAACCTATCAAATGATTTAAAAAGAATTGTTTCGGATGCCTCTGAGGCAATAATGGGTGTCTACGAAAAAAATACTTTTGATACCGAAATAAAATCTGATGGTTCTCCCGTTACTGAAGCCGATGAGAGTGCTAATAAAATTATTATTCAGTCTTTGAATATAATTTCTCCGGATATATCAATTGTTTCAGAAGAGACATACGATAAAAGCGCTGAAATACCTCATGAACCCTATTGGTTGGTAGATCCTTTAGATGGGACCAAAGAATTTATTAATAAATCTAAGGATTTCACTGTAAATATTGCTTTAATTAAAGAGAGTAAGCCCGTTTATGGGATTATATGCGCTCCTGTTACTGGTCAAATTTGGTCAGGATCATGTTTTCAAAGATCGTTGCCAAACGAAGATGCTATTTCCACTCTTCGCATTGTGATGAGCAAAAGCCACCAGACAAAAACCGATAAAGAATTTCTTGAATTCATAGAAAGTCTTGATATTTCATATCAAATAATTGAAAAAGGAAGTTCTTTAAAGTTATGCGCTCTTTTTGATAACAGTGCTGATATTTACCCAAGATTTGGGCCCACATCTGAATGGGATATTGCTGCAGGTCATGCAATTCTTTCAAGCAGAGGTGGATCTGTATTTCAGCTATCTAATTGCAAAGAGCTAGCTTACTCAAAACAAGATACTATACTAAATCCAGCCTTTGCAGCATTTAGAAATAAATCTTTAAAAGACATATATCTACCCATTTTGAGCGAATTTTATAAAAAATTGGTATAATTTTGTTAATAACATTAATTAATAATATAATTAATTATAATTTAAATTTATATTAAATATGGGAACAAAGCTACAGCCATCACAGCTTAACAGTCCGGGTAAGGATATAGAGTCCTATTTAGCATCTGTGCACTCAATTCCTATATTAACCAAGGAGCAAGAACAAGAATTAGCTCTAAAACTATACGAAGAAGATGATCTTGATGCTGCAAGACAGTTAGTTATTCATCATCTAAGATTTGTTGTTCACATAGCCAGGTCTTATCAGGGTTATGGCCTCCCGCTAGCCGACATAATTCAAGAAGGAAATGTGGGATTAATGAAAGCTGTTGATAAATATGATCCGCACAGAGGTGTGAAAGTTGTATCTTTTGCTGTCCATTGGATTAAAGCTGAAATCCATGAATACATTCTTAAAAACTGGAGATTGGTCAAAATAGCTACAACCAAAGCTCAAAGAAAGTTATTTTTTAATTTAAGAAGCAAGAAAAAAAGTCTCGAGTGGTTAACTAAAGAAGAGGCTGAAAAGATTGCTAAAGATCTAAATGTAGAGGTAAAAGATGTTCTTCACATGGAAAATAGACTCTCATCCAATGATGCGTCTTTTGACGCTCCAGTGGCATCTGATGACGATGATGAAATAATGTCACCTTCACAATATATTGAAGATAAAACATATGACCCAGAGGTTCTAGTAGCTAAAGCTGAGGCAGATGACCTTAATCACAATGAATTATCTGATGCATTAAAAATGTTAGATGACAGAAGTAAGGATATTCTTCAAAGAAGATATCTGGCCGACAGTAAAGCAACTCTTCATGATCTTGCTGACGAATATGGAGTTTCGGCAGAAAGAATTAGACAGATTGAAAATGGGGCTTTAAAAAAATTAAAAGCTTTGATGGTAAGCGCTGCTTAAAAATAATTTTCATTTAGACCATGCGTCACAAATTTCTACCCTCCTTTGTTCAGAGAAAAGGACGAATCACCAAATATCAAGAAAAAAATCTTTTAAGTCTTCCAAATTATGAAATATCTTCATTCTTAGAAATTCAAAAAGCCAAGAATAATTTTAAAAAAGTAATCTTAGAAATAGGTTTTGGTAATGGCGAGAATGTATTTAAATTTGCCAATAACAACAAAGAAAATCTTTATATTGGCTCAGAAGTCTATATGGCTGGAATCGGCCAACTGCTAGGGGGCGTTATTGCCAATGATCTAAATAATTTAAAAATTGTGACAGATGACATAAGGCTCTTACTTGATGAGGTAAAAGAACCTATATTCGACCATGTGGTTATAATTTGCCCAGACCCTTGGCCAAAATTAAAACACCATAAAAGAAGAATGCTTAATGGCGATTTTTTAAATCTTATTCACAAAACTATAAAAGATGATGGCCACCTATTTATGTCTACTGATTGGGAAAATTATGCTGAGTCAATTGAAGAGGCAATCAATCAAAATGAGGGCTTTGTAAAGGTAAAAGATTCAATATATAAGGAAGCCAGCTTGACCAAATTTCAACAAAGAGCAGTGAAAGAGGGAAGAAAGATATATCCATTTCCTCTTAAAAAAGTTAGCTAAATATATTTACAGTATCGTTAAGGAATTTATAACCTTGAGAAGTGGCCTTAACAGTATCTTTTTCTAGCAACCCCTTGTTGAAGCCTTCAAGAATTTTCTCTTTGAATGATTTTGAGATGTATATATTTTTTCTTTTTAGTTCGTCAAAAGAGACACCATCCTTGATTCTTAAAAGATTCATTGCAAGATCAAGATCATATGATGCGTTATCAATCTCAGTAATTAATGATTTTGCAGGATTTTCAATATAAGAATTAACTTTTTTTAATTTTACCATTCTCTTTATAGAACCTTCGGTAGTGATCTTGCTATGTGCTCCAGGACCAACACCCAAATAGTCGCCATACATCCAATAATTCATATTATGGTTGCTATATTTCTTATTTCTTGACCATGAAGAAACTTCATATTGGTGTAAATTATTTTTATTAAGAACTTTATTTGCGATTGATTCCATGGATTCAATCGCAGAGTCTTCAGGAATTCTAAGCTCTTTTTTATAAAAAATTGTGTTTGGTTCAATCGTTAATTGATACAAGGATAAATGATTAATCTCATACAAACAGAATGTATCTAAATCAGACCTAAATGAAGACAGCGATTGATTCATAATTCCATATATTAGATCTATTGAAGCTTCTATGGATTTAAACTCAGATAAAATATCTAACGCCTTGAAGCTATCATGCGAATCATGATTTCTCTCTAAGCTATTTAATATTGACTGATCAAAACTCTGTATACCAAGAGAAACTCTATTTACACCAGAATCAATAATCTCAGCAAGATAATCTTTTGTGACTTCTTTAGGGTTAAGTTCAAAATTAATTTCACAATCTCTTTGAATAATTTGCAAAGTAATTAATTTGTTTATTATTTTTTTTATTATTTTTGAGGATACCAAAGAGGGCGTCCCGCCTCCAAAATATATTGATGAAAATTTTCTTCCATTTAGATACCTTAGAGAATCCTCTATGTCATAAAAGATGGCTATCATTAACCTCTCTTCATCCCCCTTAGATTTATTAATATTTATATTAAAATCACAATAGGGGCATTTCTTTTCGCACCAAGGCAGGTGGATATATAAAGAGATTGGAATCTTGCTAGGTATTAATTTTTTCAAGCTCATCGAGGAATGATTTTGCTGCTATAGCTCTATGACTGATAGAATTTTTTACTTCTGACTCCATTGTTGCCATAGATATATCATAGTTATTTGGGTAAAAAATCTTGTCATAACCAAAACCTCCCTCCCCAGAACTAATTAGTGATACCTTGCCATGAATTTCTCCATATGAGTAGATCGGAACTGGATCTGAAAAAAATCTGACTCCCACAAGAACACAAACATAATAAGCATCTAGAGATGTTTTTTCTAATTTTTTTATTTCTGAAATAATCTTATCTCGATTATCTTTGTCTGAAGCATTCTTACCAGCATATCTTGCAGAATATATGCCCGGTTCAAAGTTTAATTCTGGAACAACTATTCCAGAGTCATCAGCTATCGTAAAAAGCTTAGCTTCCTTCGAGGCATGTCTTGCCTTTTTAAGAGCATTTTCAAAAAAACTCATCCCATCCTCAACAGCATCGCCAATTCCAAGCTCTTCTTGAGAAATAATTTTAAAGTTATTAAAAATTTTTTTGAACTCTTTAATCTTTCCTTTATTAGATGTGGCTAAAAGAATTTCTTTATTTTTTAGCAAGAAGATAAACCCCCTCAGAAGCAAATGTATTGGGAATATTTGAGGAAAGAATGCTCTTATTGCCCTTATCATTCAGAAAAAATCTTTCATTAATTGAGAACCCCTCACTCTCACATAATTTTTCGAAATCTTTAATGGTGCATAAGTGTAAGTTTTTTGTTTCATACCAGCTCGAAGGGAGGTTGGGTGTAACAGGCATTTTTCCTGAAGCAAGATCAAGCCTACATTTCCAGAAACCAAGATTAGGCAATGTAACAATACATTGCTTAGAAAGATTAAGCATTTTCCTGAGAGCTATGTGCGGCTCTTTAAGGCATTGAATTGAACTGGCCATAATTGCAACGTCAAAATTAGAGGATTCAAAATCCTGTATTCCTTCATCAATATCCTTTTCTATAACAGATATTCCCTTAATGATACATTCCTGAATTTTTGAATGATCTATTTCTACCCCATAACCACATACACCTTTTTGATCAATTAGATCTTCCAGAAGAGAGCCGTCTCCGCATCCAAAATCAATAACTTTACTTTCATTTGGGATCCAATTTTTAATTATATTTTTTAGTTGAATATTCATTATGATTCTATGAAGCCCTTAAGTATATCCACATATCTATTTGAAGCAAAAAGGAAACTATCATGACCCTGTTTTCCTTCAAGAATGACACAAGAACAAGCAACACCAACATTCATCGCTGCCAATTGAATCTCTTTGCTGCGTTGAGGTGGGTAAAGCCAATCACTATCAAATCCAATTACCAAAAGTTTAGCTTTCACTCGAGATAAAACCTTTTCAAGGTCTCCATTTGTCGCAAAAGATGCATCATATCCATCCATTGCTTTGGTCATTAAAATGTAGCTATTCGCATCAAATATATCTGAAAATTTTTCACCTTTATACTGTAAGTAATTTTCTACTTGATAATCCACATCTCTATCAATTTTAGATTTAATATCTTGAAAATTTCTTCCAAATTTTTGATCCATAATAGCTTCTGAAGAATAGGTAATGTGCCCAAGCATGCGAGCAGTTTTCAAACCGCTTCTAGGCTTTATATCATGAAGTAAATAGTCTCCATTCATAAAGTTCTTATCTTTTCTAATTGCCTCACGACCAACTTCATTCATAGCAATATTTTGAGTGCTTGATTTTGCAGCCGCCGCAAATATTCCAGCTTTATTTAAACTTTCTGGATATGAGATTGACCATTGAAGTGCTTGCATGCCACCCAAGCTGCCACCTAGAACCATGTGCCATTTCTTTATTCCTAGGTAATTAGATAAAAGCTTTTGAGAATTCACCCAATCAACAACACTTACACTAGGAAAATCTTTACCATATGGTGCTTGGCTAATTGGATTTATGCTTAATGGCCCTGAAGAACCAGCACACCCCCCCAAGTTATTAGAGCAGACTACAAAATATTTATCTGTATCGACAGCTTTGCCTGGACCAACAATATTATGCCACCATCCAGCCTCTTCACTATGTTCTGAGGCACCAGCCGCATGATGATTTCCAGAAAATGCATGACAAATCAAAATGGCATTCGATTTATCTTCATCTAGCTCACCGTAGGTCTCAGTCATTAATTCAAATGAATCAAGCCTTGCTCCAGACTCCAGGTCTAGCCCCTCATCAAATTTAACTAGATTGCAATTTATTTTCATATTATTGATCTTATTATACTTGCAAGAAAAATTTCTAATTGCCTAATCAAAATCAAGGCAAATATAGGAGAAATATCTAAACCACCCATAGCAGGAACAAATTTTCTAATTGGAGCAAGAAGTTTAGTAGATATTTCTTCAACTAATTTTAATAACGGGTGAGGGCTTTCAGGGGCAACCCAGCTCAATATCACAGATCCAATAATACAAAAGAAAAAAATTGTTAGAGTCCTATTTAAAGTTTCAATTATTGCAATTAAACCAAGAATGTACTCTTCATACTGCGATGAATAGAGAAGATAAAATCCAGAAAATTTTAATATGACTGCAAGCAAGAAAATTGTATAGATTTGATTGGAGAATATAGAAATTTTTCCTATAGGACTATAAAAACTTACGAAGGTTTTTACAATTGGATTGTAGTAATCAACTCTAAGAACATAAAAAACAAAAAGAAGTATAAACAGATAACTTAAAGCACCCAAGCCAAGACTTAATAACTCAATCATATTAGAACTCACTCGAAATTTCTTTAGATCTTTTTATTGCAGCAGCAATGCCTTTGTCAAAACTTTTCAATAGTTGAGAGCTTTGAAAGCTTTTAATGCCAGCCTCAGTGGTTCCCTTTTTTGATGACACAGCTTTAATTAAGGCCTCTATTGTTTCTCCGCTACCAATTGATTTAGAAACCCCATCTAAAAGATTACTTATCATAAGGTTCTTTTTTTCAAGGTCCCCATTAGAAAGTTTCAGGATGCGTTTTTCATAAACCTGAAGAAGATAAAAGAAGTAAGCAGGACCGCTTCCCATAAGCCCTGTAAAATCATCCATATGTGATTCTTTTTGAATATCTATAACCATCCCAACTTTTTTAAAAAGAAGTGCAACTTTTTTTTGAGTAGATTTTGATGCAGAGATATTATAAATCGCTGTGATTCCTTTATTAAATCTGGAAGATGTATTTGGCATTACTCGCATTAACTCAACATTGGTACATTGAGAAAGATATTTTCTAGATTTCAATCCTGCAACCAATGAAACAATTTTAGGGTTTTTAACAAGGGAGCATATTTCCACATAAGCTGCTAAGGCATCTTTTGGTTTTACCGCTAATACAAAAATATCAGAGGATTCTGCATTCTTGGTTGAGTATTTTTTAATTTGTTGTTTCTTGAGCTTTAACGAATTTGATTTATTTCTATCAACATACGCAATATTATCTTTGCTATACCCGCCATCTATTAGGCCACCTATAATAGCTTGTGATATGTTTCCTGCCCCAAAAAATACTAATCTTTTCATTATCTTTTACCAAAGATAAGTTCCCCAACTCTTATCATGTTAGACCCAAATTTTATTGCAGACTCAAAGTCATTGGTAGTCCCCATGGATAGATATTTAGCATTTGGATAAGATTTTATTAATTTCTCATGTAATTTCTTTGATTTCATCATTTGTTTGTCAACATCTCCTGTAAGACTTGGGAGGACCATTATGCCTTTTAAATCAATATTTTCTAGAGACTTGATATGATCTGCATAATCTAATAGTTCTTCAGGTCTTAATCCTGATTTAGATTGTTCTTCTGAAATATTAACTTGAATGCATCCGTTTATTTTTTTATTCAAGCTGCTGCACTCAGCATTAACTTTATTTGCTATTTTTTCCCTATCTAATGAATGTATCCAATGAGCATTGGTTGAAATACTTTTTGCCTTATTTGATTGAAGAGGACCAATAAAATGCCAAATAATGTTTTCGAATCTCAAGCGTTTGGCCTTTTCTTCTAATTCTTGGGCATAATTTTCACCAAAGTTTCTTAAACCTATGTCATATGCACGCTTGATGTGATCAAGAGTTTTTTTCTTTGATACAGCTATCACTGTTATGTCATTAGATTTGCTTGACGTATTATCTGAGGCGCCCTTAATTTTTAGCTGAAGATTATTAATTTGTGCTCTTAATTCTTTTTGCATAAGGTTCTTAGTCTGGGATCAAAGCCACTTTTTGTTATTTGTTCTTTAGCATTATTTGCCGCTGATCTATTCTCATATGGACCACTTAAAACACTATGAAGCAACTTCCCTGGATTAGCGGCGCTATATATTTCATTTATAGATACAAGACTGATCTCATTAAGTATTTCTTTAGCCTCATAGGCATATTTTTTATTACCGTATGCTCCAATTTGGACAAAATACTCACAAGACATAAAACTTTCTTCATCACCCGATTCAATCAGAATAGAACTTTCAATAAGAGATGTTGGGAAGTCTATGGTGATGTTGTTTAAATTTTTTCTTGGCTCAATTTCATCAATATCAGTATCTAAGTACATAAATGATACCGCTGCAAGCATTATCGACATTAACAATAATCCTAATAATAAGTTGCCCGATATAATAGAAGTGTTTTTCTTCTTCGATCTAAATATAGTTTTTTTAGCCCTTATACTATTTCTTTTTGATGAACTTCTATTAGCATAATCTCTCATAAATTTTACATTTTTTCTATTGGCTTAATTCCTAGAAGGCCAAGCCCATTAGACAAAATTATTTTTGCAGCATTAAGCGAATAAATAATTGATTCAATATTCTCTTTCGATTCAGTTAATACTTGATTATCGTTATAGAAACTATGAAAGCAATGAGCGAAATCTTTTAAATAAAATATGATTAAATGAGGTTGAAGCGAAGACGAAGCCCTTGATACAACACTTGGATATTTGCTCATTTCATGAATTAACTTATCACAATTCTTATATGATCCGCTGGCTATACTATTTGCCTTATTTGGCATGGATGAGTTTTCATCCATGTACTTTTTATGCAGCGAACATATTCTTGCGTGAGCATATTGAATGTAATAAAACATATTTTCTTTACTATCAGCTTTAGCAAGATCAAGATCAAAATCAAGATGCTGATCAGCTTGCTTTGAAAGGTAATAGAATCTAGCAGCATCAGTTCCAATTTCATCTATTAGATCTGCTAAAGAAAAGAACTCACCGGATCTTGTAGACATTTTAACTTTCTTACCGTCTTTAAAAAGATTTGCAAATTGAACAAGTTGCACGTCAAGTTTTTCTTCATAAAAGCCAAGCCCCTTAATAGATGCTTCTATTCTTTTTATATATCCATGATGATCAGCGCCCCAAACATTAATTAGCTTATTAAAGCCCCTATCTATTTTGTCTTTGTGGTACGCTACATCAGATGCAAAGTATGTTGCTCTTCCATCATCTCTGATTAGAACCCTATTCTTATCATCGCCAGCATGACTCGTATTAAGCCAAATCGCTCCATTTTCTTCATATGCAAGACCTTTATTTTTTAACGATGAAATTGCCGTTGATATTTTTGAGTTATTGTCACTCAAATCACCAAGGCTTGACTCACTAAACCAATTATCAAAAGACACATTAAAGCTTTCAAGATCAGTTCTGATTGTCTGCAGTACTTCACTTAGGGCTAAAGATTTAACCTTGTGCCATATTTCATTTTCTGTTTTCTTAATTCTTTTTATTAATTCATCTATTTCTTTTTCTTCATCCTGAGGAAGGTCATGAATTAATAATTTAGAGTCAATTAGTGTGCTTGTGTTATGTTTTTCTTTAAATAATTCAGCAATATCATATATATACGAACCCTTATATGCATTTTTTGGAAAATAACTCGATAAATCCTCTTTAAAAACTCTAATGAAAACACTTGCTGTAAGAATATCTATTTGTCTTCCTGCGTCGTTAATATAATATTCTTTTTGAACTTCATAGCCAGAGGATTTAAGAATTCTTCCAATAGCATCACCATAGGCAGCTCCTCTGCCATGACCAACATGAAGGGGACCTGTTGGATTTGCCGAGACAAATTCAATCTGTATTGATTGTTCTTTGCCAAGCTTTGATGACCCAAAATTTATAGATTGAACATTAATATTCTCAATTATTGAAACAAAGTTTTCTCTCTTGAGTGTAATATTGATAAAGCCCGGACCAGCTGCCTCAACTTTTTCAAATTTATTAGAATCACTTAATTCTTTTTGTAAATCACCGGCTAATTCGTTAGGATTTCTTTTTAATTGACTTGCAGCAATCATGCAAACATTTGTAGTTATATGCCCCTTAGAAAGATCATCAGTAATAGTTGAAGAGTACCTTTTTTTTATTTGACTCAGAGCATTTTTTTCAATGTTTGGAAGAGATAATAAAAATTTATTTATCTCTTCATTAAGAACCTCAATCATTGCTTAGCTCTTCCAATATAACTTTCATCTCTAGTATCAACTTTTACAGTTTCACCTTCATTAACAAACAATGGAACTTGAATAGTGACTCCAGTTTCCAGCTCTGCTGGTTTGGTTGCACCTGAAACAGTATCGCCCTTAACTCCTGGTTCAGAGCTAATAATTTTAAGCTCTACATTTACTGGAGGATCAACAAGTATGGGCCTGCCATCCCATAAAATGATTTCACAACTTTCTTGACCAACCAACCATTTCTTTGCATCACCCATCTCTTTTGATCCTATCTCTATTTGCTCAAAAGTTGTGGAATCCATAAAGTGCCAACTTTCACCATCACTATATAAAAACTCCATATCTTTATGATTAATATCAGCAGTTTCGGCAGACTCTCCAGATTTATAGGTTTTATCATTAGTATTTCCTGTAAGTAGGTTTTTATATTTAACCCTCATGACAGCTTGGCCTTTGCCAGGCTTGTGAAATTCATGATCAATAATTGAGCACGGAGCATTGTCTATAAGGAGTTTTGTTCCATTTTTAAATTGGTTTGTAGAAATCTTCATATCAAGTATATTTTTATGTTATTTTATTATTTGTTATCGGGGAAAACTATGAAAAAATTATTTTTATTAATTGCTATAGCTGCAATTGTAACTGCTTGCAGTCAAACTAGCGAACAAAGTACATCTGAAACTGATTTAGAAGTTTTTTTAGAAAAGATTGAAAAAGATAATTTATCTGAGGGCCCAGTTGTAAGCTCTGCCTATTGGATAGGTTCAAATTTTATTACCCATGACTCTCAAAACATAGTTGCTGATTATAGTAAGAGATATACTTTGAAATCTCTTGAAAATTCAAGAATAGCATCAAGCTTTAATGATTTAAAAACTTCAGATTCTAATCGAAGAAAACTCGAGCTTCTGAAAAGTTCATTTGTTATGCCTCCGCCGCTTGATGAAAATCTAGCTAGTGAATTATCATCGATTTCAACAAAATTAGAGGCTATGTATGGTAGTGGGGAATATTGTTATGAAGATGGTAGTTGTTATGACCTAGAGGCTTTTGAGCAGATTATAGATAACTCTAGAAATCCAGAAGACCTTCTCATGGCTTGGAATGGCTGGCATGAAATTGGAAAGCCAATGAAGCCGATGTATATGAGAATGGTTGAAATTGGCAATCAAGGTTCAAGAGATCTTGGATATAGTGGCTTAGATGATTTGTGGTTCAGTAAATATGATATGCCTGCAGATGAGTTTCTAGAAGAAACAGACTCAGTTTGGGAAGAAGTAAAGCCCCTATATGATGCTTTGCACTGTCATGTAAGAAGTCAATTAAATGCTCACTATGGAGATGAGGTTGTGCCACTTGATGGTCCTTTGCCAGTTCATTTAATGGGAAATATGTGGGGCCAGTCATGGTCTAATATATATGATCTTGTCTATCCAGAAGCCAACCAAACAAAATCTGTGAATGTTACACAAATCATTGAAGAAAGAAATATCAATGAAATCGAAATGGTTGAATATGCTGAAGACTTTTTTTTATCCATTGGCTTTAAGCCACTACCCGATACATTTTGGGAAAGATCCTTATTTGTAAAGCCCCAAGACAGGTCAGTTGTCTGCCATGCGTCTGCATGGAACTTAGATTCAGCTAACAATGATTTAAGAATTAAGATGTGCATAGAAAAAAATGAAGAAGACTTCATCACAATTCATCACGAATTAGGCCATATTTTTTACTATCAAGCTTACAACCACCTACCAACTCTTTTTCAGGGAGGGGCAAATGATGGATTTCATGAGGCGTTTGGAGACCTACTAACACTTTCAATTACACCGGATTACCTTAATAGAATAGGCTTTATTAGTGAGGGCGAGGCTGAGTTAGCAAAAAATGATTCCATAGGCCTGTTGATGAAGCAAGCCTTAGAGGGAGTGGTAGTTATTCCATGGGCTTTGATGTTAGATAAGTGGAGGGCTGGAGTTTTTAAGGGTGAAATAGGTAGGGATGAATTAAATCAGGCTTGGTGGAATATGCGAGAATCATACCAAGGAATTGCACCACCATCCGAAAGGTCAGAACAATATTTTGATCCTGGAGCAAAATATCATATTCCAGGTAATACACCATATACTCGATACTATTTAGCCAGAATTATGCAATATCAATTTCATGAGTCACTTTGTAATGAGATGGGATTTGTTGGGCCGCTTCATGAATGCTCAATATATGGAGATAAAGTGGCTGGAGAGAAAATTATCTCAACCATGGCAATGGGGCAGAGCGCTCCATGGCAAGATGCTTTTGAGAAATTGACAGGCTCTAGAAATATAAGTGGTAAGTCTGTAATGAATTACTATAAGCCATTAAAAGATTGGTTAGATATTCAAAATAACAATAGAATCTGCGGTTGGGAGTAATAAAAATGAAACAAATAATAAATATATTAATATCAATGGCAGCCTTCCTGGTGGCTGTTCTTATTGCTGGTGCTACAGGAATAGATTTAGTTCTAAGAGTCGTAATTTTAGCTTTTGTAATTCAATGGATTGCTTTTTTGCCAGCGTATATTTTTCAGACTGAAAAATTTTATGATTTAACTGGGAGCCTTACCTATCTATCTGTTATTTGGTACTCATTAATATCAAGCTCAAATTACTTTGCTAATTTAAATATAGCTAATATCACAATAGTTCTCTTAATCACGTTATGGGCGCTTAGGCTTGGGAGCTTTTTATTTATGAGAATTCATAAAGATGGTGAGGATAAAAGATTCAGAACAATTAAGCCCTCAGCAACACAATTTTTTATGACATGGACTCTTCAGGGTTTATGGGTTTCACTATGTTCAATGTGTGCCTTAACAGCAATATCTTCTGACAGCGGCATAGTGGCTAATTCTTTATTTTATCTTGGGTTGGGTTTATTTATTTTTGGATTTGGTACAGAAGTTATTGCTGATAAACAAAAGACTGCATTTCGATCAATTCCTGAAAATAGAGACAAGTTTATTACAACTGGCTTATGGGCCAAATCAAGACATCCAAATTTCTTTGGTGAAATTGTGCTTTGGACAGGCATTGCGGTAATGTCATTTTCTTCATTGACTGGACTTCAATACTTAACTTTAATTTCTCCAGTATTTACATACTTACTTCTAGTTTACGTTAGTGGGGTCCGAATGCTCGAAGCTCAAGCTGATAAAAAATGGGGAGATAATGAAGAATATATTAAATATAAGACCGATACCCCTGTTTTGATAATTAACTACAAAATGTAAAGAAGTGTTAATGTATTTTTAAATTTGGTAAAACCATTTTATTATTAGTCTATGGCTGTTAATATGGTCAAACTTTTAGGGAGATATTTATGAAAAATAAATTTAATTTAATGCACCTGTGCATGATTTTCTCTATTTCTGGAATCCTTTCATCATCCGATATGGAAAGTGTTCTAGAAGTTGGTAGAGATAATCAATTATTGTCTGCTAAATCTCAAGACAATATAGATGCAACAGAAAGAAAGACAGACAAGATTGTCAATGAGTGGAAAGCTGTCTCAAAGCAAGTCGAAGGTTTAAAACTATATAACGAACAAAAGAGAATCCAAATTCAAGCACAGCTTGAGCTAATGGATAAGCTTGATGATCAGCTTGTTCAGGTTGTTGTTATGCAAAGACAAATTCCACCTCTAGCACAAAGAATGTTAGAAAGTCTTGAGTCATTTATTGGTCTTGATACTCCCTTCAGAATCGAAGAAAGACAAAATAGAATTGATCTAGTTAGATCTTCGCTGGCTAAGCCAAAAGTAACTGCTTCAGAGCAGGTAAGACAAGTTCTTGAGGCTTATAACATTGAAGCAGAGTATGGTAGAAAGATTGATACCTACGAAAGCACCCTTCAGGATGGAACAGTGGTAAATATTCTGGTTATAGGAAGAATAGGAATGTTTTATCAAACTAAAGATGAGCAGTCTAGCGGAAGATGGAATAACGAAACTAATTCATGGGATGATTTGCCAGGATCGTATAGAAAGCCAATTAGAAATGGTATTAGAATGGCTAAAAAATTAGCACCCACAGATATGCTAATGATGCCAGTCATTAAAGGAGAAGTGTAATGAAAAATTTATATATAATTCCAGCGTTGCTAATCTCCTTAAGTGGTCTTATTTTTGCTCAAGATGCCGCAGAAGAGGTTGTTGAAATATCAACTGTTGAAGCATTACTTGCACTTGTAAAAGAAGGTAAAACCAAAGAACAAGCTGCAAATACTGAAAGAGAAAATAAGTTTGTAGCTAATAAGAACAAACAAGCATCAATACTTGCTGCTGAAAAAAGAGAACTTGCTAGACAAGAAAAAATAGCAGATACACTTGAAGCAGAATACAAAAAGAATGAAGAAATCCTTCGCGTTAAAGAAGAAGCATACAATAAAGAGCTGGGCTCTTTAGTTGAACTATTTGGACATCTTCAAAGCTCAGCTGGTGAAGCTGCAGTTCAATTTTCTGGATCACTAACCGGTGCTCAATATGGCCAAGAAAGAGTGAAGTTTCTTAATGATCTAACTGGAAAAATGTCAGAAACTACAGAGCTACCTACTATCAGAGAAATTGAAGGTCTTTGGTATGAATTGCAAAGAGAAATGATTGCCAGTGGACAAGTTGTATCATTTACAACAAACGTAATTGATGTTGACGGTGAAACTTCTGAATGTAAAGTTACTAGAGTGGGACTTTTCAATGCTGTCTGTGATGGCAAATATTTAGAATATGCAACATCAAAAGGCCAATATGCCTTCTTACCAAGACAGCCTGCGGGAAGATACACAAGCTCGGCAGGAAGAGTTTCTGATGCTGATGCGTCAAGCGGTTACGTAGGTTTCTCAGTGGATCCAAGTGGACCATCAGGTGGAGCATTGCTCGCTAACTTAGTTCAAAACCCATCTTTGATTGAGAGAATTAACCAAGGTGGATTGATTGGTTACATCATTCTAGCTATAGGTGCGATAACTATGCTTTATGCAATTTATAAATACACATTGCTATGGATGACAAGTAGAGCTGTTCAAGAACAACTGGCTAACGACAAACCAGATGAGTCAAATCCTCTTGGAAGAGTCCTTAATGTTGGTAAAACACATATGAAAGATGAGATAGACAGGCTTGAGTTGAAGCTTGCTGAAGCAATTATGGGTGAAAGGCCTGCAATTGAAAGAGGTATTAGTTTTGTGAAGATTGTCTCAGTTGTTGCACCATTGGCAGGTCTATTGGGAACAGTTACCGGTATGATTATCACATTCCAACAAATTACATTGTTTGGTACAGGTGATCCAAAAATTATGGCTGGCGGTATATCACAAGCACTTGTTACAACAGTACTTGGTCTTGTGGTTGCTATTCCAACAACACTTGCACACTCATTCTTGCAGTCTTCTGCAAGGTCTGTTGTGGATGTTTTAGAAGAACAAGCAACTGGTATTGTTGCTGAAAAAGCTAAATAACAATGTACTGGCTTACTGAGCTTTATATTTCTCTTAGAGACTTTATGGAACAGGGTGGGCCAGTATTATGGTATATAGCTTTTCTAGTTACATTCATGTGGGCTTTAATTTTTGAAAGAGTTTACTACTTCCTTTTCGTTCATGTCGATTTTGCCCAAAACATAAGAAGCAAATATCTTTCAATGCAATTTAAATCCCCATGGCACAAAAACCAAACCAAAACCAGATTCATTTCTGAAGGAAAAATATCAATTAACAGAAATGTTCAACTCATACAGGTATGTATTGCATTATGTCCACTTTTTGGATTGATGGGTACAGTTACTGGTATGATCGAAGTTTTTCAAGTTATGGCTTTTACTGGTGGTGGTGACGCAAGGTCTATGGCTGGAGGTGTGTCAAAAGCAACTCTTCCAACAATGGCTGGTATGGTATCATCATTGTCAGGAGTGTTAGCTATGATTTGGGTCAAAAACCAAGTTGAGTCAAATGAATTAATGATGGTTGATTATGTGACTGGATCAAGTAAACAAGGAGCAAAATAATGAGAAGAAACGCAATTAGTGCAGCTGCTCGTGAAGAAGAAAGTGAAATTAATTTAACACCCATGCTTGATGTAGTTTTCATCATGCTTATTTTCTTTATCGTTACAGCGAACTTTATTAAAGAACCAGGACTGGAAGTAAATAGACCAGATTCTGATACATCAGAAATACAAGAAAATGCAGCAATTCTTATTGCTATCGGTGGCAATGATGAAATTTACATGGATGGTAGAAGAATTGATGTAAGACAGGTAAAAGCTAATGTTGTAAAAATGCTAGCAGACAATCCAAAGGGATCTG
>ERZ802822.834-NODE-834-length-20759-cov-8.780679_pt1 | contig 20759 bp, 19 predicted proteins | sample MGYA00345649_ERZ802822 | MGnify/ENA primary metagenome ERZ802822 (study PRJEB30503, sample SAMEA104212359) | marine metagenome | biome: Westerlies Biome; feature: [SRF] surface water layer (ENVO:00010504) within the epipelagic zone...; material: water...
AATCTTAGTCTTAAGTTCGTTGATCTAAACTTTAAGAAGAAAAATTTTTATGGAGGGCTTGGCGCGCGAGCAAAGCAAATAGAAATACGAGGTGAGCTCAAATATATTTTAGGGGATATTGCTTCAAGCAAAAGTGAAAGTTTGTATGTATCTGGCTCCCTGCCAGTCAATGAAAATAACCCTCAAGCAGAAATTATGGCGCAAAAGGCGTTAATCCAAGAATTAGAATTTCTTTTACTAGAAGAGCTTATTCAGGAGTATTGGTTAATTGAAAGTTAATTTCTTAAATTTTTCTGATCCTAAGGATCATAGATATTTCCTTTTAACGGGAAATGAATTTATCTTAAAGGAAGATGCAGTAAATGCTATTTTGCATGATCTAAAAAATAATGGATTTAAAGAAAAAGTATCTGTTTATCAGGATGATCTAGATAGAGCGCAAGAAATAATTTCCAGGAATGTGGGTGGCTCATTATTTCAAGAAAATTTAATCGTCCACATTAAACATACATCAGGGAAATTTCCAGAAAAAATTAAACTTATTCTTGAAAATAACGAAATTTTTCAGTCTTCTAATATAGCCCTTATTATTGAATCAAGCATTGAAAAAACTCCTGCCACCGGAACTTGGATTAAAAGCTTTGATGCTAATGGTCTGATCGTCAACTGCAATAAACTTAAGCAAGTAGAAGAAAAAATTTGGCTTAAAAGGCAATTAGATTTTTTGCCAAAAGATTTGCTTCCAATATTTGGAGGTTCAATTTTCCAAAATAATGAATCGAATCTTTTGGGTCAAAAAAATGAAGTTGAAATACTAAAGTTATTATTCCTTGGTCAAGAGGGGGAAAATCTAAAAACCGATCATATTATCTTTGGATCAGGTATTACTGCCTTTGAACTTGAAGATTTGCTCATTACAAGAAATTTTAAAAAGGCTATCCAAACAATTCACTTTATGAGAGAAAATGATAAGCAGAATTCTGCTCCCATCATATGGATAATTGCTAAAGTTATTAATTCCTGCTTAAGTTCACTGAAATCATCAAACAAGAAATCTGCGTTAATTAACAGCGGTGTTTGGTCATCAAAAATTAATCTTTATTTAAATCTTATTAAAAAATCTAAAGATAATGAATTTTCAAACTTAAGCGAAGAAATTCTTAAAATTGATCTTATCAACAAAGGCTTGCTCAAAGCTGAGACTTGGGAACAAATTGAGAGAGTTATTTTGAAGTTGCAAGATGCAACTGCATAGCGGAGTTGAACAATTCAACAACATCCAAAAATCCATGAAAATTTTCTTGCAATTTATAATCCGTTTCAATTAAATGAGTGAGTGGCAAGAGACCCTTTGTAGAACTTGTAAGCCAAATACAAGGTGAATCATTGAAATCTTTGATTGAGCAGCTACCCTCCTTTACTCTGTATGGAGTATCTCGGAGTGCATCAATTAAAATTGACCTGGTAATTCCAGGAAGAATATTTTCTGATAATGCAGATGTTCTAACCTGTCCCTTCTCATTAAAATAAAAAACATTGCTTGCCCCTGCTTCAGTCATAAAGCCTTCTCTGTGCATAACTACTTCATTGCAACCGAGTGATTTAGCTTTATTCATTGCCAAAATATTACCAAGCAATGAGGTTGATTTTATATTACATTTGCCCCATCGATCATCATCGCAAAGCATTGCACCTATTGGTGAAGATGAAAAATTTGAAGGCATAGCATAACCAAATCTTTCTAGTTCCAAATCATCTTGATAAAGATGAGATCTAATTGGGTCAATGCCTCGTGTAATTTGGTAGTAAATGTATCCATCTTTCTCAGCAAGAGTCTCAGAAAGCAGATAAAGATCAGATGAAACACTTTCAAAATCAACCTTTAAATCCATTAAATGAGCACTATTTTTCATACGATCAAAGTGTTCTCTGAAACACAAGGCTTTTCCTTTGAAATATGGAACTACTTCATAAATACTATCAGAAAATGTATAAGCGCGAGATAAGGGTGAAACCCTTATTTCCTCTAAAGTGCTTAATTTTCCCTGATAAATTGCAGGTATATCATTCATTTCAATCAAAGGAGAACAGGCTGAAGATCCAAAACATTATTCGAGCCCATATTCTTCCAAAGAACCCTTTTTCATCAACGGATTCAATTGCTAGAAGTGGTGCTGAAAAAACTATCCTATCATTCGACATGAATTCAATATTACCAATCTCATCACCCTCAAGAATTGGCGCTTTTATATTATTATTAAATTTATAATTTGCTTTTATGTTTTTAAAATCTAGCCTAGGCAAAGTTAAGAAAATATCCTCTTTTGTGCCTAATGCAACTTGATCTGCTGTACCGCCCCAAACTTTAGCGGTTGTTATTTGTGTATCTTTAGTTATAAGTTTTTGAGTCGAAAAAAATCTAAATCCATATTCCAAAAGTCTCTGAGATGAGGTTAATCGCTCATTTTCTGAAGGACTGCCTGCTACTACAGCTATTAGCCTCATGTCATTTCTCTTAGCGGAAGAAATTAAACAATATCCCGCTGAATCAGTATGACCAGTTTTAACACCGTCAACAGTATCGTCTCTCCATAAAAGCTTATTACGATTAAGCTGTCTTATTCCACTGAAGGTAAATTCTTTTTCTTGATAAGTGGAATAGTGTTTGGGAAAATTGTTAATCATTGATTTAGTCAAGAGAGCTAGATCTTTTGCAGAAGAAAAATGGTCAGGATCACTCCAGCCTACCGCATTTTGAAATAGGGTATTACTCAAGCCCAGTTCCATTGCATATGCATTCATAAAATCTACAAAACCTTCTTCCGAGCCAGCAACATATTCTGCCATAGCTACGGTAGCATCATTTCCAGATTGGATAATTATTCCAGATAGTAGGTCCCTTACTGAGACCCTCTTACCTGCTTCTATAAACATCTTAGATCCACCAGTTTTCCAGGCTTTCTCACTAATCAAAACTTTATCATCAAGGCTGATTGCGCCGCTAGCTATTTGATCGGCTATTACGTATCCACTCATTACCTTAGTCATACTTGCAGGCGCAATTTGATTATCTTGATTAAACTCCGCTATCACTGTATTCGTATTAGCTTCAATTAATATATAACTATCTAAATTTAATTTAGGTGCCTTGGGAACCATAGACTGCGCTGGAAGCTCAATACAAAGTGGAGCAAAAAGCAGTAAGTAAATTATTTTCTTCATAATTACAGGTCTTAAAATTTTAATGATAAATCATACACGGCTTTCGCATAAAAATGGCTGCGATTATATTTAGTAATAGCAATGAAGTTATCATCACCGAGAAAGTATAAATCTTTAGACTTGCTTAATAGAAGAGTTTGGCCTGTTTTAATAAAATTTTTATCTTCAATCTTATTTAAGGTCATAAGCTCTTGCAACTTCAAATCATTACCAATTGCAATGGATAAAAGGCTATCGCCTTCTTCAACGATGTAATTTTCTTCAGTCCCCTCTGTAAAACGAAGAGGGATAAATTTTTTTAAGTTCTCTTGATGCTCGTATGTTTGATTAACCTTATTTAATTGAAGTTGGGTAACAACCACGCCATTACGTTTCCAACCATGTTTTTTGAGATAATTAGCAATACTTGCCACCGCGTCTGGAATTGAATTAAACAAATCAGCATAGCCATCGCCATCATAATCAATTGCATACGCTCTATAACTTGATGAAATAAACTGGCCGTATCCCATGGCACCAGCATAGGATCCCTGCACTGAATTAATGTCTAAATTATTCTCTCTTGTAAGAATAAAAAACTGAACTAGCTCACTTTTAAAAAACTTTGATCTTCTGGGAAAGTCAAATCCCAAGGTAGCCAAACTGTCGAGTACTCTATAATTACCTTTAATTTTTCCATATCTTGTTTCTACTCCCAAAATAGAAGTAATTATTTCCTTTGGAACTCCAAATTCATTTTCAACTTTTTTAAACAACTCTCTGTTTTCATTAATAAAATTTTTTCCATTAGCGATTCGTTTCTCCTCTAAAAAGAGTTTTTTATATCGATCCCATGTCCAAGTAAATTCAGCCGGAGAGGACATAGATTTTAAAATAGATTCCTGTTTTTTAGCTGATTGTAAAATTGTTAAAACATAGTCTTCTTCAAAACCATGCTCTGATACCAATTCTTCTATGACATCTTGAGCTTCAGAATGCTCAGAGTAATCAGCATACACAAGGTTCTGAAAGAGAAATATGAATATAAAAAAATATTTCATTGGGGTAAAAATTTTTTATGTGTTCCCATAGATATAATTATGCCAAATGCAAGAAATAAAGATATCAGTGAAGAGCCACCCTTACTTATAAATGGTAAGGGCATCCCAACGACTGGGAGCAACCCAACTACCATGCATAAATTGATAATTAAATTTGCTGCAAATGTGAGACTTAGACCTCCAATTACAAGTCTACAAAACCTATCTCTTGCAGTTAATGCTAAATAAAAGCACCTCAGTAGTATAAATAAATAAATACTAAGCAATAAAAGAACTCCAAGAAAACCAAATTCTTCTCCAATCACAGAAAAAATAAAATCAGTTTCTGTTTCTGGAAGAAAATTAAGTTGAGTCTGAGATCCCTCCCCAAAACCTTTACCAAAAAAACCTCCTGAACCTATTGCAACCTTTGATTGGATAATATTCCAGCTTGCACCAAACGGATCAGCCTCGGGATTAAAAAATGTTGCAATTCTTTGGCGCTGAAAAGGAGCTAAGAGAATATTCCAAATAAAAGGGGAGCTAATAACCAAAACCATAAATGAGCCGCCTATAAAGCTCCAACTCAAACCTGAAAGAAATAATACAAATAGACCAGATAAGGCAACAATTAGCGCAGTTCCAAGATCTGGCTGCCTATAAACTAAAAAAAAACAGCAAAAAATAATTACAAGACTAAAAAAAATTTCCTTACGTTGAATTGGTAACTTTTTACCGTATAGGAAATTTGCTAGAAATAGGGGTACGGCTAACTTTAATAATTCTGAAGATTGAAAAGAAAAAGATCCAACCCTTACCCATCTTTGAGCTCCATTAATCTCAGGACCAAACAGATACGTAATACCTAACAACATTATTGATAACAGTAAAAATAATAATGACATCCTTCTAAAGATATCTGGGTCAGGCTGACTAATTAAAATCATCATGATAAATCCAGCAACGATGAAAACTAATTGTTTAGATACCATGCTCGCGTCTGCATTAGACGCAGAAAACAGAAAAAATAGTCCTAAAATTGATAGTAAAAAAATACTAAAGAATAAATATGGGTCAAAGTATATCTTTTGAAAATATTTACTCATTGATTAAGCTCTTCAAAACCTCAATTGCCACTGGCCCTGCTACAGCACCCCCACTTTCTCCATTTTCAATTACTACTGAAATAGCATATCTGGGATTTGGCATTGGCCCAAAAGCAATAATGATAGAGTGATCTCTTAAAAGCTCAGAAGTCCTAACTTCAAGATAGGCTTCCTTACTATCTAAACTTACTAACTCGGCAGTACCTGATTTGCCAGCGACTTGAAAATCTTTAAGGTTACGTATGCTTCGAGCTGTTCCATAATCACTTTCAATAACTCCCAATAACGCATCATGCATTTTCTTCCAATCGGAATCGCTGAAACCCTCTGTTTTCCATAATTTAGTTGATTTCTCATTTTTAACAGAAGAAACTACTGAGGGTTCAATGATTCCTCCTTTGGTAGCAAGAATAGATGCATAATTTGCAAGTTGCATTGGAGTTGCTATCAAGTATCCCTGCCCAACGCCTAGATTTACAGTGTCGCCTTTTACCCAGCCTGCATTCATCAAGCTATATTTCCACTCAGGGGTCGGAACAAAAGCTTTGTCTTCATCAAAGCAATCAAAGCAAACTTTCTGCCCAAAACCTAAGCTGTAGAGATGTTCAGATAATTCTGTTATGTCAGATTGATATGCTAAAGAAAAAAAGTAAGTATTTGAACTAACTAACATGGCCTTTCGCATATTAACCTTTCCATGTCCGCCCTTAAGCCAGCCTCTATAAACTCTTCCAGTCTCTGGTAAGGTAAAAAAACCTGGATCTTTGATCTCATATTCCCAATCAATAATTCCCTTTGATAAGCCATACATACCTATTGCAGGTTTAATTGTAGATGCTGGAGGATATCTTCCTTGAAGAGCTCTATTAAAAAAAGGTTTTTCAGGATTATTAATTAAGTCCTGAAATTCTTTCTCATCCATGCCATTTGATATCTTGTTGATTGAATAAGAAGGTGAGCTATATAAGACATTGATTCCTGAAGATTTTAGATCTATTGCAACAACAGCACCTTTTCTATTGCCAATGTACTCTGCAGCACTTCTTTGAGCATCTATATCTAAATGTGTATATAAATCAGAGCCTTTTTCAGGATTTGTATATGAGAGCTCTTTAATAAATTGCCCTCTTGCATTCATCTCATAGATCTTTGATCCATGTTGACCATTAAGATGATCATTATAGGTATCCTCCAATCCAGTTCGGCCTTTAATTAGGCCATTTGCATAAGTTAATTCAACATCTTTCCAATGACTCCTGGGAATATTAGGCATCTTATTGAAATCATCTTCAGTTATGGAAGTGTATCCAAGAACATGAGAGAAAATTTCTGGATGGTCACTAATTCTTCTGTATCGCTTTGCAATAAATGCATGTTTAAAACTAAAACTTCTAACATTAAATCTAGCAATTTCTATATCTGAAAGATCTTTTTTTAAAACTAGCTCCTTATTCACAAAAGCCTTGTCCGCATAAAGTTTTCTATAGGTTGATTCATCGGCTTCTGAAAGGAAAATTACCGGTTGTATATCTTCTAGAAATACATCTATGTTTGAGATTAAACTTGGGTTGGTAATTAAATCAAAAGTCGGTTCATTCCTTACCAAGGGGACTCCATTCCTATCGAAAATTTCACCTCTAAGCGACTGAACAGGTACTGCATAGTTTTTATTATTCAAGGATGCAAGTTGATAATCAGTGTAGCCGGATATTTGCAAGGAAAAGACTTGGATAAGTATGGCCAGAAAACTTAATATTACTATCCCAAAAAGTAAGATTGCTCGAGATGAGAAGTTATTTTTTTCTAGCTGTCTTTCCTCAAAAATCATTATTTATGATAAGGATGATTTCTATTAATTGCACTAGCTCTAAAGATTTGTTCCATTAAAAATATTTTAAAAAGTTTATGAGGGAAAGTTAGATCAGAGGCAGAGAGCATTAATTGCGATTTTTGAATAATTTCTTCTGATGATCCAAAGGCGCCTCCAATTATAAAATTTATATTTTTTCCAAAATCTGCTTGCTCCTGAATAAGTTCAGCAAAGCCAAGGCTCGTAATTTTTTTACCTTTTCTATCCCATAGAATAAGATAAGCATCATCATCAATATATTTTAAAATTTCCTCTCCCTCGTTTTTTACAACTGATTTTTCGGTCATTGATTTAGAAGATGAAGGCTTTACATCGATATGAGATATTTTTAAATGATCAGGTAATTGTTTTGAGTAAAATTGTATTGCTTGTTTTTCCCAATCAGATGGTTTACGACTAATGCTAATTATTTTGCATTTCATTAAGCTGAGATAAGAGTTTTTTCACCCCACAAACTTTCCAAATCATAAAATTCGCGAGCTTCTTGTTGCATTATATTAACGACGACACTACCAACATCCACCAAAATCCACTCAGAGTCTTCTTGACCTTCAATCCCCATTAGATGAGATTTGAAAGGTTTTACTGCATCTAGCAATTTATTGGAGATTGCTTTTGCATTTCTTGAAGATGATGCGGTCGCTATGATAAACCAATCGGCAAAATCTGAAATCTCTCTTATATCTAGAACAAGAATATTTTGAGCTTTAAGATCCTCAAGTGCATCACAGCATATCGTTTTTAAATCAGTATTTTTCATAGTAACAAAGCATATTATGGATTTTTAAGATGTTAAGGTAAATTATAATTTTTACCCGTGCATGTAATTCAGAATATCTAACTTCAATAAAGAAATCTATGCATTATTTCTAATTTATGTGCTCTTTCACGCTTTCTTTTGATTAAGATATAAAGATGGATCTTATAAATGCTTTTATTGTTTGGTTTTCTAATCATCCTGGAATTCTGATTACTCTTGGCATATCTTCGGTTTTTATCTTTATTTTAAGTATTGCCGGAATTAGTTGGTTTGTTGCTCAGATACCAGATGATTATTTTTTAAGTACTAAGAGACAACGCACTAAGTGGGGACAAGAAAAACCAATTCTTAGGCTGATATTAATATTAGTAAAAAATATTGTAGGTATATTTTTAATTTTTGCTGGCTTGTTAATGATAGTCCTTCCTGGGCAGGGTTTTCTAACAATCGTTACCGGATTATTATTAATTAACTATCCGGGAAAATTTAAATTAGAGCAAAAAATTGTTGCCATGCCCTCAATCTTTAAGGCCCTAAATTGGATTAGAAAAAAAGCGAATAAAAATCCATTACAAAGAAACTCCTGATACTAATAAAGTAAGATACAGAATTAAGAAGAAAAAATTTTAAGAGGCTTTATGAATATAGAAAATAAAAAATGGGTTTTGAAAAAAAGACCTGTTGGACATGTAAAAGATTCAGATTTTGAATTAGTTACTGAGATGCTTCCAGAAATTAAAGACGGAGAAATTCTTCTTGAAAACATTTATCTATCATTCGATCCGACTCAAAGAGGTTGGCTTAATGATGAGCCAGGATATCTTCCTCCGGTGCAAATAGATGAGGTTGTTCGATCAGGCGGTATAGGAAGAGTACTACAAACAAAAAATCCAGAATACAAAGTTGGTGAGCTAACATTTGGATTGGTTGGTTGGCAGACACATTGTCTTACCAAACCTGAGGCTGAAGATAGATTTAGAATAATTCCTGAACTTCTGCCAATTCCAACCATGTTAAATGTAATGGGCTCAACTGGCATTACCGCCTACTATGGTTTAATTGAGCTAGGAAACCCGCAACCCGGAGAAACAGTGCTAGTTTCTGGTGCTGCAGGCGCAACCGGTTCTGTTGTTGTTCAAATTGCAAAATTAAAGGGATGTCATGTAATTGGTATTGCAGGAGGAAAAGAAAAGTGTGACTGGCTAAAAGGAGTTGGAGCAGATGAAGTTATAGACTATAAGAATTCTGACATTCATAAAGAATTACCTAAAGTTGCCAAAAATGGGATTGATGTATATTTTGATAATGTTGGTGGTGAAACCCTAGAGACAGTTCTTTCCTTAATTAACATTAATGCACGAATACTGTTATGTGGTGGAATTTCATCTGGTTATGACGGATCTCCGTTGCCTAACGGTCCCAAGAATCTTTTTTCTCTAATTATTAAGAGAGCAACAATGCAAGGTTTTCTGGTCCTAGATTATCTGCCTAACTCAGATAAAGCAATTGGAGAAATTGCAACTTGGGTTATGGAAGGAAAAATCCAACACAGAGAAGACATACAAGAAGGAATTGAGAATTGCCCACATACTTTAAATAGGCTCTTTAAAGGAGAAAATAAAGGCAAGCAACTGCTTAAAATTTAGGCTGAGTTTTCTGAAATTTTATTCACTAATTTCGCAAGGATATTCATGCGTTGTTTTGAATCAAAAGCTTCAAGCAATGTCTGTTTCTGCATTGGCGAAATTGGAATCAGTCCAGCTAATTGATAACTAACGGATTCAGCAGACAACATATCTATTTCCAGTGGCAGTAATTTCACTTGCGGATGCTCTTTAAGCTGGCTCAATACATTTATTAAATCAGGAAATTTTGCTAAAACAGCTTGATCATCAACGACAGGCTCAGCAATTGGAGAAATTGAAGCGTAATGAAGGCCTGATTCAACTTGTTCAATAGACTTAATAGATACCTTTTCCCTGCCCTTGACAGTAATTCCAAGCAATCCATTGGGAAGTTGATTAAAATCAATAATATCAACAAAAGTTCCCTGAGACATAAAGCTCTCTCCCGATACATTGTCATTGCTTAAAGTAATTACAAAACCAGATTCGCTATTCATACAATCTTTGACCATCGAAAGATATCTAGGTTCAAATATTTGAAGAGTTTGAATTGTTCCAGGTAAAACCACTAATCCCAAAGGAAATACTGGTAGCTTATTTGTTTTTGATGAGTTCAATTACCGGCTCCGATATTTTTTTACTGTCTTTATTACTCATTATTAGAATAACATCATATTTATCTATATTGTCTGTTAAATCTTTCAAAAGAAGTTCAATTGAATCATATTCAAAGTCCACATTTTTTGAGCCAGATACATTCAACCAAAAAACTTTTTCTAACTCAGCAGCACTTTCATATAATTTTTTTCCATGATGGCCTTCAGACATAGTATTTGAGCCTAATTCAATTATAGCCAGTATCTTTTTTGAAGAATAATAATTTTTAGCGGCTTTAATTGTTTGAGAAATTGCTGTTGGATGATGAGCAAAGTCATCAATTACAATTTTGGAATCATTCTCAAAGACTGTTTCAAATCGTCTTTTGACGCCTTTGGAATTTTGCAGTGCTGCAAATGATTGTGTGAGTGGAACTCCATGCAAGTAAGCGGCATACATAGCTATAACTGCATTTTTTATATTGTGCGAGCCATGCATCGGAAGAGTGCTAACATCAAATTTTTCATTCTCAAAGTTAATGGAATTGTCCTCACTTGAAAATTGAATATTATCTAAGCTGCCTAATGGATGAATATTAGACCAATAACCCATTTTTAATAGCTCAAGAATATTTTCATCTTGTTCATGAAATAGGATGTTCCCATTTTCAGGAACTGTTCTGACAGCATGATGAAACTGTTTCAAAATATCTGATAGTTCATTGAATATGTCTGCATGATCAAATTCAATATTATTTATAATAAAGGTATCAGGCTGATAATGAATAAATTTTGATCGTTTATCAAAAAAAGCTGAGTCATATTCATCTGCTTCAATTATAAAAAACTCAGAAGTACCAAGACGAGCAGAATGTTTAAATGAATCGCTGACTCCTCCAACTAAGAATCCAATATCTATGCCTTGAGCTTGAAAGATTTCACATAAAAGAAACGAAGTTGAGGTTTTTCCATGTGTTCCAGATACTGCGATCACCGTTCTATCACGGATCATGTCGCCAAGCATTTTAGGGCCAGAAGTATATTCCAGTTTATTATTTAAAACATATTCTACTGATGGGTTGCCTCTGCTTAATGCATTGCCAATAACATATAAGTCTGCAATAGGAAGATTAGATGCTTCATATCCCTCAACCATCTTCACTCCAAGTGAATATAGTTGATCTGACATTGGAGAATAAAATTGTTTATCACTTCCTGAAACAATATGACCTTTTTCAACAAGAATTTGTGCCAGACCACCCATGAAGGTGCCACAAATGCCTAATATATGAATTTTCATTTTTAAATATTTGTCGGTAACATTTGTTACCATAGACCAAATTAATTAATTTATAAACTAATGAAAAAAAATGCTTTTTATGCTCAATCAGGTGGAGTTACATCTGTTATTAACGCATCTGCAAGTGCAGTCATTTTGGAAGTTAGCAGATCTCAAAAAATTGGTAAAGTTTATGCTGGAAGGAATGGAATTTTAGGAGCTTTAAAAGAAGAGTTAATTGATACCTCAAAAGAGTCAAAAAAGTATATTGAAAACTTGCAATTTCGTCCTGGAGGAGCATTTGGTTCATGTAGATACAAATTAAAAAGCATAGAAGAGAATCTAGAAGAATATCAAAGGTTAATAGAAGTTTTTAAAGCTCATGATATTGGTTATTTTTTTTATAATGGAGGTAATGATTCGGCAGATACAGCTTTAAAAATTTCACAAATCAGTAAAAAACTTAATTACCCACTGCATTGTATTGCAATACCTAAAACTGTCGACAATGATCTTGCTGTTACAGATTGCTGTCCAGGATTTGGGTCAGTTGCTAAATATGTTGTTACCTCAACCATTGAAGCTGCCCTAGATGTTGAGTCAATGTGTGAGACCTCAACAAAAGTTTTTATTCTTGAGGTTATGGGTAGACATGCTGGATGGATAGCAGGTTCAAGCTGTTTAGCTCAAAATAGTCATCCAGGTGCTCCACATTTAATTTTGTTGCCTGAGGTACCCTTTAATCAAAATAAATTCTTAGCTAAAGTAAAGGATACAGTTAGAGAAAATGGTTTTTGTGTAATTGTTGCTTCCGAAGGCGTCAAGAATGTAAAAGGTAAGTTTTTAGCAGAGTCAGATTCAAAAGATGCTTTTGGTCATAGTCAGCTAGGAGGAGTTGCTCCATACTTATCAACTTTAATTAACAAAAAATTAAAATTTAAAAATCACTGGGCTGTTGCTGATTATCTTCAGCGAAGTGCAACTCATCTCTCATCAGGAGTAGATAGAGCCCAAGCATACGAAGTTGGCAAACAAGCTGTTAAATATGCTTTGAAGGGATTAAATGGAGTTATGCCAGTAATAAAACGCATAAGTTCCTCTCCCTATAAATGGGAAGTAGTTCCAGCATCTCTTACAAAAATTGCAAATGTTGAAAAAAAACTCCCTGCTAGTTTTATTTCTAAGGATGGATTTGCGATGACAAAAAAAGCACAAAATTATTTTCAACCTTTAATTGAGGGAAAACCAATAGAGGTTAAAAATATAAATTATAAAGCTGGAAAAATGCAGATGGCTCCAAAGAAATTAAAAGCCTGGCGATAAAGCATTTAACTTACCTATAATTCTTTTTAATTCGTCTCTTAGAATAAGTTTATCGTCGTCATTTAAAAAAGACCCAAAATGAAACCTTTTACCTTTGGACTGAAAGCAAAATTTATATGAATTATATTGATCGGTTTCCACCTCAAGAACAACAAAAGCTCTAAACTCTTCCCAGCTCTTTTCTTTTATTAATCTTCCTTTCTCTAATTTAATTTTGTCATTTGAAATATAAATTATTTCTTTTTGCTGACTCCAGCGAAAACTTATATAAAAACAAGTAAAGACAATTATTACCTCAAGTCCTGCAAATGGAAGTATCAATCCTGCCCCCATAATTAGAAAAAAAACTCCGATTGATAGACAGATAAAAGCTAAACTGCCCAGGAAGATAATTCGAGCCCATCCTTTCAATGAATAATTAGGAGAAATCTCTATTAAAAAATTATTTTCTGTAGTTTCTTCAATCTTAATCATATTACAATGGTGTTAATTATGGTCACTCGAACTGATTTTAACCGATATATGATGCCAACATACAAACCGGCAGACTTTGTGCCGTCAAAAGCAAAAGGATCCATAGTATGGGACAAAAAAAATAAGAAATATATTGATTTTGCGTCAGGTATTGCAGTCTCTAGTTTAGGTCATTGTCATCCAACTCTGAACAAAGCATTGGCGGATCAATCAAAGAAAATATGGCACCTATCTAACCTTTTAACAAATGAACCAGCGCTTAGACTAGCTAAAATTTTTTGTAAGCATACTTTTGCTGAAAAAGTATTTTTTGCAAATTCTGGAGCTGAGGCAGTAGAAGGTGCCGTCAAAACAGCTAGGAAACATGCATATTTAAATATCAGTAAAAAAAAGAACGAGATAGTTTCTTTTTCTGATGCTTTTCATGGTCGAACAATGATGGCGATAGCGCTTAATGGATCGGATAGATTTATTGAGGGATTTGGCCCTATGCCAGGAGGCATTAAAAATCATCCATTCAACGAAATAAAGAATTTAGAGAAAGTAATCACAAAAAATACTGCTGCCGTTATCATTGAGCTTGTACAGGGCGAGGCAGGAATTATTAAAGCAAAAAGAGACTTCATTCAAAAAATAAAGAAGCTATGCAAGAAAAATAAAGCCTTAATTATTGTTGACGAGGTTCAATCTGGAGCAGGCAGAACTGGAACACTATTTGCTTATGAACAATTTGGCGTTAAGCCAGATATTATGTGCTGTGCTAAAGGTATAGGTGGTGGAATTCCAATAGCAGCTATCCTAACTTCTTCAAAAATTGCTGAATGTATGCAACTTGGTTCGCATGGCACAACATTTGGTGGCAATCCTCTTGCATGTGCTGTGGCTGAGCAAGTAATGACCTTGTTGAGTAAAAAAAGTTTGCTCAATGGAGTTAAAAGGAAAGAAAAGATCTTTTTGAATGAGTTAAAAAGTATAAATAAAGATTTTAAATGCTTTAGTGCTATTAGAAGTTCAGGACTGTGGATAGGATGTAAATTAAACGTATCTGAAAGTTTTAATTTAAATACTGTTATGAATGCTTGTTATGAAAAAGGGCTGATGATCCTTAAAGCAAATGACAACACAATCCGAATTGCTCCCAGTCTTATCATTGAAGATAAGCTAATTTTAAAAGGTCTGAAAATTTTAAGAGAGGTTATTCAGGAGCAGTGTCACTAGATTTTTGAATCTCTTCTAGCTTTATATTGCCGTTATATCCAGCAGGCAATACCCTTCCCCGTTTTGCTCTGGAAGATATGTATTCATCCAACTCATTTAAGGTCCAAGTTTTACCGCCAGTTTTTCCTTCATGATGAATATGTAACTTGCTATCTTCTGCTAAACAGCATACATCCATCATGTATTCGGCTTTCTCTTTAAAAGATTTAGTTGAAATGCTAATCAGCTTATTTCCCTTTCCTCTTGGTAAAACCGGCAACTCTTCTATGGGAAAAATTAACATCTTGTTACTTACTTTTCCTTTATTGTCTTGCGATGAAAAGGTTGCTGCAACAAATTTATGATTTTCATTGATTGCTATTGGCGAGATTACGCTTGATCCATCCGGAGTCTTCATAAACTGCTTGCCTTTTTTTTGATTTGAAATTGCATTAGATAAATTACTAATAAAGCCAAATCCTGCAGAGTTAGAAATAAGTATTTGAGATTCCTCTGCGCCAATTGCAACTCCTTCAAATGTTACTCCAGACTCAGAAACAATTCTTCCGGTTAATGGTTCGCCCATTCCTCGAGCTGATGGAAGGGAGTGAGCTGATAAAGAAAATGCCTTGCCACCAGAGTCAAAAAAGACAGCTGTTTGATTGTTTCTACCTTTAGCCGAGTGTTGGAGCTTATCATCTCCTCTGAAAGTGAGGCTTGATGGATCTATCTCATGCCCCTTAGCAGATCTAATCCATCCAGCTTTAGATAGGACCACTGTTACTGGCTCTGATGTAACCATTTCCTCCTCTGAGAAAGCCTTAGCACTTGCAAAAGACTCAATTGGAGAATTTCTTTCGTCACCAAATTTTTCTTTAATATCTTTGAGTTCATTCTTTATATAAGTTTTTAATCTTGCCTTAGACTTAATAATTTTTTCTAGCTCTGATCTTTCAATTTCAAGAGCGGTTTTTTCCTCTTCGAGTTTAATTTGTTCCAGCTTGGCTAACTGCCTTAAACGTATTTCTAAAATTGCATTTGTTTGAATTTCTGAAATTTTAAATGCTTTCATCAATTCTTTTTTTGGATCATCGCTATTTCGGATAATATGAATAACCTTATCAAGATCAAGATAGACAATTAATAAACCCTCTAAGATATGAATTCGGTCATCAACTTGATCAAGTCGATGCTCTAGCTTTCGCATTACGGTTTGCTGCCTAAACTTTAACCATTCAGAAAGCAATTGATTCAAAGCAAAAACACGTGGCGATCCTTTGAGGCTGATTAAATTTATGTTTGAACGATAATTTTTTTGAAGGTCCGTTGTCGCATATAGGTGATTCATAACTTCAGCAGCATCAACACGATTAGACTTAAGTGCAATAACTAATCGAACAGGTTCCTTGTGATCACCCTCATCCCTAAGATCGACCACCATTGGTAATTTTTTCTTTAGCATTTGTTCTGCTATCTGTTCTAAAATCTTTGATCCTGATGCTTGATGAGGCAATGCGTTTACTACAATATCATTTCCCTCCTGAGTCCAATTCGCTCTAATTTTAAAACCACCCCTGCCAGTCTCATACATCTCAAGAAGCTCTTCTGCAGATGCAATTAAAGGAGCATTATTACTGAAATCAGGACCTTTGATATATTTCAGCAGGTCTTTTGTTGAAGCTTTAGGATTGTCAAGAATATGAATACAAGCATCTAATACTTCTTGAATATTATGAGAAGGAATATCAGTTGCCATGCCAACAGCAATTCCAGTTGTTCCATTTAATAAGATACTGGGTATTTTTGCTGGCAGAATGATTGGCTCCAATAAAGAGCCATCAAAATTTGGCTGCCAATCAACAGTTCCAAGCTTTAATTCAGATAGAAGTAAATCAGCAAATCCAGTGAGTTTTGACTCTGTATAACGCATAGCGGCAAAGGATTTTGGATCGTCTTGGGTGCCCCAATTCCCCTGTCCATCTACCAGAGGGTATCTAAATGAGAAATTCTGAGCCATCAGGACCATTGCCTCATACGCCGCACTATCTCCATGGGGATGAAACTTTCCTATTACATCTCCCACTGTTCTTGCAGACTTCTTGTACTTTGATCCTGCATTTAAACCTAACTCGCTCATTGCATACAAAATTCTTCTTTGAACAGGTTTCATACCATCACCAATATGCGGTAGAGCCCTGTCTAAAATGACATACATTGAGTAATTTAAATACGATTCTTCTGCGTATTCTTTTAAGCTAATGGAATTTATGTTTTTATCTGTATTCATTATTAAACGCTTACAATTTTGCCTCTTTTTTCAAGCCATTCCTTTCTTGCTCCGGCATTCTTTTTAGAAAGTAATAAGTCCATCATGCTATTTACATTGTCATTTGAGCTTACTGTTAGTTTTACTAATCTTCTAGTTTTTGGATCCATAACTGTTTCTCTTAATTGAGAAGGATTCATTTCACCTAAGCCTTTAAATCTTTGAATATCAACCTTAGGTTTGCCAGCTTTGGTCTTAAGTTTTTTTACAATCGAATCCTTTTCTTCTTCATCTAAAGCATAAAAAACTTCCTTTGCGCAATCGATTCTAAACAATGGCGGCATTGCAACATAGATATGTCCGGAGAGAACTAATGGTTTGTAATGTCTCAAAAATAAAGCACACAACAAAGTGGCAATATGCAATCCATCCGAATCAGCATCAGCAAGAATGCAAATTTTGCCATAGCGAAGTGACTCAATATCAGGACTTCCTGGATTTACCCCAATTGCAGTTGAAATATCTTTAATTTCTGCAGACTTGATTATTTCAGAGCTCTCCAAATCCCAGGTATTGAGAATCTTTCCACGCAGAGGCATTATTGCTTGGAATTTTCTTTCGCGGGACTGCTTTGCTGAGCCTCCAGCTGAATCTCCCTCAACAAAAAATAATTCAGTCTCATTCAAGTCAGTGCTATTACAATCTGAAAGTTTTCCAGGCAATGCAGGTCCTTGAAAGGTTTTTTTTCGATCAACGGTCTTTGTTTCTTTTATTCGACTTTGAGCAGATGCAATGGCAAGCTCAGCTAGCTTCTCTCCCTCTTCAGTGTGTTGATTAAACCAAATGCTAAGAATGTCCTTGGTTGTAGTATTGACAAATGCCTGATGATCTTTTGAATCTAAACGCTCTTTTGTTTGACCTGCAAATTGAGGATTTGTTAATTTCGATGAAACAATGAAGGTGCTATGTTGCACCACATCATCTGCTGTAATTTTTAGTCCTTTTGGAATTAAGTTTCTAAACTCACAAAATTCTTTCACAGAATCTAATAACCCAGACTTAAATCCATTCAAATGAGATCCGCCTTGAGCTGTTGGAATGAGATTTACATATGACTCATTCATAAGATTTTTTACAGGTTGAGTGGACCAATTCAAAACAAAATCAAGAGCATTATCTTCAGTTAATTTACTGCATGAAATTGATTCCTCTAAAAGCAAATCAATTCCCTCAGAGGATTCTGATAGATAAGAAATAAGTCCATTTTCATAATTCCAGGGAATCTTTTCATTTTTTTTCTCATCAAAGTATTCAATCGTGAGCCCTGGACATAAGACTGCCTTGGCTTTAAGCAAATGCTTTAAGTTGCTTTTATCAATATTTGTTGTCTCAAAATATTGGCTATCTGGTGTGAAACTAATTGCAGTACCAGTATTTCTTGGCCCGATATCCCCAACTTTTTTAAGATCAGAAATTTTTTCGCCACCCTTAAAGTTCATTTCAAATCTGTGGCCATCGCGCTTAATTTCAACAGAGAGTTTGCTAGATAAGGCATTTACAACGGAAACTCCAACCCCATGCAACCCGCCAGAAAAATTATAATCCTCGCCTGAAAATTTTGCTCCAGCATGGAGTTTACACATGATAAGTTCAACGCCTGATACTTTATGTTGCGGATGTATATCTACCGGCATGCCCCTGCCATCATCAACAACAGAAATTACATGTTCTTTGTGAAGGGTGACCTTTATTTTTGAGCAGTGACCAGCCAACGCCTCGTCAATTGAGTTATCCAGTACTTCTTGTATAAGATGATTGGGAGAAGAGGTATCTGTATACATACCCGGCCTTTTTCGGACCGGATCTAAACCAGATAGAACCTCTATCGACTCTGAATCATAATTTTTAGCCAATTAAACTTCCCTGTTGCTCAAGAACTTTTAACTATTATTCTACTCTAACTAAATTGAAAGAAAGGTATTAATTTAAGAGATTTTAGGAGATTGTTTAGCAATAGACTAAAATAAGATAAATAACATTTAAGTGTAAAGTTAACTTGACATCAATGGCATAAACAAGTTTAAATGTATGCACTGTAAACATTGCTAAATACAACTATGAGAGTAAACATTTTAATTACAATTTTTTTCTTCTTTAGCATTAATATCGGAGCAGATAGTCTTTTAGATATTTACAATGATGCATTAGAAAATGATCCGCAATATAAATCAGCCGAATTTTCGTATTTATCTGGCAAAGAAATCAAAGTCCAAGGACGAGCAGCCCTCCTTCCAAATATATCCATTAATGCTCAAACAAATTGGAATGAGTATTATCAAAATGGTGAGCTGCGAAATGAATACAATAACTTCAATACATCTGCTCGATTATCGCAGCCACTTATCAGATTAGATTCTTGGTTCAAATATCGACAATCTAAATTTCTTACAGACGCTGCAGAGGCAGATTTTGCTTACTCTCAGCAAGCACTTATTGTTAGAACAGCTGAGCTCTATTTTAATGTATTGAGAGCAATTGATAATTTGAGTGCTGCCAGATCAGAAGAAAAAGCAATTAAAAAACAATTAGATCAAATCAGGCAAAGATATGAAGTTGGATTATCTGCTGTTACTGAGGTCCAAGAAGCTCAACTGGCATTTGATCTTAGCCTTGCATCTAGAACCAGAGTAGAGGGAGAAGTTTATACAGCTAAAGAATCTTTAAATGCTTTAGTTGGTAGAGAAATTATTTCTCTTGATGGTTTGGTCAACGACTTAAATGTGTCCAATCCTGTTCCTGCCTCAAAAGAAGAATGGGCTAGAAAGGCAGTTGAAAATAATTTTAGATTGCAGGCTGCTAATCTAAGAAAATTTGCCTCTAAAAATAATGCAAGGAGTGTGGCATCAAATCATCTGCCTAAGGTCGATATTGTCGGAGTTCAAACAGAATCAGAAACAAATCAATATTCTTTTGATGGGTTTAATACTGGCGGAGGATTCAATATCACTGTTCCTGATGAAACTCAAAGAGATACTTACAGCCTGCAATTATCAATGCCGATTTTTCAGGGTGGGGCAGTAATCTCAAGAACTAAGCAAGCTTATGCTGAGTCCAATAAATCATCTGAAGATGCACTTTTTACAGAAAGAAATGTAATACAAGATGTTAGAAGTCAATATTCAAACGTCGTAACGCTGGTTGCAAATCTTAGGGCTCAAAAACAAGCAGTTATATCTGCATCAAGTGCATTAGAGGCTACCAGAGTTGGATATGAGGTTGGTACAAGAAATATTGTAGATTTGCTTCAAGCTGAAAAAAATCTTTACAGCGCAGAAAGAAATCTATCAAATGCTAAATATGACTATTTGATAACAACTCTTCGCTTGCATTTGGCAGCTGGAACTTTAACCCCAGATAATCTTATTGAAATAAATAATTTACTCGGCTAATGATCGCTCTTAGTCTGAGATTAACTCTCATATTAACTAGGCGGTCATGAATTACTCTAAATCGTACATAAGAGAAATACTTAATGAAGTTAAAACAATTGCAGTTGTTGGTGCTAGCGCTAAGAAAGAAAGAGATAGTTTTAAGGTTATGCAATCGCTTATAGAAAATAATTATAGGGTCTTTCCAGTCAATCCTAATGAAGAAGGCAATTTAATTTTAGGGCAGCGTTGTTATAAAGATCTAAGCTCAATTAGCGAAAAAATTGATATGGTTGATATTTTTAGAGCTACAGATGCAATCATGGGGATCACCAAGCAATCAATTGAAATTAAAGCGAAAGTTATTTGGACTCAATTAGGCATAATTAATACAGAAGCTGCAGAATTAGCAGAAAAATCTGGCTTGAAAGTTGTCATGGATAGATGCCCAAAAATAGAATTAGATAATGCACATTAGACTTCAAAAATAAAATAGCTTTTAATTATTATTTAAGCAAGATATCTGCTTATGAACCAGGTAAGTCTGAAAGCAAATTTTTAAGTAAAAAAAAAAAAAATTAAATTATCTTCTAA
>ERZ802822.835-NODE-835-length-20731-cov-6.618476_pt1 | contig 20731 bp, 24 predicted proteins | sample MGYA00345649_ERZ802822 | MGnify/ENA primary metagenome ERZ802822 (study PRJEB30503, sample SAMEA104212359) | marine metagenome | biome: Westerlies Biome; feature: [SRF] surface water layer (ENVO:00010504) within the epipelagic zone...; material: water...
CGCGGAGACTTCTTGCGGCGCTGACGCTCCTGCTTCTTCTTCTTGCGTCTTTCGTCTTTGCTGGGGCCCGATTTGGTCGATCCGGGACCACCCGGCCCCCCCATCGCTCCCCCGAGACCCGGAATTTGGGGCATCTCTCCCGGTAATCCCTGCGGCATACCCTGCGGCATTCCGGGTAGTCCAGGCATCCCTCCCGCCGCAGGATTCTGCAGCTGATCGAGACCCTGTTTCATATCACGCATCCCTTTGAGCTTGCCCATAAAGCCGGACTGCTTCTTAAAGCCCTGCATCATTCCCTGCTGCTGTTTGAACTGTTTCAGCAGGTCATATACTGCTTCGAGAGGCCTTCCGGCTCCTGTTGCGATCCGGCGACGGCGGCTGGTGTTGATGATTTCCGGACGCTGACGCTCCTTGGCGGTCATCGACTGGATGATGCTCTCGACGATCACCAGTTCATCCCCCTTGAGGTCCATCTGATCGACCTGGCCACCGATCCCGGGGATATGGGAGAGCAGATCCTTGAGGCTGCCCATCTTCTTGATCTGGCGCAGCTGCGAAAGGAAGTCCTCAAGGGTGAAGCTGGCCTCGAGCAGCTTCTCCTGCATCTCGGCCTGTTCTTTTTCATCGATGAACTGCTGGGCGCGATCGACGAGTCCGACCACATCGCCCATGCCGCCCACCTTCACCATCGGTGCACATTCAGCGGCAGCAAAGAGCACGCGCATGGTCAGTTCAACCGATTGTGAGGCGCGACTTTAAGCGCAATCAGTTGGGTTGAGTTCAGTCAGGGAAGCACTGTCACTGGAGTACCGATCCGCACCATCTCAAAGATCTCCTGAACGTTCTCCTCGTAGAGACGCACACACCCATGGGATACCGCACGTCCCACCGTCCAGCGGTAAGGGGTGCCGTGAAACCCCGCCACTGTGCAGCCATCAATATCGAGGTACTGCTCACCATCCCAGCCTTTACGGCCTTTGCAATCGCGATGAAAACCAATCCATCGCGATCCCAACGGATTGTTAGCCACCTCGGGGCCCAGCAATTCGCCGCTGACAGGGTGCGTCCACACCGGCTCCTTCACCATCTGCATCACCCGGAACCGTCCGGAAGGGGTTTCCCAGCCGACCGTGCCCACGGCCGCAGGGAACCGACGCGTGAGCAAACCATCGTGGAGCACGAGTACCTGCCGGTGCTGACGATCAAGCACGAGCTGCAGACCCACACGCTGCAGGAGCTCCGCTGGGACACGGGCCATCGAAACGGCATCGCTGACCGGTGCCGCGAGCGGAGGAATCGGATCCGGTTCCCGTTGCGTTGGAGCCTCAGCCGCCTCAGCCTTGGGAACATCCGCCGCATGCACAGGCCGCAGCCAGGGCAGCGGCGGAAGCGCAGCCAGGGCAAGCAATCCGATGGTTGCTGGAAGGATGCGCTGGAGCATCGCGGCGCCGAAACGAAGTGAACGATGCAACTTTTTTAGCTAGGGGAGCCAGGGGGAGGCTGAAAAGTCAGGGTCCCGCTTCTCAAGGAAAGCGTTACGCCCCTCCTGCCCCTCCTCCGTTCGGTAGAAGAGATGGGTGGCCTGACCCGCCAATTCCTGAATGCCCGCCAGGCCATCAGTTTCAGCATTGAAGGACGCCTTGAGGCAGCGGATCGCCGTGGGGCTGTGCTGCAGCACCTCCTGAGCCCAACGCACGCCTTCGGCTTCAAGCTTGTGCAGCGGAACGATGGCATTGACCAGTCCCATCTGCAGGGCCTGCTCCGCTCCGTAGCGACGGCAGAGAAACCAGATTTCCCTGGCCTTGCGCTGACCCACGACCCGGGCCAGATACCCCGCACCGAAACCGCCATCAAAGCTGCCGACCCGCGGGCCGGTTTGACCGAACACGGCATTCTCTGCAGCAAGGCTGAGATCACAGAGCAGATGCAGCACCTGTCCACCACCGATGGCATACCCAGCCACCAGGGCGATCACCACCTTGGGCAGGCTGCGGATGATCCGCTGCAGATCGAGCACATTCAGCCTGGGCAGCCCGTCCTCATCGAGATAGCCGCCATCACCGCGCACACTCTGGTCACCGCCGGCGCAGAAGGCGTAGCCACCGTCGTCCGCAGGACCGACACCGGTGAACAGCACCACACCGATGCTGCTGTCGTCGCGGATGCGCGTGAAGGCATCGCAGAGTTCCACCACTGTGCGAGGCCGGAAGGCGTTGCGCTTGTGCGGGCGATTGATGGCCACCCGCGCAATGCCCGACTGGGCTCGATGCAGCAACACATCGCTGTAATCCCCCCAGGGCTGCCACACCACTCCCGGATCACCAGGAAGCACGGATCGGGAGGTCGGATCGGCCATGGAGGCGGTGGGGATCAGTGTTCTTTTGTACTGCCTTGATCACAGCGGAGCACCTGCTCCACCTCTCGCCGCAGCGTCTGCCGCAAGCCTGCATCAGCAATTCGGTCCGTGCAGACCCGCAGCAGCACCGGTCGCCTCTGGTCCAGTCCCCACTCCAGGGCATGGGGAAGATCCTCGAGGCAGGCCAGCTGACGGGAGGGCACGCCATGGGCCCTGGCCAACGCCAGCGGATCCACTGCCTGGGGCATGGCGAAGAGATGGTCGAACTCAGCCGCCGATTCGGCAGGAATCGGCAGCTGCCCGAAGATGCCGCCGCCGCCGTTGTCAATCAACAGCACCAGCAAGGGCGGTGCTGAGGCCGCCGCCAGCAGCCAGCCATTGCTGTCGTGCAGGAGTGCGAGATCGCCCGTGAGCAGAGCCAGGGGGCCGAGCTCCCGTGCAAGTCCAACGGCCAGAGAGAGGGTCCCATCGATGCCAGAGGCTCCGCGGAAACTGAAGCAACGGCGGTGGCCGGTATCAGCAGCTGCAAAGGCCTGCCAGTCCCGAACGGGACTGCTGGCGGCCAGCATCACCGGCATCGCTGGAGGCAACAGCTGAGGCAGACACCGCATCAAGGCCGGTTCACTGACGGGGCCGACTTGGGGCAACTGCTGGGCAAGCGCACGCTCCACAGCCGCATCCAGAGCACGCCAGGCCTTGAGCAAGGCGCTGGGACGTTCTTCAGAGCACACCTGCTGGGGAGAGACGCCGTTCCACCAGCTGGAGAGCCCCTGGCTGCACTGGCTGGCCAGGCCCAGAGGGTCGAGGCCACGGCCGTCTCCCTCGCTGATGAGCCATTGGCCGGGCCCCAGCGTGCGCAACCAGGCTTCAAGCCGGCGGCTGGCCGGGAGAGGGCCAAGACGCAGCACCTGAAGCGATGCCTCCGGCTTGGGCAAACCGGCCGGCAGCATCAGGTCCCAGTGGCGGATCATGCCCGGCAGATCCCGGGGTGCGGCGGCCAGAGGATCCACCAGAACAGGCCAGCCGGTGGTGAGGGCCAGCGCCTGCAACGCCCCTTGGTAGGCCGGGAGGTCTGCCGCCAGACCACGCCAGGGTCCCGCCACCACCACGCCCGGATGCGACCAATCCAGAACTGGACCACCCCATGGTGTGGGAAGCGTCTGCAGCCTGAGCGCCTCCTCACCACTGCCAGAGCGGGGTTGCCATGCCGACCAGAACACCTGCTGCTCAGCCCCACTGGGATGGAGTGGTTCCTCGAACGGCACATTCAGGTGCACGGGCCCTGCCGATCCCATCGCCTTCTCCCAGAGCGTCGCTGCCAGGGTCTGCAGCTGAGCATCGTCCTGGAGATGCAGCCCATCGCCTGGGGTGGTCAGAAACGCGCGGCAAACAGAGCTGAGAAAATCCTCCTGATTCACCGTTTGGTTGGCGCCGCAGTCCTTCAGGCGTGACGGCCGATCGGCCGTGAGCAGCAGCAGAGGAATGCAGGAACGATCAGCCTCGACGGCGGCAGGCAACAGATTGGCGACGGCTGTGCCGGAGGTAGTGATCACCGCTGTGGCACGACCGGACGCCAGGGCAAGCCCGAGGGCATGAAAACCAGCTGAGCGCTCATCGATCGCGGTCACGAGCGTCAGCCCAGCACGCCTGGCCAAGCCGCCGGCCGCCAGGGCCAGAGGGGCGGAGCGGCTGCCAGGGCAGAGAACAACCTGCTGAAGTCCCTGCTGCTGCAGATGGGCCAAGAGACTGACAGCGGCCCTGAGATTGGCGATGGCGTGGCTCAGACCGGTCGGCGGCGCTGATGCGATCCTCGTGCAGCGTCTGCCCCTGGGTTTTTACCCTCGATGCCCAGCCAACCCGATCAGTCCGACTCACGCCGCAGTGGCTGGACCTCCCTACTCCTGTGGGTTGTTCTGGCACTGCTGCTGCGATGGCAAGTGCTGGAACCCCGTTGGATTCCATCGGGGTCGATGCTGCCAACACTGCAGCTGCAAGATCGAATTCTGGTGGAGAAGCTGAGGCCGCGGTTCGATCGCGCCACGCACCAGGCGCTGCCCCTGAACAGCATCGTGGTCTTCGCCGTTCCCCCCCAGCTCGTGGCGGCGGGCTACGACCCGAATGCGGCGCTGATCAAACGGGTGGTGGGTTTGCCAGGCGATCAGCTCGAGGTCCGCGATGGACAGCTGCTGCGCAACAACAGCGTGGTGAACGAGCCCTGGCTGGATGAAGCGATCGACTACGCCATGCCGAGCGTCACCGTGCCGGATGGAGCGTTGTGGGTGATGGGTGACAACCGCAATGCCAGTCTTGATTCCCACTTGTGGGGCTCCCTGCCGGACAACCTGGTGATCGGAACGGCCGTCTGGCGGTACTGGCCGCTCACACGGTTCGGTCCGATTCGGTTCTCACAACCGGATTCAACTGTGACGCAGCACACAGCTGCGATAAGTTCAGGGTCCTGACGGAGAGCGGCGGGATGTTTAATCCTGAGTTCCTGACCACGGACAGCCAAGACGGACAACCCGTTAACGGACTGATTCAGTACCTGCAGGATCAATCACCCGATGTTCTCCAGCGCGTCGCGAAATCCGCGAGCGACGACATCCAGGATGTGATCCGTCACAACGTGCAGGGGCTTCTGGGAATGCTTCCCAGCGAACAGTTCGAGGTGAAGGTCACCGCCCATCGCGACAACCTGGCGAACATGCTCGCCTCGGCCATGATGACGGGTTACTTCCTGCGTCAGATGGAGCAACGCAAGGAGCTGGAGGACGCGATGTTCGGCGACGATGACATGGCGATCGGTCCTGACGAAGAACTCAATCTGTGAACGGATCGCGCGGCACCAGCCGGTACCGCACCAGTGTTTTGTCGATTTCAGCAAGAAAATCCCAGTTGCCCTGATCTGGAGCCCAGGGCCTCTGCACGAGCTCCTCTTTGAAAGCAGCGACCACCTCGGGTGTGAACGCGAGAGGAGCGCTGTAGTGCGCTGGCACCAGCCAACGCATGGCCTTAAGGCTGGCCAATTCATCCAACCAACGGAGCAAGGCTTGGCGGGCCCGCGGCAGCACTAACCGCTCCAGCACCGGTGCCACCTGCAGACGTGGGTTTGGATCCCCCATCAAGGCCGCCGCCGCCTGGTGCCAACCGTCCTGCCAGGCAAAGGGATAGAGACCGTAGTGGGTGCGGGGCGAGCGCAGGCCGGGGCGGAACGCCTGTCGAAACACCTGCAGCAACGAAGGAACATCCAGCGGTTCCGGCCTCAGGTAGGAAGCGAACAGCACAAGCCGGGCCCAACCGCGACGGCGTGCTTCAACTGAATCCAGAAAAGGTTCATCGCCCCGCTCGCGGGCATGGAACAACAGCGGGGTGGGGTCTGCATCGAACACCGCGGGAGGCTCAGCGCTGATCCCCACGAGTGCATCGGTCACCAGAAGGGCCCCGGAAGGACGGTGAAAACAGCTGATCTCCTGGAACCGACCCACACCGAGATCCAGTGGACCGAGCGACAACCAATCGCAGATCTCTGGATGGGGCACCCCGTCGTCGAGCAGAACCCGGGTGCGGCGTTCCGGTACCCCCAACCAGCTGAGGGGTAATTGCACGGGGAAACTCCACTGGCCTGGGCACACCCACAGATCGGCCTTCGGGAACGCGCGGGCCAGGGGCGCTAGAGGCAGTTTGTGCTCCAACCCTGAGGCCGTCGGCATCACGATGGTGCGCACAGGCCCATGGACAGCCTCCAGAGCCTCGAGTTTCTTCAACAGCTCCCTGGTGGGAGGCAAAGGATTCACCAGCATCAACCCACCCGGCACCTTCACCACCGTGAGGCGAATCGGCACGGCCACGTAATACACCCCCTGAAGCTGCTCAAAGCTCCAGACCTCACCGGGAATCAGCTCTTCGGCATGCGTGGCTCGCCGGCCATAGGGGTAGAGCGGCAGCAGCGGCCAGAAACCCCAGCGCTGATCAGCAGGGTTCACACAAGCTCCAGCCACCACGCTCCCCATCAATGCAGTGATTCTGCAGAGGAATGGATCAAGCCAGTGTCAAACCATCCAACCCGGCGTAAAACAGCACCACCCGTTCGGCCGATTTCTGCCAACTCACCAACAGCACAAACGCGACCAACACCAGGCTGAACCCAGACCCGCCGCAGATTTCCGTTTGCCAAAGAACTGCTCAAGCTGGCGGGGTTCACTGTCGGCAGGAAGCTCATTTGCTCGAAGGGGACTCGGTCCTATCGCTATGAGGTGATCACCCTGGAGGTGTCACCACTTCTGTAATGGGCTCTAAGAGCTATTAACCCCATAACAAAAACGGTGACACTCGCTGTCGCTCATGATCCCTTCTCGTCCCCATCGAGATATGCATCCCTTTTTTCGTCCATGCAAGGGAGTCGACCACAGCGAGCGACGAAGAACTCGCAAATCCCCTTGGCGGTTGAGTCATTGAGTACTGGGGGCGATGTGACCTCTGCCTCGCAGAAAACACAGTTCAGGTAGCTCATCGCTTCGCCCTCCCGATGCCGTAGCCAACTGCTAGCGCGATTGCACTACCGAGAGCCCCCGCACTGATTGAGTCAAGGTCTTTTTAATCCTGGTGGCGGGGATGCGTCAAAGCCAACGCCAGAAGCTGCGAGCAGAAGGCATCACCACGATCGAGGAGTTGGCGTTCCATTGATGAACAGCTCGACTGCTCGGGAGATGTCTACGAAGTTGCTCACTTTGGAGGCAGTTTTCTTGGTTGCAAAACCGCCCTTGGTGAATGTTAGTTCACCAAGGCGAGATTTCAGTTTCTTGGGTGAACTTTCTCCATAGGCCCTGAATGCACTGGGGCTGAGTTCAGCTTTGATGTCTGTGACATCAACGGATTGAGCATGGGCGATCGGTCCCCGTTCAGCTAATCTGCCAAAAACCAGATCTAAAGACAAAGTAATCGGGAGAGCACGCATGAAGATGAAAAAACTCTTGCTTGAGTCGCTTTTATTTAATCTGAATGATATTTGAGCTGCAAAAAAATTTGGTCCTGATAGTCCATTCTTTCTCTTATGGAGGTATTCAGCGTTGCCAACCGATTTTCTGCAGGTTGATCCATAGTTCGATGACTAGGTGCTAAGAATCCGCTGCTGCCTGATGGGTTTCCCAAGCCGTGTTGACTATGGGTAGTAGCTCACGGGAATGTACTGAGCATGTAGCGTTGCTGCATCGGCCTTGAATTGAATTAGCATCCTTTATTGGCCATCAGTCAAGCCTTTGCCGGCTTACATTCCTTAAAAACCTGAATCAGCTCATGAGTTCTGCGTTCTCCCTGTAGACATCACAAAATAAAGATGATTAGTCATGATTGGATCACAATTTTTGCTTTATAGGCTAAGCAAATTATTAAAAGTCAAGCTACTAATTAGACATCTACGGTCTTAGCTCTTCACGCTAGATCTTTGGGACGAGAAGATGTGAGTCATATTTACCGCCATAGTGAATAATATGCTTTCCATGATTAAAAGAACTATTTTTTATATATGGAGGAGTAGAAATGATTTCGCTTGATCCAATCATAAGTTTGATGCTCTCACCTGCCATAAAAAATGTACTGCTGGGATACAAAGCAATATTGATCTGCACAATTTCAGCCTTCTTAAGTAACTGCCATCGCGAAGCAGAGGGCACAGGATTCCAATCGGTAGATTCCATAGGATCAAGTTCTCGAAGGGATGCCCTACCCCAGCCTCGTGTCACCATATCATTGGTCGTACCAATGCAGCCATAAAAGTGAACTGGTTTGTTTTCACTATCGAGCTTATTAACAGCAACATAAAAGGCCATGTCTTCCGGTTGTTTTTCACCAGCATCCTTTGACCGTGCCTCCACCCAAAGACAAAGTTTCATGTATCCGCTGAGTTCAGTATCTTCCGCAAATGTGTATTGGAAAGTTGTTTTTCCATGTTTTGCTGAATATGACAGTTCCGTTTCAATCTCCTGAGGCTCTAACTGAAGCGATTGTTGTTGCCCTAAAAAGAGTTTTGTATAATTAGTTCGAGCAATTGGCCACTCGTTCTCATGGCGAATCTCATGAATTTTGTCAAGGCTGGAGCGGACTTCAAGACGTACACTAGGTGTATTTAGAAATCCACTTGACTCATCTCCCTTCAAGAAACAATCCATAAAGTTACGAGTCAGAGTTTGTACTTCCGGTGAGTAGTAAGAATTCCACTGACCCGTGCGATGTGTATAGATCCACTTATGTTTTGACTGCGCTTTGATAAATGCTCGGAAAGAGCCCATTGTGTGCAAGCTATGACAAGAAAACGAGCCGCAAACGAGCATGGGGATCGTGATCTCTTCTAATTTTGCTGCCTTAGATTTCCAAAAATCATCATAAAGAGGGTGCTTGTCTCCCCAATCCGTAGGGATGTCCCCTTCTGACTCCACAAAATCTTTCTGTGATCCGTTGATAACAGGTTTGACTTCAGTTATCCACCAGAAAGCTGGAAAACCAACTTCAGGAAGACCACCAATCGCATAAATATCTCGATATGGATCTGTAAGACCTTCCCAGGGTGAAATACAGCACAGGGATGGAGGAGGGCCACCATATGCTTGGCATGCCGCAACATGAAACTGCGAGATAGCAAGGAAGCTGACCCCATTTAGACCAACTTTGCCTGTACACCAAGGTTGCTTCGCAACCCACTCGATAGCCTCGTAATAGCACTTGGCCTGATGTTCGGTAAATGCACTTGGTGGTCCCTCACTATTGGAATAGCCCGGCATATTCATATTGACAACGGCATATCCGGAGGAAACCCAAAAATTTGGATCTGGAGATTCCCAACTCGTAATCTTAGAGAATGCTGGCTTACCAGATGGTTGGGGAATCAAACGATATTGCTGAGGTGCGGCGTTAAAGGGTGTCTTCTTAAGAGCAGGGGTTAGATGATTGTCATATGGATGCGCGCACATCACCACAGGTACTTTCACTCCGTTCTTTGCCGCTTTTCTTGAGCGGTAAATATTTGCCGTGACGGAGAATCCCTCACTCACAGGAATTCTTACATCGTACTCGCACAAGACGTCTGGGTCGGGATCAGTGAGTTCGCATTGAGGAACAAACAATTGACCGCTTTTAATAGCGCTTAACAATATTGGACCAACAGCTTTAATCGTTTGGACAAGATCAACCAATGATTTTTTCACGACAATATCGATCAATAGACTAAAAGATTAGACACTGACCATACAATTGTCAACAAGAATGAAGATTCCACTTAAACATAGGCAATTGATTAGGATAATGATTTGCCAGTAAATACTTAAAATTATAAGCAGTTCAATGCCTGGAGCTCATGGCATGAAGGGCCACACGGTTAATCTTTCCCACAGCATTAAGAGGAAGTGAGGGAAGAACCTGCAAAACTTCCGGAGCCTTGTACCCAACCCGCTCACGCGCAAAAACAATCAGTTCTGGAACTGTGGGGACATCGAAACCAGATTTGAAAGAGACATAAGCATGCACATTTTGTCCGTGCACAGCATCTTCAATCCCGATCTGTTTGACGACAATTAGATAGGCGGGTCGCGCCAACTACATTGGCGGGTGGGGGTCCCATTCCCCTGCCATGGCAGGGGAATGGGCGGCGCCGGCTTTGTGGCGCGGTTGGCGGGTAATTGACGCCCGGTCAGGACGCCAAACGCCGTGCCCGCTTGCGGCGGTAGCTCTCGCCACTGATTTGCACGATGGTGCTGTGGTCCACCAGCCGGTCCACAGCCGCAACGGTCATGGCACTGGTCGAGAAGACGTTCTCCCACTCACTGAACGGCTGGTTGCTGGTCACCAGCAGAGATCTCCGTTCGTAGCGGTGCATCACCAGCTCGAAGAGCACCGAGGTCTCCGCCTCGTCCTTGCGCACGTAGCCGATGTCGTCAATGACGAGCAGGGCGTAGCGATCGAGCTTGTTCAGCGCCTTGGCCAGGGCGTAGTCCGCCTTGGCCTGCTGCAGGTGCTGCACCAGGGCAGTGCCGGTGAAAAAGCGTGCGGAACGATCCAGAGCGATCAGGCTGCGGCAGATCCCCGAGGCCAGGTGCGTCTTGCCCACCCCGCTGGGACCAAACAGCAGCAGGTTCTCGGCCCGATCCAGCCAGCCGGTGTCATGGGCCAGCTGCTCGATCTGACTGCGATTGAGATCCGGGATGGCCTCCCAGTCGTAGTCCGCCAGGGTCTTGGGCCAGGGCAGCTGCGCCTCATGCAACAGCCGCCGCAGCCGCGCCTGGTGGCGTTGCTGGTGTTCCTGCTCCGCCAGAACGTAGAGGTAACTGGCTGGACTCCAACCGTCGGCCTGGGCCTGCTGTTCGGCGGCCTGCCACTGGTTGCGGAACTGAGCCAGTTTCAGTTGTTTGAGGAGAGATGGCAGGGCCGTATCCAGCGCCGCGCGGCTGGGGGGCTCCACCCAGGAGTTCGTCATAGCTGCTCAGGTGATGTTCAGGGATGTCGAGTTGCGGCAGGGCCGCAAGCCCCCGCGGGGGGCGCAGGCCGTAGTGCTCCCGCAGGGCGCTGAGGCTGAGGACTCGATTGCGGAGCTGATGGCGTAGGTAGCGCTCCACACCCGCGAGGTCGTCGTTCCTGGCGGCGACATGGAGAGCATCGACCATCACCTTGGCCGCCTCATCGGGGGGCAAGGCCGCCAGCAGTGCTCGCCATAACTGTCGCCAGTGGTCATTCGGGAGCAGATCGTTCTGCAGCTGAGCCCGCAGCAGCGCCCGCGGTTTGCGGCGCAGGCTCTCGATCACATGGCGAAAATCGATGCGCCGCAACGCCTTTTGGCCCTTGCGGGCATGCAAGCGAGGCAGGGTTTCGACGAACTGGCTGCGCAGGAACAGATCCAACCGGTCGTGATGCAGGTGCACCGTCAGCTGCTGAGCGATCAGCCTTGAGGGGACGCTGTAGGTGACGCTGCGCACCGCAATCGTGCTGGTGCTCCGCACCCGCACCACCAACGGCTCGTAATCGGCAAAACGCTCCACCGGCAGCGGCTGCAGGTGCAGGCGCTCGATCGCCAACTTTCCGGCTACCTCGTCGCGACTATTGAGCGTTGCCGTGACCTGCGCCACCAGCTGCCGGTACTCCGTCTCGGTGTCAAAGTCGCGGCTACCGCGTTGGATCAGCTGCTGCTCCAGACGATGTTTCCAGTGGCGATGCGGCCCCTCGATTGCACCGTTCTCATGGGCCACACCGCGGTTGTTGCGGCTGGCGATCACACCCAGATGGGCGCAGAGCTCGCGGTAGCGACTCGTGTAGTCACCGGCATAGGAGCCGTCGCGGTTGCGGAAGCAGGCGCTGAGGCTGTCGGTGCGGTGTTCCGCCGGCACTCCGCCACAGAGCGCAAGGGCGTTCTGCAGAGCTTCTGAGAGGGCGACAAAGCTCTCGCCGCCGTGGATCACCTCCACATGGCACCAACCCGAGTAGGGCAGGCGGAAGTGGAACAACCGGTGCTCAAACACCGCACCGGCGATGGTGATGGGCTCACCCTTGAGCTGGGTGAAATCGGAGATCCCGAGCACACCGGCCCGGTGCTCCTGCAGGAACATCACATCCTGTGCCGGACCATGCAGAGCTTTCCAGTGCTCAACGCGGCGCTGCAGAGTGCGTTTGCGCCGGTACCACGCCTGATCCGGGAAGGTCTGCTCCAGGTGGAGCAGAAGCGTCTGGGGTTCCAGCTGGGGTGCCTTCTCGAGCATCGGTACCAACACGCTGTCCCAGACATCAGCGAGTGGATCGGCGCGGGTGCGCCAATGGCGACCGCGCTGTTGGGGTCCCTGCGCCGGGAGCTCTCCGCGGTCAATCCGCTGGCCGCTGCGCACCGAAATCCCCACCGCATCAGCGGCGATCTGTTGGCTCAGGCCACGGGCCCGTTTGGCCATGTACTGCTCCTTGATCCGCAACGACAGGGGGGCGGGCATCGCAGGGCTCCAGTCGGTGATCAGAGCCCTGTTGTCGCGTTTTGAGACCCGCCAATGTAGTTGGCGCGACCCGCCTATCTAATTGTCGTCAAACAGTTGCTAGAGAACTGACAGGAGACAGCCACTTTTCACCAAAGAGGCGGGGGGCAACGCCGCAACGAAGACGCGACACCCCCCCGCAATGGTGGTGGCCCCTGTCACCGTTTCGCGAACTGAAGCAGACTCACCCAGTTCACAGAAAACAAGCGCATGGAAGAAAAACAGCGCGCTTCTGCACCTCAAACAAGGCTGATTCCGAAAAGGACAACAAACAGGCTCAACACACCGAGGCTGATCGCAGCCAAACGGCTCATGGCCGGGCCAAAGCGATCTTGAGGGGCAACTTGACGGCTCTGCATCACCCGCCAATTCATCCATGCCAAAACCGGTGTGGTCACAAACGACACCCACATCGCCAAGGTGACCAGAGCGCCCATCGAACCGGACCACCACAGCAGCACAGCGCAGGCCAAGGCGAAATGCAGCAGCATCCAAAGACGCTGGTTGTTGGTGTTCAGCACCGCCATACCGCGATGACCTCGCAGCAAACGAACCGAGGCAGACGCCGAGCGCGGGTAGCCATCAAGGCATGTAAGCACTGTGCTGAACATCGTCATCAGTGCAGCCAGTGCAATCAAGAGATAAGCCCAAGCTCCCAAGCTGGCGGTGTAAAGCTCGATGAGCTGCTGGGAGAAAGCTGCTCCAGCCTGGGAAAACTCCGTCCCGGTGCCATGCATCACCCAAGCTCCCAGCACCAGAAACAACACTGCCATCAATACCGTCGCGGCATAGCCGATGTTGAAATCAGCCACCACTTCAGTGCGGCTGCTCTTATGGCCTGAATCCTGTTCTCGGGCATAAATCCAAAGCGATGTCCAGGCGGAGAGATCCAGCGGGCATGGCATCCACCCCAACAAAGCAACCAGAAAAGGCAACGACCCCCAGGTCCAGGGACTGGGGGTGAACATCACGGCAAAACCAGCGGCTGGGCCACGGATCAATGTCGCGACAGCTGCCATAAGGGTGCACAAAACCAGTAGCGCGACGACTGCCTTACTGAGCCGATCCAGGCTGCGGTATTGCCCCAACAGCAACACCACCAGGCTGATCGCCAGTACCAGCAATCCAAGAGCCTGCGGTGATCCGGGAGCCACCGCAGTCGCCAAGCTGCCAGCCAAGGAGCTAACAGCTGCAATGTTGGCCACACCCGTACTGAGGGTGATCAGCAGGTAGAGGGGCAGAAACCATGGGCTCTGGTGCTGATAGCCCTCCAGAAGACTGCGACCGGTTACTGCGGTGAAACGGCTTCCGATCAACAAAAAAGGGTATTTGAAAAGGTTGGCGAGAAGCAGCAACCCGAGCAGACCCAACCCGTAAAGAGCTCCCGCCTGGGTTGAGGCGACCAGATGGGAACCACCGATCGATGCCGCCGCCAGCAAAATTCCCGGTCCGAGGGCTTTGAGCATTCCCGAGCGCATCATCGGACTGGTCAGACTTGCCGCATGTTGGTCAAAAGTGTCGTTGCGCGCTGGTTAGCACCTGGGCGCACGACTGATCAGCCGGACTCTTCAGGAGACTTAACGCTATTGAGAATCACTTGCAAAATCACGGCAATCATGCTCTATTGAGATCCAATCTCAAGTGCGAACGCCATGCTTCGGCTATTTGGTGACCGTGACACCCTGATCGAAGCCCTCACGATGGACTGGGCTGACCACCAGCTCCAACTCCCTAGAAGAGCAAGCCAAGACCGATCCGCCCGACGCCGTCGTTTTCGAACCAGCCGTCGCGTTCGTTAATGACCGGCGGAGCACTCAAGCGATCTGCTGATCTCTCAGCTGCGTGTCATGGCTTCAGAACCAGGGCGATGCACGAGTTGAGATTGGTCGTCAACACACCGCTATGACCACAGCCAATGTCAATCCCGCATGGAACGCCGTGAGCAAGCTCACCGCTGCCATCCGGGTTGACTGATGCAGTCTGAGACATTCAACCCTTCACTCAGTTGTTGAAGAACATTGACCTGCGGCCCACACACATCACATTCAGAACTGCACAGTGAGGTCAAAAAACCCTGAAACAACAACCTTGGACACCTCACCCGAACAACGTCACAACGGAAGAACACAGCATCAGCCAGCTAAAGCGAAGGATGTAGTTGCACACCATCCGGCCCAGTTGCACAAAATTCCAGGGACAACTCATGGACATGCTCATTAGTCAGTTCAAACAACTGAGAACTCGGTGCCAACAGCGGCCAGAAACCCCAGGACTAATCGGCACGTCTATTCATTGGCAAACCTCCAGCGCACCCTGGATTCCACAGCACCAGGTCCAAGAATCAAGGAGCAATCCAGGCTCAAATTTTCTAAGATCAACCAACCTCTACGTCTTCAACCGGTGCGGCGTCTTGCCCTTGCGATGATTGCGATCTCGGCTCTTCCCCCTCAAGTCGTATTCGCCCAGATGGACCATCACCAAGGGCATCATGGGCACGGGATGCATCACGCACAGCCTGAACGCACAAAAGACCCAGCACCCACGCATTCCGGCACGCATCATCACCATGCTCATGGAATGGGGCCCGCAGGCAGTACCTACGACCTGCGCTTCATCGACGGCATGGTCGAGCACCACACCGGGGCGTTGCGGATGAGTGAATACGTCTTCAACATCGGCGCCCCTGGGGTGGGGGCCCTGGCGAACAGCATTTGGGACGAGCAGGCCCGTGAGATCAAAGCGATGCGCCAATGGCGCAAAGCCTGGTACCCCGATGCTCCCGTGTACCCCGTGGCATTGCGCCCCGATGGCGACCCCAACTCCATGGCAGACCTCGTGCGCATGAGTCCTGAGGTGATTGCCGGAATGCGAATGTCGGGAACGAAGCCGACACGCGAAAACAGGGTGCAGTGGTTCCTAGAGGGAATGATTGAACACCATGGCGGGGCCCTTCAGATGGCCCATGAAGCACGCAAAAACTCAACCAACCCCACCATTCTTCGTCTTGCGCGCGAGATCATCGTCGCCCAGCGAAAAGAAATCATTGATCTCCGCAAAATGTTGCAAAGCGAAGGCATGAATAAGTCTGACTACTACAAATTTGATGGCCTCTTTGCGTTATGAGAGCCACCATGTTCATTCTTTTCACAACAAGGGTGATGGGCTGGGTCTCAATCCCATTCGCAGTCGCCGCTGCGTTCGCTCTATATCCCATGGCAAGTCTGGGACATAGCAAAGGCATCTACCAATCCAAAGCTGACGCGCAACAACGTGCCGGCGAGATTGGTTGCATGTCGGTGCATCAGAACAACGGGAAGTGGATGCCGTGCGCGGATGAGCAGGAACTCCACCGCCAACTTCGTAAGCAATGAGCCAACGACAGCTGACAAGGCGAGCACGCAAGATTCACCGTTGGCTGGTCCCGATTGCTGCTCTCCCGTTGCTGATCACCGCCGGCACGGGATCTCTTTACAGCTTGCTCTTGGAGCAAGAAATTGATGCCTTCTGGCTGCTCAAGATCCACACCGGGAACTTTGGCGTTCTGAACCTTCAGCCTGTCTATCCAATGCTCTTGGGTGCGCTGACCGTCATCGTCACAGTGTCAGGTGCGGTGATGCTCTTGAGACCATCGCAATGAGAGAGGGTTGCTCGTAAGTCTCTCTTAACTAGTCAGTAGCGTGCGAACACGGATATTGGGCCACTCCATCAACATCCGCTGGATCGCAGAAGCGGGCACATGCCCTTCAATCACAGATCCCTCCACAACAGCGGTGTGACAAGCAATTTTTCCGCAGGTTAGTATTTTTTCTATGGGTGAGTGCTGAGCATCCGCTTCTGCTTGAGCCCTCAAGGTGTCTGGAATTCCATCAATCCAAAACTGAACATCTGTGAATGTTCGCCGCCGGATCGATTGAACTGAGACATCTCCCGAAGCCTGGTCTCGATCGCATCCCAAAACGCAGTCCGGTCGGCAAGCACCTGCTCCCGCACGGCCTGGACCCGTTGATGCACAGCCGGGTCGGTTCCAGCGAGGGTGAGCACCATTGTTTCCGCTAAAGGCCCATGGCTATCACCGTCGAGGGCGATATGACGTTCGAGGTACCAGCGCAAGGTCGGGCAGGGCAGGGCCAGCCCGGACAAGCGATCGAGCAACGCACGAAACAGATCGGGAACTAAAAGCTCCCGGCCGTAAGCAAACGCCGCTGCCAGTGCATGGACTTCACCGGAGGCGATCAACGCTTGGGTCGTGCAAAGAAATCGCGCAGCGGGCTCAGGGATCCCAACCTGGCGAAGGGCGCGGGGCCAATCGCCGCTGGACGCCTGTTGCAGCATTGCATCAATCACCGTGGTGTCCGCACCGATCTCCTCCATCGCTTTGCGGTAAATCGCGAAATGGGACAGATACAGCGGCCCCCCAAGGCTGTTAGGAAGCAGATCGCATTCCTCCTCCGCCACCAAACTGTTGATCAGACCGGCCAACTGCGGGTGGGATGGGGGCGTCCACGGCCCCCCAGAGGGGGCCAGGTGCTGCTGCAGGGCTTTGAGCAATTGCATGAAATCCCACACGGCAAAGACGTGATGTTCCATGAAGAGCCGCAGGCCAGCCATTGAGTCAATCGCCTGCGGCAGCGGGTGACGCTGCAGCTCCATCACATCAAAGCCCCAACTCTGTCAAGCCTGGGAAGTCATCGGGCCTCGGTCCACCGCCCCAGGTGAACAGGCGATCGCCGTCTCCAATCGGCACATCGTTGATGCTCGCCTCACGACGGCGCATCAAACCATTCTCAGCAAATTCCCAGTTCTCATTGCCATGGGCGCGAAACCACTGCCCCTCCGCGTCATGCCATTCGTACTGAAAACGAACAGCAATGCGATTGTCGCTGCAAGCCCAAACCTCTTTGATCAGTTTGTAATCCAGCTCCTTGGCCCATTTGCGCTGTAAGAAGGCCAGGATTTCAGCACGACCATGAATGAACTCACTGCGGTTTCTCCACACGCTGTCTTCGGTGTAAGCCAGGGAGACCTTCTCGGGATCCTTGCTGTTCCAGGCGTTTTCCGCCATACGTGCTTTCTGGCGAGCGGTCTCGAGGGTGAATGGGGGGAAAGGAGGTTTTCCAGACATTGAAGGCGGCTAAGTAAAGGAGTGATCATTAAGACAGGGGTCCAGTAACACGAACAGTGTCATCGGAGTTGTAACGGGAGATCCACTGGCGCAGCCGGGATGCCTCTTCATCCGTACGCGTGCAGGCAAATCCATAACGTTCGCGAACGCGCTCTGATGCCGCGCGAAGGGCTTCGATGCCACGCAATTCGAGCTCAGAAACCAACAACGATTCGTCAGATTTGAAGTAATCGAGAATCACCGTTGATGGTGAATATAACGTACTGGCTTGCCCATCAGGCCACTCCAGTTGAAGTCGAACTTCAGGCATTGATCGATGCTCAATTCAAAGATCTTGCACGGCAACATCGCCCATGACTGTCTCATCGAACACAGCCAAAACCAGTGAGTGCATCAGTCCCATCCCAGAAGTGATGGATCGCACCTAAATGTTTCAAAACCACGCTGCAATCGCCCAAGGCAAAGTGTCCGATACGGCAGCAAATCAGCGTCGGATCGCGTGATACCAGCTGCGCCAAAGCTGCAGTGCGGGAGGGGTCCACAGCCAGCAGGTAGCCAAAACTCGGGAAGCAGGTCAGCCAGGCCTCCTCGTGGATGTCTTCTGGACGTTCCACGGCGTCGAGGTCAAGGAGCAATTGATGACCACAAGCCTCGGCAAACATCACGGCAGTACCGGTGATTCCTCCCATGCTGATGTCCTTGGCGGCATGCACCAGCTGCTCCGCAGCCAGCAATGGCAGCAAAGCAAGTTGTGCACGAAGGTGCTCGGGAGAAGCAAGTGTCGCGGCATCCCAGAAGGGGTAGTGGCGATAGAAGCCTCCAGCTTTGTTGACCAGCATCCAAAGCTCATCGCCGGGACGTGCTGAACGAGCGGACAGAACAGGACCATCCGCCACGCCCAGAACGGAAACAGAGAGCGCCTGATAAGAGCTCTGCTGGTTGGAGTGGCCACCCACCATGGGGACACCGAAGCGATCACACGCGAATCGCATGCCCTCCATTAAGGCGCTGATTCCCTCTGCATCGGTGCTCCAGACACTGTTCACCAGAGCCAGAGGACGTCCTCCCATTGCGGCGATATCACTGAGGTTGACCAAGACCCCACTCCAGCCGGCAAACCATGGGTCCTCTTCAACAAGACCGGGATGCATCCCCTCACAGGCCAATAACAGTTGACCGGCCTGAGCGGGAAGCACCGCAGCATCATCACCGAGCATTCCTGCCAATCCCAGCTGAGGAAAGGGCTGATGGCCAAAGGTGGCAGCGGCCGAGCGAATATCGCTCTTGGCCAACAGGCCACTGGTCGTGCGCAAGACGTTCACCAGCCCCACGTCATTCACGCCGCAACTGAAAGGTGATGCGAGACGATCGGCCGTTGTTCACGTGAGGGCATGTAGTAATCGAGATCAGCTTCCATCAGGTGGTGACGGATGCCACGGATCTCAAGCTCATCGATCGAGGTCCAGTGCAAGCGGCGAAAAAAACGCACGTTCTGAATCTGCACCGTGGCGCAGAAACGATCACATCCCCAACCATTGGCGGTGGTGACAGCTTTCCAGATCAACCCCTTCCCAATCTGGTTATGACGGCGGAAGTCGGAATGCACTCCGAGGCGACCGCCATACCAATGTCGCGGCTCCGTTTCCACAACCCGAACCACTCCCACCACATTGGTTTCATCGGCATCGTCATGCTCTGAGTCTGAGCTGTGATGCAACGCCGCAATCGGATAGGCAATCGCATCAAGTTCATCTCGATCTGAGTCTTCAAACACATGCTGCTCGCTGCAAAAGATGCTGCGCCGCAACGACCAATACCCCTGGATCAGGAAGGAATCAGCGCGAAGAAGATGAAAGGTGAAACGATCGGAACTCGCTGTCGGAGACAGGCGGAAATCATCAGCATCAATACCAATGCCGCAGCGCACAGATGGCGTGAACAAATGAGGCGCGGAACTTTTGCTGCGACCAATGCCGCGGCTGCTGGGATCAAGACAAGAAACCATGACTACGACACCGATTCAAAAAGGGAGAGCGCGGAACAAGCTCCGCATTTGGCACAGCCGGCGGACATCTGCTCTGAGCGCAGATCCCCCGCGTTCAGCATCTCGGCAACACCCTGATACACGTCGACCATGAAGGAACTATCCGGAGAAGAATGACTCTCAAGCGGAGTTCCAGAGATCGGAACAAAGGGCACCACGAAGGGGTAGACCCCGAGTTCGATCAGACGGCGACTACAGGCCAGCAAAGCGTCTTTGCTGTCACCGAGGCCAGCCAACAGATACGTCGACACTTCACCACGACCGAACACTTCAACGGCGTCGGCGAAGGCCTCGTAATACCGTTCAAGGGTGAGCTCCGATTTCCCGGGAAGGATCCGACGGCGCACATCCGGCTCAACCACCTCAAGGTGCATGCCAAGGCTGTCGATTCCAGAGTCCTTCATGCGCTGATACCAGCGTGGATCCTCCGGCGGTTCACATTGCCCCTGGATCGGCAGATCCACTCGACGTTTCACCGCTTCAGCGGTTTCAGCCATCAGACGAGCGCCGCGGTCGTCACTGTTCGGCGTACCGGTGGTCATCACCAGTTGCTTGACCCCGTCAAGCCGGACGGCAGCCTCCGCCACCTCCGCCACCTGCTCGGGTGTTTTCCGAATCAAAGCCCCGTCGTCGATCGACTGTTCAATGGCACAGAACTGACAAGACTGGGATCGGTCCCGGAAGCGGATGCAGGTCTGCAGCAACGTGGTGGCCAAAACGTCCTTGCTGTGCAGCAAGGCAATCGATCGATAGGAAATACCGTCGGCTGTGCTCAAGCCGTAAAACGTTGGCTCCCGTGGGGTTGTGATCACTGGAGCGCAGGACTGCTCTGGACCATCGATCGAAAGTGACGTGCCAGTGGAAGCCAGCTTGTAAGGCGAGGCTGCAGAGGCATCGTTGTAAACGGGCACCATCACGGTGGTGCCATCGAGATCCAAGGCACGGTGGTCAGAAGGACCCGCACCTCCTCGCCGGCCGGGGTTGCCCTTGACCGGGTCAACCCGAACGCCATGCACCTGGAGTTCTGTAACCAAGCGACCAAGCTCAGACATGGTTCAAAGCCTCCATCGATGACAGGGAGTCGGACACCGCGGCCGGCTCCAAGGAAACCGACGACGTGGACATGTCTTGAACAGGAAGCGCTGGCGAACTGTTGATCTGCAGGGACAACAGCTCAGGACGGCTGTAATGGCCGACGCTGTCCATCATTCGTT
>ERZ802822.836-NODE-836-length-20724-cov-30.906718_pt1 | contig 20724 bp, 21 predicted proteins | sample MGYA00345649_ERZ802822 | MGnify/ENA primary metagenome ERZ802822 (study PRJEB30503, sample SAMEA104212359) | marine metagenome | biome: Westerlies Biome; feature: [SRF] surface water layer (ENVO:00010504) within the epipelagic zone...; material: water...
TATTATAATTTAAGGGCGGTTATTTGATAACCGCCCTTTTTATTTATGAGCTCAGAAACACAAAAAATTTTAACAACAGACGGCATACCTTTAGAAGTAAGTCTTAAAAAAGCTGAGAGAAGAAACAAGATAAAAGCTTTTTTACTTGTAGCTCCACTATTATTATTTTTGATTATTACTTACGTGTTTCCAATTGGTGATATGCTTATGAGAAGTGTTGATGATAAAATGGTAACTGAAATGCTTCCTAAAACATTTAAAGCAATGGAAAAGTGGGATGGGAAAGAATTACCAGAAGAAGAGGTTTTTGAAGCCTTCTATTTAGACTTTAGACAACTAGTTGATGAAAAGCGTGAAGGTAAATTATCAACTCAACTTAATTATACAAAAAATGGATTTAAAAGTATTATTAAAAAACTTAGAAGAAAATCCAAAAACTTTGAAGAAGGAAATTACAAAGAACAAATAATGGCAGTCCATAAAAGATGGGCTGATGTTGAATATTGGAAAGCAATTAAACGAAGAGCCCCAGCATATACAAGTCAAAAATATCTAAAAGGTATGGATATGTTTAAAAATGAAAATGGGGAAATTGTTAGTGTTTCTGAGGACAGAAGAATTCACAGAATTTTATGGCTTAGAACTTTAGAAATTGCATTTTTTGTAACGCTATTTTGTTTTTTGATGGCTTACCCAATAGCTCATTTGTTAGCTACTTTACCCATGAAGTATAGTAACTTACTAATGATCTGCGTGTTGCTTCCATTTTGGACGTCTCTTCTTGTAAGAACTGCTAGTTGGATGATTTTGTTGCAACAACAAGGGGTCGTAAATGATTTCTTTGTAGGAATAGGTTTAGTTGCTGACGATGCAAGGCCTGAAATGATGTACAATAAAACAGGAACATATGTTGCAATGACACAGATTCTGTTGCCTTTTATGGTTTTACCACTTTACAGTGTTATGAAAACTATTTCACCAAGCTTAATGAGGGCTGGAAAATCATTAGGTGGAACACCAATAGTTGCGTTTTGGAAAGTTTATTTTCCTTTAACAATTCCTGGAATTGGTGCTGGTTGTTTACTATGCTTTATATTAGCAATTGGTTATTACATTACACCCGCCTTAGTTGGAGGAGCTTCAGGAACATTGATTAGTAACCAAATTGCATTTCACATGAAAAGCACACTTGATTGGAGTTTTGCATCTGCGATGGGTCTGATGTTGCTTGCTGGAGTTTTGGCAATTTACTGGGTTTATAATAAATTAGTTGGAATTGATAATATAAAGTTAGGATAAATAGAATGGCTTTACCAAAACATACAGAACTACACTATAGGATTTGGCATTATTTTTATTTAACAATCTGTGGTCTTGTCTTCTTTTTCTTAATTGCACCACTGTTTGTAATATTTCCACTATCTTTTAATGCTGAAGAATTTTTAAGTTTTTCAGACGGAATGAAAAGTTTAGACCCAGATGCTTTCTCATTAAGATGGTACAAAGATATGGTTTATGGAACAAAAAATCCTTGGGGCTTAGCTGCCAAAAATAGTTTTATCATTGCAATTTTTGCAACAATTGGTTCAGTTTTATTGGGAACAGTTGCTGCTCTAGGGTTAAGTAGTAGGCATATGCCCTACAAAGGTATAATCATGGCAGTTTTAATATCTCCAATGATTGTTCCATTAATTATTTCTGGTGTAGCAATATTTTTCTTTATGGCTAAAGCTGGTTTAGCAGCAACTCATACAGGTATAGTTCTAGCACATATTATTCTAGGTACACCATTTGTAGTTATTACTGTTACTGCTACTTTATCAGGATTTGATCATAGTGTTACGAGAGCCGCAGCAAGTCTTGGTAGTAATCCAGTTAATACTTTTATGAAAATTACTTTACCTTTAATTTTACCCGGTGTGATATCTGGAGGACTTTTTGCTTTTGTAACTTCTTTTGATGAAGTTGTGGTAGTTTTATTTTTAGCAGGTTTAGAAAATACAACTATACCAATTCAAATGTGGACAGGTCTAAGAGAACAGTTAAGCCCAACTATTCTTGCTGTTGCAACTTGTCTAATTATTTTATCAACATTAATATTAGTAACCGCTGAACTTTTAAGAAGAAGATCTGAGAGACTCAGAGGAATAAACCGATAGTAAAAATCATCTAATGAAGATTAAGAATGTAGTGGTGATTGGCTCAGGAACAATGGGAAGTGGTATTGCTGCTCATTTATGCAATGCAAATGTGCCTGTAACTTTACTTGATTTAAAAACAGAAATTAGTGAAAAAGCAAGAGAGAAAATCCATAAGTCTAGACCTCCATTATTAATTGATAAATCAAAAATTAATAACATTAAAGTTGGAAATATTTCTGACGACTTTGATGTAGTCAAAGAGGCTGATTGGATCGTTGAGGCGGTAGTTGAAAGAATTGATATTAAACATCAAATTTATGAAAAGATATTTAAAGTAAGAAAAGAGGGGGCTATTGTTTCTTCCAATACATCGTCAATTCCAATTAAAGTTTTATCTGAACATTTAACAGATACTGAGAAAAAAGATTTTTGTATCACACATTTTTTTAACCCAGTTAGATACATGGGCTTATTAGAAATAGTAAAAAATGAAAATAATGATCTTGAAAAAATTAATCAGTTAAAGGAATTCTGTGAAATTGAATTAGGTAAAGGAGCTATTGTTTGTAATGATACCCCAGGATTTTTAGGAAATAGAGTTGGTGTTTATGCCATGCAAATAGCAATGACTGAGGCTTTTAAGATGAAACTTTCAGTCGAAGAAGCGGATGCAATTTTTGGAAGACCAATGGGAATTCCAAAAACAGGAGTATTTGGTTTATATGATTTAATCGGTATTGATTTGATGGCCGATGTATTAAAAAGTTTTATCAAAGAATTACCAGAGACCGATGAATTTCACGAAGTTGCAAAAGAAATTCCATTAGTGAAAAAATTAATTGAGACTGGCTACACTGGAAGAAAAGGAAAAGGTGGATTTTATAGAATGAACAAAACTGGAGCTATAAAAGTTATGGAAGCTATCAATCTAGAGTCTGGTGATTATTCACCTAGTAAAAAGATTGATGTTAAATCAGACAAGGTAGATCTTAAAGGATTGATCAATAGAAAAGACAAATATGGTGAATATGCTTGGTCTGTAATATCAAAAATAATTAAATATGCATCTTCATTAGTTCCAGGAATTACAAAAGAATTTAATGATATTGATGAAGCAATGAGGCTTGGATTTAACTGGGCCAAAGGACCTTTTGAAATGCTTGAAGAAATTGGGGTTAAAAATTTCTTTGATAAAGTTGATGATTTTTCAGGAAATAGTTTCTTGGAAAAATTATCTAAATCTAAGAATGAAAATTTTTATGGTGAAAGACAAAAATATACAAATATTGAAACTTTAGGAAAAGTTAAGAAAACAGCATCAAGTTCTGATGGAAATGATTCTGCTAAAATTTATAGGTTTAATGATTATAATATCGTTGAGTTTACCACTAAAGCTAATGCTTTAGATTATGACTCCATGGATGCCCTGAAAAAAGCAACTGATAAACCTTTAATTATAATTAATGAAAGTATGCAATTTTCAGCGGGTGTAAACTTAACTTACACAATGCAATTTGCTGACAAAAATGATTTTAAATCTATTGAAAAATTTATTAAATACTTCCAAGAAACATGTAAGCATTTAAAATATTCAAAATACCCAGTAATTTCTGCTCCTTCTGGATTAACATTGGGGGGTGGATTCGAAGTAATGGTGCAAAGTAATTTTGTAGCTTCGCATACAAATATTGTAGTTGGACTAGTTGAAACTATTGTCGGTTTAATTCCTGCAGGTGGCGGATGTAAGGAGATGTTAGCAAGATGGCTTGATACTGATGAAGCAAAATCAAATCCTAATTTTGCTCCCCTAAAAGTTTTTGATATCATTGGATATGGTAAGACAGCCACGTCACCAGTTGAAGCAGAACCTTTGAAATACTTAAGGCCAAGTGATAAAAAAATAATGAATAGAAATAGTTTATTAGAAGTTTCTAAAGAAATCCTGAATGAAAATAAAAATTTTAAACCACCTGAAGAACTAAGATTTAAATTACCTGGAAAAGCTGTAAGAGGTGAAATGGATAAAATTTTAGAAAAACTTTATAATGATAAAGTGATATTAGATCATGGAGTTGAGGTTGCTAAGGAACTTGCACATGTTTTGAGTGGTGGTGATACTACAATTGATAAAACTTTATCTGAAGATGATTTGTTTAAATTAGAGCTTGATGCTTTTATGAAACTGATTGAAACTCAAAAAACACAAGATAGAATTAAACATACTCTCTCAACTGGTAAGCCTCTAGTTAACTAACATTCTTAAAGAATTTATAAAGTCAGGCCTTAGTACATATTGAGATTTATCTAAATATTTTATTGTCCCCAAAGTTTCCAATCCATAAATTACTTTTCCAATAGGGGTATACTCAGTTTCATATAATGGTTCATCTCTAAGAATTATAAAGAATTGACTATCTTCAGTATTATATTTTTGTGTTCTAGCAAAACCAACACTACCTTTATCAAAACTAAATGGAGAGTCTACTTCTGAGTTAATCGTTCCTAATCCAGATTTTCCAGTTCCAATTTTTCCATAGTCAATATTTCCTTTTTTACCAAACTCTAAGTCTCCTGCTTGAACAAGTGTATCTTTAATTACTCTATGAAAAGCAATATCATCATATGCTTTAGATCTAACTAATTCTTTAAATCTTTTTACAGCCTCAGGTGAAATTTCAGGGTAAAGTTCAATAATAACATTTCCACATGTAACATTTAAAATGGCAATATTTTTTGGATTATCAAAATTAATCTTTTGAGGATCATAACTTTTTATAAATAAACATTTGTCTTTTATCAAAAAGAAAGAACCAAAAAAAAATATCGCTAAAATAACAATAAAAGTAAAAATTATTTTTTCTAAATTTGATGCTCTTATTTTTTTGATCATAAAATAAAATTTTGATCAATTTTGAGTAGATTACTTTTAATAAACTGTATTTTTCTTTTTAAAATTGGATCAAGATTATTTAAATTTACTCCAATCATTAAATGGGAAAAAACCTCTGCCATATCCTCAGAAGCGGTAGATTGAGAATATTCAGAAAAAAAACCTTTAGTTCTAATATAAGTACTTAGCCCTAATTTATCTGTACAGGTGGAGCATTCAGCATATTCGAATTCTTTGACATTAAATTTAGACCAGACGTCTTCGTCAAATAATTGTTTAAAACTATCATTTATAATATGGAACACTTCATGGTGGATTACACGTTCAAAATAATCTTCGTTAAATTTGATATCTAAGATTAATGTTTTCATTACATGATCAGGGATTCCAGCAGTATTAATATTTGATATGGATAAATCCTCACACAGGACTATGTATTTAAGATTAATTTTTTTAAGAAATTCTTGACTATATCTATTTAAATTTTTTTTAATTATTTTGTATTTTTGATCGAGAATTTTCTTTTCAGAATTATAACAATTTATATTTTTTTCAACACCGAGTGTAAAAGGTTGTTTGGCATATAAGTATCTCAGTTTGTTTGGAGTTTTAATGTCATAAATTTCTAAATTTGGAATTTTTATAAGATTATAAATAGTATCAGCTTGAGTTTGAGTAAAAATAAATAAAGATAGTATAATTAATCTAATTAAGCTCATAAATTTACACATAGAAGATATTCCAATTTAGATGAATGTGATACAATTTTACTGTGAAAAAAAAAAGAAATAAAGATCCAATCCAACCAGTAAGTGGAACTAAAGTGCCACGGTTTGCTGGACCTTCAACATTTGCAAGATTACCTGAGCTAAGAGATGTGGAGAGTTGTGATGTTGCAATTGTCGGGATTCCATTTGATGCTGGAACCAGTTACAGACCAGGTGCAAGATTTGGACCCCAAAGTATTAGACAAGCTTCCAGACACTTAAGAACAAATTACCATCCAAGTTATGATGTTGAACCTTTCAAAGTACAACAGGTAGCTGATGCAGGAGATATCACTTGCAACCCATTTAATATTGAAGAGGCAATTAAACAGATAGAGGTGGGAGCTGAAGAATTATTGAATAAAGTTGGGGGAATTATAAGTCTTGGTGGTGACCACACAATTGCATTTCCATTGTTAAAAGCTGTTAATAAAATTAACAATGGTCCAGTAGCTTTAGTGCATTTTGATGCTCACCTAGATACTTGGGATACTTATTTTGGTGCACCTTACACTCACGGTACGCCTTTTAGAAGAGCAAGGGAAGAAAATTTATTTTTAGATGATGCTTCAATGCATGTAGGTATAAGAGGACCTTTGTACAGTAGAGATGATATCAAAAATGATGAAAGTTTTGGATTTAAGATTATTCATTGTGATGAGTTTCAAACTCAAGGAACTGATAAAATTGCTGAAAGAATTAAAAAAAGAGTTGGAGATAACCCTTTATATTTATCTATTGATATAGATGTATTAGATCCTGCTTTTGCCCCTGGAACTGGTACACCAGAAATTGCTGGAATGACCTCAAGAGAAATGGTTAACACTATAAGAGGTTTATCAGGTTTAAATTTAATTTCAGCTGATGTTGTTGAGGTTTCACCAGCTTATGATCATGCTGAAGTAACCTCTCTTGCTGCAGCAACAATAGTTTATGAATTAACTAATTTGTTTGCAAAAAAATAAGGAAAGGTTAGGAGTCTGCTATGGAAAATAAAAAAAATTTTTATATAGATGGTAAATGGGTAACAGCAATAAGCAAAGAAGAAATTAAAGTAATCAACCCTGCTACAGAAGAAGAATGTGCTGTAATATCATTAGGAAACAAAGAAGATGTTGACTTGGCAGTAAACGCTGCAAAAAAAGCTTATAGTTCATGGGCATTTTCACCGAAAGAAGAAAGAATATTATTATTAGAAAAACTTTATGAGAATTATAAAAAAAGATGGGCAGATATTGCCAATGCAATTACTGTTGAAATGGGTGCTCCAAAAGACTTTGCTACAAAACTTCAAGCTGGAACAGGTGCCGCTCATTTAAAGTCTTTTATTAGGTATTTAAAAAATTTCGAATTTGAAAAACCATTAGGTGAACATGCTCCAAACCAAAGACTTATCTATGAACCAAAAGGAGTTTGTGCATTAATAACACCTTGGAATTGGCCAATGAACCAAGTTTGCTTAAAAGTTATGCCTGCAATAGCTTCTGGATGCACAATGGTTTTAAAACCATCAGAACTTGCGCCATTATCATCAATGATACTTGCTGAATTGATAGATGATACCAAATTTCCTGCAGGAGTGTTCAATTTAGTTAATGGAGATGGAGCCACAACAGGCGATGCACTAACAAGCCACCCGGATATAAATATGATTTCTTTTACAGGATCAACTAGAGCAGGAGCTTTAATCTCTCAAAATGCTGCTAAAGATTTTAAAAGAGTGAGTTTAGAATTAGGAGGCAAAGGTGCTAATATTATTTTTAAGGATGCTGATCCTGAAGCAATTGAAAGAGGTGCGTTAAGATGTTTTAGAAATTCAGGTCAATCATGTAATGCTCCTACAAGAATGCTAGTAGAGAAATCTATGTATAGTGATGCAATAGAAAGATTGAAAAAATATACAGAAAATTTTGAGGTAGGTGACCCTAAAAAAGAAGGAGAGCATATAGGCCCAGTGATTTCTGAAACTCAATATAATAAAATTCAAACTTTAATTAAAAAGGGAATTGATGAAGGTGCTAAATTAGTTGCAGGTGGACCAGGTAAACCACCAGGACTAGACAAAGGCTATTTTGTTAAACCCACTGTATTTGCAGATGTAAATAATAATATGGAAGTCGCAAGAACAGAAATTTTTGGACCAGTATTATCGGTAATTCCATTTGAAACCGAAGAAGAAGCAATTGAAATTGCCAATGACACACCTTATGGATTAACAAACTATATTCAAACTAAAGACTCAGAAAAAGTAAAAAGAGTTGCGAGAAAGCTGAGATCAGGAATGGTTGATGTAAATGGAGCTGGTATTGCAGTTGATGCTCCATTTGGAGGTTTTAAACATTCAGGAATTGGTAGAGAAGCGGGTGAACATGGCCTTGAGGAATTTTTGGAAGTAAAATCTGTGGGTGGCTGGAGTTAATTTAGAAGAGATTGTTTTTTTAAACCATCTAAAAACTTTAAACACTTTTTTAATTCATTTAGTTCAATAAATTCATCTACTTTGTGAGCTTGTTCAATTGAGCCTGGACCACATACAACTGTACTCATACCAATTTCCTGAAATAATCCTGCCTCTGTTCCAAAAGACACAACTTCTCTTGAATTATCACCAGTGAGACTTGAGACTAACTCACAAGCCTCAGATTTTTCAACTCGATCGAATCCTGTTACTTCACCTATTATTTCTTTTCTAATATTTGATTTAGAAAAAACTTTTTTCATTTCTGGCAAAAGAATATCATTCGCGTATTCATCAATTTTTTTATTTAAAAAAACACCATCTTCTTTAACAACTGGTCTCGTTTCCCAATTAATATGACACTTATCAGCTATAACATTATGAGCAATACCTCCAAATATTCCTCCTACTTGTAAAGTTGAAAAAGGTGGATCAAATATAGAGTCTTTTGGTGCTCTTTTTTTAAGTTCATTTCTTAATTCAATTAATTTTGATGCGTATCTTGCCGCAAATTCAACAGCACTAACACCTTTATGAGGAGCAGAGCTGTGTCCTGCTAAACCCTCAAAATAAGTTGTATATTCATAACAACCTTTGTGAGCATCTATGATTTTCATTTTAGTAGGTTCACCAATAATACAAATTCCATCTTGAATATTTCTTTTTTGAAGTTCTTTGATTAAAATAGGAGCTCCTAAACATGCTGTCTCTTCATCAAAGGTAAATGAAAAATGGATATCTCTATTTAAATTTATTTTTGCATAAATTGGAGCAAAAGCTAAAGTGCATGCTATAAAACCTTTCATGTCACAAGAACCTCTACCATAAAGTTTGTCATCCTTAATTGTTGCTTTAAAAGGATCAGTGCTCCAACTTTTAGAGACAGGAACTGTATCTGTATGACCAGATAAAATTATTGGTTTAGCACCATTAGATTTTTTTGCTTTAATAGTCGCAAAAAGATTTACTCTTTTTTTTTCATTATCAAATGTCTTAAAAGATGTTGCTCCAAGTTCTTTTAGTAAATTTTCACAATAATTAATTAATTCACTATTATCTTCTCCTGAAATAGTCCTAAAACCTATTAGATCTGATAAAATTTTTACAGAATTATTATATAATTCTTCTAAATTAATATCTGTACTCATAACCAATAATTAATATAAATACTGCATTTATGAAAGAAGAAATAACATACGATATTTTTGATAAAGTTGATATTAGAGTTGGAACAGTGGTTTCAGTAAAGAAAAATGAAAAAGCTAGAAAACCCTCATTAGTTGTTGAAGTAGATTTTGGAGAAGAAATTGGTATTAAGCAATCATCAGCTCAGATTACTCATTACTACAATGAAGAAAATTTAAAAGGTAAACAAGTTATAGGTGTTTGCAATTTTGCTGAAAAAAATATTGCTGGAGTAGTTTCACAAGTTTTGATTTTAGGTTCAATCGATAAAGAAGGAAAAGTAATCTTAGTACATCCATCTCAAAAATCTGAAAACGGTCTTCCTATAGCCTAATTTCATGCACCCTGAAATTTTATCAATGGCTTTGTTTTGGATAGTAGCAGCCTACACCCCAGGTCCGAACAATGTAATAGCTTCTTATTCAGGTTTTAATTTTGGTATAAAAAAAACATTACCACATATTTTTGGAGTTGCATTAGGATTTACTTTTCTGATTTTTCTATTAACAATTGGTTTAGTTAATGTCTTCAAAATATTTCCTATTATTCAAGTTTCTTTAAAATATTTAGGAAGTATTTTTTTAGTTTACTTAGCTTATAAAATTTATTTTTCTAAGATAGATAGTGGGAAAAAAAATGAAAACCCAGTAAAGTTCATTGAGACATTTCTTTTTCAATTCTTAAATCCTAAAGGTGTATTAATTGGTATAATTATTGTATCAACTTATGTCGAACATGGAGAGAACTATTTGAAATATGCGACTCAAGTTATTCTTTTTGCATTCTTAGTTTCTTTAAGCAGCATTACTTTTTGGACATTTGTAGGTAAATATCTTAGGAAATTTGCGACAAATGAGAAATTTATTAAATACTTTAATTGTGTTATGTCACTGCTTCTTATTTTAAGCATAATTACTTTTTATATATAATACATGAAACCAGGTACAAAAAATTCATACAATTCATTAACAGAAATAAAGATTAATAATAAAGACTTTAAAATTTTTTCTTTATCTAAAGCTGAGACTAATGGCCTAGATGGTATATCAAAGCTACCCAAATCCCTTAAGGTATTACTTGAAAATCTTTTAAGATATGAAGATGACTTGTCAGTTACTAAAAATCAAATTGAAGCAATAAAAAATTGGCTAAAAGAAAAAAAATCTAAAACTGAAATAGCATATAGACCAGCAAGAGTTTTACTTCAAGACTACACTGGAATACCTGCAGTAGCAGATCTTGCTGCTATGCGAGAAGCTGTTAAGGACAAAAATAAAGATCCAAATACAATTAACCCTCTTTCAGCTGTAGACCTTGTTATTGACCACTCGGTACAAGTAGACCAATCTGCAAAAGCAGACTCTTTTGATAAAAATGTTGAAATTGAATTTAATAGAAATGGAGAACGATACTCTTTTCTTAAATGGGGACAACAGGCATTTAATAACTTTAGAATAGTTCCACCAGGAACGGGGATTTGTCATCAAGTTAATCTTGAATATCTTTCAAAAGTTGTTTGGTCAGCTGAGCACGAAGGTCAAAATTATTTATTTCCTGATACACTTGTTGGTACAGATAGTCATACAACAATGGTTAATGGCTTGTCTGTTTTAGGATGGGGTGTTGGAGGTATAGAAGCAGAAGCAGGAATGTTAGGTCAGCCAATATCTATGTTAATTCCAGAAGTTATTGGTTTTGAAGTAAAAAATAAAATGCCTGAGGGCACTACAGCTACCGACTTAGTTTTAACAGTTGTTAAGATGTTAAGAGATAAGGGTGTTGTTGGAAAATTTGTAGAGTTTTATGGTGATGGTTTGAAGAATTTAACTCTAGCTGATCGAGCAACAATAGCAAATATGGCTCCAGAGTATGGTGCAACGTGTGGATTTTTTCCAATAGATGATGAGACTTTAAAATATTTAAAATTTTCTGGAAGAGATCAGTCCACAGTAAAAATAGTGGAGGAGTATGCAAAAGCTCAAGGATTATGGGCGAGTGATGATATTGAATTTACAGATACTTTAACTCTGGATATGTCTACAATAGTACCTACAATTTCTGGACCAAAAAGACCTCAAGACAAAGTTTTGCTAACTGATGCATCAACAAGCTTTAAAAAAAGTTTTAAAGAAATAACTAATAAAAAAGATTTCTCAATAGCTAAAGTTCCTAATACTGATTATGAAATAAAAGATGGATCTATTCTAATTGCAGCAATTACATCTTGCACAAATACTTCAAATCCAAACGTTCTTATAGGAGCAGGTTTGCTTGCAAAAAAAGCTGTAGAGCTTGGTCTTGATGTAAAACCTTGGGTAAAAACTTCGTTAGCTCCAGGGTCTCAAGTGGTTACAGATTATTTAGCCAAAGCTGGCTTAAACATTTATTTAGACAAATTAGGTTTTAATTTGGTTGGTTATGGCTGCACTACATGCATTGGAAATTCTGGTCCATTGGCAGATAATATAGTTGAAGCTATCCAAAAAGAAGATATTTACGGTGTTTCAGTTTTATCTGGAAATAGAAATTTTGAAGGAAGAATTTCTCCTCATATTAAAGCAAATTATTTAGCATCTCCTCCTTTAGTAGTTGCTTATGCTTTAGCGGGACATATGGAATTTGATTTGTACAAAGACTCTTTTGGAAAAGATAAAAATGGAAATGATATTTTTATGAAAGATATTTGGCCGACTAATAAAGAAATAGAAGAAACTCTTAAATCATCTTTAAACGCTGAAATGTTTGTTAAAAGATACTCAAATGTTTCTGAAGGACCAAAACAGTGGCAAGAAATCAAAACAGAAAAAACAAGCATTTATAATTGGGAAGAAAATTCTACCTATGTAAAAAAACCTCCTTTTTTTGACAACCTTCCAGATGAACCAGAGGGTTTTCAAGAAATTAAAGATGCTAGACCATTACTGATCTTAGGTGATATGGTCACAACAGATCACATTTCACCCGCTGGAAATATTCAGAAAGAAAGCCCTACTGGTGAATATTTTATGAAACATCAAATATTACCCAAAGATTATAATTCCTATGGTTCAAGAAGAGGTAATCATGAAGTTATGATGAGAGGAACTTTTGCTAATATAAGAATTAGGAATGAAATGGCCCCAGGTACAGAGGGGGGTTTTACTAAGCTATACCCTGAAGATAAAGTAATGCCAATTTATGATGCAGTTGTGGAATATAAAAAAAGAGGAACAGACCTAGTTGTTATTGGAGGCAAAGAGTATGGAACAGGTTCTTCTAGAGATTGGGCTGCTAAAGGAACAAAACTATTAGGAGTAAAAACTGTAATTGCTGAAAGCTTTGAAAGAATTCATAGATCAAATTTGATTGGTATGGGTATTTTACCATTACAATTTATTGATAATATAGATAGAAAAAAACTTAATTTAATTGGATCTGAGTTAATAAGTGTAATGGAAATTGAAAATGGAATTAACCCCTCTGATAAGATTAAGGTTGAAATAAAGTATGCCTCAGGAGAGATCAAAAAGATTCAAACATTATGTAGGATCGATACTAAAAATGAATTAGAGTATTATAAAAACGGAGGCATATTGCAATATGTCCTTAGAAATATGATTTAAATATGGATGAAGAAATCTCAATAATTGATAGCAATACAAGAAATCAAAAAATTAAAGATTTTTTTATAAATAATAAAAAAATATTAGCAACAATTACAATTTTTTTAATATTTTCAATATTAAGTTTTTACATATATCAAATTTATAAAGACCAACATAAAGAGAGCATTTCTAATAGATATAATAGTGCAATAATTGAACATAAGAACGGTGATGACTCTAAAATTATCTCTGAGATGAAAGAAATTATTGAGGATAAAAACAGCACATATTCTCCTTTGGCACTATATTATTTGATCGACGAAAATTTGATAAAAGACAAAAATGAAATTAATTATTTATTTGATGTTCTTATAAATAAAACTTCCTTAGATTATGAAATTAAAAATCTTATAATATATAAAAAGGCTCTTTTTAATGCTGATACGACTAATGAAAATGAATTATTGAATATATTGAACCCCATCATTAATTCAAAAAGCATTTGGAAGTCACATGGATTATATTTATTGGCAGAATATTTTTACTCAAAAAATGAAAAACAAAAGTCAAAAGAATTTTTTAATCAAATACTAAATACAAAAAATGCTAATACGGATATAATAAAAGAAACCCAAAAAAGATTAAACCGAGATCTTAGTGAATAAACTATTAATATTTATCTTAATTTCTTTTCTTCTAAATAATTGTTCATTAAACAAGAATTCAAAACTATGGAATGAGAAAGAAAAAATTGAAAATGAAAACAAGAATTTAAAAAAAATTCTTGTTGAAAAAGAAAATGTAGTGAGTGAATTAAATGCTTCATTAAAATTAAACTTGTCTAAAAGTCAAAATAATAAAAAAACTAATAATAAACTCAATAACTTTGGATCACTGGAATATGAAGGACATCTTAATAAAATTGCAACTCATAAATTTTCAAAATTTGAAAATTTTGCGCAATCTAATTTTGAACCATTATTTTTAGATAATGGTTTAATATTTTTTAATAAAAAAGGAGACATCATAAGAATTGATGAAAATAAAAAAATTTCTTGGAAAAAAAATTATTATTCTAAAAATGAAAAAAAATTAAATCCAATTTTGTCATTTTCTTTGGTAAACAATAACTTAATAGTAGCTGATAACGTTTCAAAAATCTTTTCAATTAATAGCAATTCAGGAGATTTAATATGGTCTAATAAAAGTGATTATCCATTTAATTCAGAAATAAAAATTAAAGATAACAAATTTTTTGTAGTTGATTACAAAAATATTTTAAGATGTTTTTATTTAAATGATGGTTCTGAATGTTGGAATGTACAGACAGAAGACTCTTTTACTGTTTCAAAATCAAAATTTTCGTTAATAATTAAAGATAACTTAATTATTTTTAACAACTCAATAGGGGATATTACAGCAGTTGACATATCCTCAGGATTAATACAATGGCAACTTCCCACCCAAAAAAGCACTATTACTAATGAGACGTATAATTTTAACTACTCAAAATTAATAAGTGATGGTAATTCAATTTATTTTTCAAATAATAAAGATCAATTTTATTCAGTTGATTTGAAAACTGGAACAACTAATTGGATTAATGAAATTAATTCTATTTTAACACCTATTATAGTTGATGATTTTATTTTTACCGTTTCAAATAGTGGACATCTTTTTACTCTTCAAAACAAACAGGGTAATATAATTAAGATTAACAATCTTTATAAAAATTATGATCAAAAAAAAAGAAAGAATTTAAAACCAACAGGTTTTTCTATTGGTAGTAATAAACTTTATCTGAGTAATTCAGATGGAAGTTTAATAATAATAAATTTAAATTCAGGAGATGTGTTAAAAGCTGAAAAAGTTGCTCGCAACTTTATATCGAAACCTTACATTCAAGGTGGAAATTTATTTGTTGTTAAAAATGGATCTATAATTCAATATGATTAAATATGTTTTTAAGATTCTTAGAAAAAATTGGAAGAAAAAAAGTTGTTCTAGATAGAGGACCCTCCCATCCTAGATATGCTGAAGCTAAACCATGGATGAATAGGTACTATGTTCTTTTGAGACATAGACCAAAATGGTTTCCCTTTAACATCTTGATCCATGAAATGTTGGCTGATGATCATGGAGACGGAGTTCATAATCATACATTTCCTTATATTACGATAATATTAAGAGGAGGTTATTGGGAAACTTTGACCACAGGAAAATTTTGGAGACCACCAGGATACATTGGTTTTAGATCAGCTAATAATTTACATAGAGTTGATTTAAAACCTGGTACGAAGCCTTTAACTATATTTATTTCAGGTCCTTTTGGATTGAGACGTGGACCAAGATCAGAGTACGGAATAGATTTTAAAACAAAAAAATGAATTTAAACAAATTATTTTTAAATCATTGTGAAGATAAGCAATATGAAATTAATCAAAATCAAATTGATATAATAGATAAACTTAAGGATTTCTATTCAAGTAATTTTAATCAAAATTTTCTAAAAAAATTTTTTAAAAAAGAGAAGAGCAAATTAGGATTCTACTTAGTTGGAGATGTAGGAGTTGGTAAAACGATGATTCTTAATTTTTTTTTTAAAACATTAAAGGAAAAAAAATTGAGACTTCATTTTAATGAATTTATGATTAAATTTCATAATCATATTTTTGAAAATAAAGATAAGGAAAATGGAATAAAAAATTTTGTAAAAGATTTAAGTAAAAAAACCGAAATTCTTTACTTTGATGAATTTCAAGTCACTAATATCGTTGATGCAATGATTTTAGGAAGATTGTTTGAAAAGATATTTGAGGAAAATATTAAAGTTATTTTTTCGTCAAATATACTTATAAAAGACCTTTATAAAGATGGTTTGCAAAGAGATCAATTTATTCCATTTATTAAAATTTTAGAAAATTATTGTTTTCAGAAAGAATTGTTAATTGATGAAGATTATCGCTCAAGTAAAAATGTTAATTTAGAAAGATTTTTATCTCCAATTGATAAATCAACAAATTTTATATTTAATAAATATTTTAGAAAAGTTACCAAGAATAAAAAAAAGACACTTAAAATTTTGGAAATAAAAGGACGCCAAATAAGATTAGAAAATTTTTATGATGGAGTTATAAAATTTAACTTTGATGAATTATTTAATAAAAATCTGGGATCTGAGGATTATATAGCAATCGCTGATATTAGTGACTTTATCTTTATTATAAATTTACCTAAATTTGATCAAAATAATTCCAATCAACAACAAAGATTTATTACTTTTATTGATATTATTTATGAAAAAAGAATTCCATTAATGATTACCTCTGAGGAAAATTTAGATTTTTTAGGATCATCGAATAATTTGAATGAACCATTTAAAAGAACAACCAGTCGATTATATGAACTAACTTCAAAGAATTATTCATAGAAAATGAGACAAGAATTTTTTAATTATCAAGTCAATACAAATGGCCAACAGCTTTATGAATTCACTTCGGAAATAGTTCAATGGGTAAATAAAAATAAATTTAAAAATGGTATTCTAAATTTAAATATTCAACATACTAGCGCATCGTTAATTGTTCAAGAAAATGCAGATCCAGATGTACAAACAGATTTAGTAAATTATTTTAATAAACTTGTTCCAATGGATAAATCTCTTTATATTCATACCACAGAAGGTAAAGATGATATGCCAGCTCATATTAAATCTTCTTTAACAAATAATCAGATAACTTTAAGTATTAAAAATAGCGAAATTATACTTGGAACATGGCAGGGATTATATCTTTTTGAACATAGATTAGATCCTCAAATAAGAAAAATTTTATTCCATTTTTTAGGTGATTAAAATTTTTATCGGTATGGATCGTAAGCCCACTGTAATATTGCTTGTCTTTGTCTCTTTCTACATCCTAAGTCACCTTTTTCACAATTTTTTTCTATTGCCAAAACGTGTCTTCTAAAGTTTTTCCATCTTTTAATTTGGATTTCGTCTATATGAGGAATTCTTCTTCCATTAGTATATCTACAATACCATTGAAACCAACCCAGAGGATCCTCTTTGAAAATCCATCCCTTTTCAATCCAGTGTTCTCTTGATAATCCTGATACCACTTTAAATCTATTGAGATTAACATCAAAAGTTTTGCTAATTTTTACATTTTTAAACCATATTTTTGGATATTCTTTTACATTTAATCCAAAATAAGATCCTCCAAACACTCCTAACTCCATCATTCTTTTTGGTGTTAATTCTGGTTTAAAAATTTTATAAAAATCTAAATTATCGACTTTCTTTTTTAAAATTTTTTTCATTAAAACACTATTTTATTGATTTATTAATTTTTGATACATTTCTTTGTCTGTATCCCCCTCACATCCAATTAGTAAAACATTTGAATTTTTATTTAGTTGCATTTTTTCTTTTATTTTCTCATTTTCACAACTTGAAATTAAACTTATTACTCCTGGTGTTGAGTTTTCTCCTGCAATAATTTTTTCATCACTAAAGTTTGCATTTCCAAGTAATTTCATAGTTTTTGCAATATCATCATCTGGTAAACTAATACAATATTTAACTGAATTTTTTAAGATTTCCCATGGGACCAAAGATACTTCTCCACAAGACATTCCACCCATTAAACTTTCTCTTATAATGTCAATTTTTTCTATTTTGCCTGTTCTAATGCTTTCCAAAACACATGCTGCACTATCAGGTTCTACAACTACAGTTATTGGTATATTTTTAAGATATCTTGCAACACCAGCAATCATTGCTCCAGCCATACCACCCACACCTGCTTGTAAAATTATGTGAGAAATTTTGTTATGATCAAGCTGGTCAACAATTTCTTTCATCATAACCGCATATCCAGCCATAGTATATTTTGGAACAGTAATATATTCTTTCCAAGCAACATCTTGAATTATCTGCCAATTATTTTTGGTTGATTGTTTAATACATTCAATTAATGAACTTTCATAATTACCTTTTACTTTAATTACATCTGCGCCAAGATCAGACATCACTTTACCTCTAGCATCGGTAACATATTCACTAATAAAAATTTTGCATTTAAGACCTAGTCTTTTAGCACCCCATGCTACTGACCTTCCATGATTACCTGCAGTCGCCGTTGCAACTACGATATCTTTATTTCCTTTTGTAACTTTTTCTACAGCATATGCCCCTCCAAGTGCTTTGAAAGACTTTAGGTCAAAACGTTTACTCTCATCTTTATAAAAAATTTTATTTAGATTTAATTCTTTTGATAGTTTATTTAATTCTACCAAAGGAGTTGGAGAATATCCTTTCCAATTAGATATTTTTGTATAAGCATCATCAATATCTTCTTTGGATAATGAATTTAAAATTTGATTTTTGTTAAAAGAGAACTTTTGGTTTTCAAGAAATTCGGTAAGTTTCCATAAATGACCATTAGACAAGATTGACATATCTTAGCAGTCTAACGTATTATCTCTTTCCCACCTAGTAATAGCTTTTGTTTTGTCAAAATTTTCTTTTTGTTTAAATTGGTTAATTTCAGAATTTTTAAGTTTAATATAACTATTGATAACCTCTTTACCAAAAGCATCATTTATATCTTTATTACTTTTAAGTTTTTCAAGTGATTGATCTAATTCGTTTGGAAGCTTCGGAAGATTAGGATATTTTTTATGATCCTCATACATATTACAATCTAATGGTTTTCCTGGATCAATCTTATTTTTTAAACCATCTAAACCTGCAGCTAATACACTAGCTTGTAACAAATATGGATTTACAGACCCATCCATTAACCTTAATTCAAATCTACCAGGATCTGGAATTCTAATCATGTGCGTTCTATTGTTGCCAGTATAGGAAATACTACTAGGTGACCATGATGCTCCAGATTTAGTTGGAGGAGCATTTATTCTTCGATAACTATTTATTGTTGGATTAAAAAAAGCTGATAATGAAGATGCATTCTTTATTACACCTCCAAGAAAATTATAAGCCATTTTACTTAAACCTAAATTATTAGATTTATCTAAAAACTTATTTTTTTTACCATCCCAAACTGAGATGTGGGCATGACACCCATTGCCAGTTAAATTTTCAAAAGGTTTTGGCATAAACGTTGCTCTTAATCCATGTTTTTCTGCAATCGTCTTTACCATAAATTTAAAGAAAGTATGTCTATCTGCTGTAACTAAACAGTCATCATAATCCCAATTCATTTCAAATTGACCATTAGCATCCTCATGATCATTTTGATAAGGACCCCATCCCATTTCAATCATGCAATCACAAATTTCTTTAATTAGATCATATCTTCTCATTAAAGCTGATTGATCATAACAAGGTTTTGACTGAGTATCTCTGGGGTCAGCTATTGAATTACCATCTGTTGAAATGAGAAAATATTCACATTCAACACCAGATTTCATCTGTAGACCCTTTTTTTTAAGTTTTTTAATTTGATTTTTTAGCATTACTCTTGGTGATGCTTCCACAGGCTTTCCATTCATCCAAAGATCGGATGCTAACCAACCAACTTCTTTATTCCATGGTAATTGAATTAAACTATCAGGGTCTGGAATACCAAACATATCAGAGTCAGCAGGTGACATATCTAACCAAGCAGCAAATCCAGCAAATCCTGCTCCAGCTTCTTGCATTTCTTTTATAGCTCTTGTAGGAACCAATTTTGATCTTAATACTCCAAATAAGTCAACAAAACTTATTAAGAAGTATTTTATTTTTTTTTCTTTCGCAATTTTAAATAAGTTTTTTGACATGAATTAAATTAACATAATTACCTAAAAAAAGAAAAAATTGTTTCTCTATAATATATAAGGTTAACAACAATAATTATTATTATAGCTAAAATAACTCCATACTTCGATTTTGGAAAAGCAACACCTCGCATTTTGCTAGGTCTTAATTCTTTATTTTTTTCTTCTTCTTGCATTTTATGATTGAAAATTAAAAAGGGCGCTACAATTCAAGTAGCGCCCAAATTTTTATTTTATATTACCATTCAGCAATGTTGCTTTTATGATCATTAGCACTATGTCTTTTTCTTGCCAATCTTTCGAGCTCTTCACTCTCAGATTTTGCAGTCAAAACATGCCAACCGATCCATATAACAAAGCCTAGGATAACCAGTAGTGTTTCACTTGAACCAGCACCAGGATAAATAGCACCTGCAACTTCTTCTGCAGGTTTATTTAGGTGATCGATCCAGTTTGTAACTGTAGCCATATATTATCTCCTTTACCTGGTTGCGGATGAAACTGCTTTTTCATCACTCTTAGCAGACTCCATCATTTCATAGTCAAGCCCAGCTATTTCTACTTCTCGTGGGATCCTTAATTTACCCATACCATGAAGTACTTTAGCTATGACATAACCTGGTAACATTCCAAGAACACCAAACATTATGATTGCCCCTAAGAACTGTCCTAACGGGTTAATTGAAGCATACGTTGTTCCATCCCACATAGCACCAACACTGTAACCAGATGCTGGATAACCGTTTAGAACAAAACCGCATATTACTAGACCAATAAATCCAGCATAACCATGTACCGCGACTGCACCTACTGCATCATCAATTTTGAACTTACGTTCAACCCAATAATGTAGTTTGTATGAAATCACAACACCGATCATACCAATGATCATTGCTTGAATTGGATGATATAA
>ERZ802822.837-NODE-837-length-20719-cov-12.586280_pt1 | contig 20719 bp, 22 predicted proteins | sample MGYA00345649_ERZ802822 | MGnify/ENA primary metagenome ERZ802822 (study PRJEB30503, sample SAMEA104212359) | marine metagenome | biome: Westerlies Biome; feature: [SRF] surface water layer (ENVO:00010504) within the epipelagic zone...; material: water...
CACTTAGCTAAACCATGGACTGACAGGTATTATTTACTATTTAGAAAAAGACCAAAATGGTTTCCTTTCAATATATTTATTAATCATATTAAAGATAATGACCATGGAATTGGACTGCACAATCATCCCTTTCCATATATTACAATTATTTTAAGCGGCGGTTACTGGGAGACAAACATTAAAAAAGAAAAAAAATGGCGTGGAAAATTCTATATAGGTTTTAGAAGTGCTGACAATTTACACAGAGTTGACTTAGAACCAGGCATTAAGCCAATCACGATTTATTTTGCTGGTCCATATGGACTGAGAAAAAAAGGAAGAAGTGAATATGGTACTTGGAAATAATTTTTTTTGAAGTTGAACTTTTCTTGATGTCTTTACTTAATCGATACATTTATAATGTGTTTTATTTTGACAAATGATTATGGCATCATAAAACATTTATTTTATAAGGAGAATAATATGAGCACTTTTTCAAACATTGTCAGATTTATCGTGAAAGAAGGTAATGAAGAAAAATTTTTAGAGGTTTTTAATACTTTTGTTATGCAAGAAGGTGAAAATTATTCCATCCTTGTTCATACAGGTGATAGAGAGTATATTGCTGTGGGTGCCTGGGAGTCTGAAGATGCTATGGTTAATGCAAGACCGGCAATGATAGGTAATCTTGACCAAATGAGAAACTTGCTTGAGGAGATATCTCCTGAGCTAGGTGTTACAGACCCAAGGTCAGGAAAAATAGTTGCAGAGTGGGATTAATTACTATGCTAATAAAATATATTATTTTAACTAACTAGATAACATAAAGGAGAATTGCAAATGGATATAAACAACCCAGATGGCACAGGAAAACTAACTATTTCAAGGATGACAATAGAATCTGATTCTGTTTCTTTTGATTTTGAAGGAAAAGTAGAAGGTTATGGTTCAGTATTTTGTTCACATGTAATGTCAGCAGTCGATGGTGATAGAACCAGAGGTGTGATGAGTGGTGAGGCTCGAACTTTTTTAGAAGATGGTACTTTTATTACCAGCCCTCACATGGGAACTTTTAAGAGAAATAACTCTAAAATTAAAGTATTTTTTACAGATGCTGTTAACAATGGAGTTGTTAATTTTGTAATTTGGGATATTGATATTCTTTCCAAGGCTGTGGATGTTAAATATTGGGAAATAGATAAAGCTGAATAGAGTTGAACGGCCTACCAATTTCTTAAGAAGCCTACAGCAGTAGGCTTTTTTAAGTGATTAGCTTAGGAATAATTCCAATTTGGGCAAGTATGCCCAAGAGAATCATTAATAAGAATGAAAATAAAATACTTAGATTCTTTTTTTGAATCCAATCTAATGAGTTCTCAAGTATTTTTCTTACCCATTTATCAGCTACATCCATAAATGAAACAGCTTTTCTTATCCACTTATCATTTAGTTCAATCAGTGGAATTAGAAGTGCTACGATGATAAGCCAAACAATCCCATTAAAGATCATATCGATAATCCAGCCAACTACTATCCAATCAATTTCCATATATTTAGTAGAGTAAAAGAAAATAAATTAAATTAAAGGTTTTTTAACTATTATTTGCATATTTAATGTAAGATGCTTTTTTTAACAAGGATATTTAATGAATATATACGTAGGTAACATATCTTGGGGTTTAACAGACCAAGATCTAGAAAACGTTTTTGCTGAACACGGTACAGTGACTTCTGCAAAAATAATCACAGACAAAATGACTGGACGCTCCAGAGGTTTTGGTTTTGTTGAAATGAGCGATGGTGGCGAAGCTGCTATTGAAGCATTAAACGAAACTGAAGTTGATGGCAGAAGTTTAGTTGTTAACGAGTCAAGACCAAGAGACAAAAGCTAACTCAAACTTTCTAAAGCCTCAACCATTTTCTGTTGTACTTTTTGTACAGCCTTAAATGGCCTGATCATAACTTTAAAGTTAGTAATCTTTCCCTCTTTATTCCACTCGATCATATCGACGCCGTTGACTGCAATGTCGTCGATATAAGTTTCGAATTCAAGAACAGAATTCATGCCGTCATGAATCTCTTTTGTATATTCAAACTTTTCCATATTAAATGACTTCCCAGCTGCATGCAGATACATCATTGTTATTTGTTTGCCCTCTAATGGCTTAAAAACTACTGGTGAAGAAAAGATAATTGTTTCAGCTAGAATGTCATCTAATTGCTGAAGATCATCACTTTCCAAAACACCGTGCCATTTATGAATGTATTCTTTTGCTTGATTCATTTTTTTCCAAAAAGTTTCATAAAAGTATCGATATGTTCGAAATATAATAGTATCTTAATCTTCTAGGAGAAAATTATGAAGAATTTTTTATTATTTACACTAATCTTACCGGGATTGGTGTTTGGAATGCATCATGAGAAAAATCCAATTATATTTTATTTGGATTTAGATGTTGCAGATGGTAAGTCAGAAGGGGTTGAAGAATTTGTTGATTATTTAGTTAATGCTGTAAATGAAACAGAACCAAAAACTATGTATTACAAATATTGGATTTCCTCAGATAAAAAGAAGGTATCGTTGATGGAAATGTATCATTCCAATGAAGATGCAATATTTCATATGAATGCATTTGCTGAAGCTCCTCATAGAGATAAGTTTCTTGAAACATTTATTGTCAAAAGCTTTCAAGTTCTTGGAGATACAAGTGATGATCTCAAGAAAGCCATGGAGACATATACCGATGATCATAGGACTCTAATGAACGGATTTAAAAGGAAAAAATAATAATGAACAATAAAGAACAAATAGAAGCATGTGTTCAACTTTACTATGAGGGATGTTGTGAATCTGATGCTGAAAAAATAAAACAGTCATTTGACGACAACGCAATGATAAGTGGATATTTACCAGATGGATTGCATGAAATGACTTTAGAAGATTTTGCTGGATTTGTAGCTGCTCAACAACCTTCGCCAAAAGATAAAGGCGATCAGGAATTCCTAGAAATAATTTCATGTGAAATAGTTGGCGATACGGCAATTGTTCAAATAAGAGAGGCATACTTGGGAATGATTTTTATAGATTCATTCTCTTTTTTAAAAAAAGAAGATACCTGGAGAATATATACAAAATTATTCCATGTTGAATCATAGATAAAAAACATTTATTAATAGGAGAAAAATATGTTTAAAAATAAATTTGTTATAGCAAGCGTAATTATGGCTTTTTTCATTGTAGGCTGTTCAAACGAGATGGCTGTTGAACCCTCATCAGAAAATATGGGTGGTGATAGTTACTCAGAGTTTGTTGATGCTTTAGAAAGTTCAGATGGTAAAGCATTTGCAGAGTTTATGGCTTGCACAGCAGGCCCAGATTTCAATGCTGAAAATGCTACTAAAATGATTGCAGATTGGCAAAAACTAATAACTGCAGATTCATTGCTTGGTGTATGGGGGTATGTTCCTGCAGCAGAAACAAATGCGTTTGGAGATACGCTATGGTGGGAATTAAATTGGAATTCGCAAGAAGAAGCTGATGCTGAATGGAGTGCATGGGTTCAAAACGAAGATGCACAAGCATGGGCTGAAGAATACTCTAATGTAATGGTTTGTGATGGGGAAGGAAGAAATTCTTTTGAAAGCGTATACCCAATTTTGCCTAATACATATGGTGATGTTAATGAAAGTGGATACTTTTATGCTGAATTTCATCAATGCAAATACAATGATGGATCAAATAGAAAAAATGCAGAAGATTTTTTACCTGGCTTTACAAATGCAGTAAGTAATTCTAGCTATGATGGAACGGGTTATTCCTATGCTAATTATTTTGCTCATGAAAATGAGGGCGGGTCTCATGCAGATGATAATGTCGACTTTTTATGGGGAAATTTTACAAATAGTAAAGATTCTATGGATAAAGCAAACGCTTCTTTTGAAAAAGATGTTAGAGCAGATATGTTTCCACTATTTAGTGAATTTGCAACCTGTGCTGAAGTGCCAGATGTTTATCATGGTTGGACATTTTACATAGGTGATCAAAAAGAATTTATGCCTGATTTTTCTTCAAGAGAATAAACTTTAAATAAAAAGGAGGCTGCTTTATGCAGCTTCTTTTTTTTATGGTACATTTTACATACTATGATTATAGGCGTTCCAAAAGAAGTTAAAAATAATGAAAATAGGATTGGACTTACTCCAAATTCTGTCAAACATCTTATTAATTCCGGACATGATGTTTTAATTCAAAAAGATGCCGGAGCAAATATCGGTTTTTTTGATGATCAATATGTAAACGTTGGTGCCAAAATTCTTGATGGTGCAGAGGATATTTATAAATCGTCTGAAATGATCGTTAAAGTAAAAGAGCCTGTTCCTGACGAATATAAATTTCTTAGAGATGACCTAACTCTTTTTGCCTATCTTCATCTTGCAGGAGATCCGGAGAACGCCAAGAAATTAATTGATACTGGTGTCACTGGCATTGCATATGAAACGGTAACTTCAGAAGACGGCTCAATGCCATTACTTGCGCCTATGAGCACAATTGCAGGTCAGCTAGCTTTTACAGTTGGCTCTTATCATCTTTTAAAACACAATAAAGGCAAAGGTGTCATGATTGGACAAATGAAAGATATTGATCCTCGCATTGTTACTGTTATAGGTGCTGGTGTTGCAGGAACACAATCTATAATCAAAGCAATTGATAACAAAGCTTTAGTAAAAGTAGTTGATTCATCACAAGCAAAATTAGATGAATTAATGTCCCTTTATGGATCAAATAATGTTGAATATATTCTGTCTTCAGAAGAATCTATACAGTCTTCAATTAACGAATCAGACTTGGTGATTGGTAGTGTTTATGTTGTAGGTAAAGAGGCTCCAAAAGTAATAACAAAAGAAATGTTGTCATCGATGAGTCCTGGAACTGTAATGGTTGATGTCTCAATTGATCAAGGCGGATGCTTTGAGACCAGTAAGCCAACAACTCATGATAATCCCACATTTTTAGAAAATGATATTGTTCATTATTGTGTTACAAATATGCCAGGCGCAGTTCCACTAACAGCTACGGAGGCACTTAACAAAGTCTCACTTTCATATGTTAAAAATCTTGCAGACAATGGAATTCAAAACACACTTGATTCTAATGAGCATTTGAGAAATGGATTAAATATTCTTGATGGAAGAATTGTTCACCCTGCAGTAAAAGAAGCTCTAGAATAATTTTAATAATAAATAATGTTCAAAAAACTCAATTTATATAAATTTTTTTTATTTTTTACAATAATAGTTAATGCAGCTGATGATGAAAAAAATTCGTTAATTGAGCTATACGAAAACCCCAGTGAAACTAATTTAACTAATATTGTTGTCAAAGATAATATTGATATTGCAAATAAAGTTACTTCTGCTGGATCATTGGCTTTAAAAGATAATATTGCTGAAACTAATGCATTTATAATAGATAAATTAAAAAGTGCAAATTATTATATTCTTGGTAAAGCAAATTTATCTGAATGGGCAAACTTTAGATCTGAGGATTCAGTTAGTGGTTGGTCAAGTTATGGCGGTCAAACAAAACATTATTTAAATGATGTCTATAATCCGTGTGGTTCAAGTTCTGGATCTGCTGTTGCGGTTTCTATGGGGATTGTAGATATAGCAATTGGAACTGAGACAAATGGATCTATTTCATGTCCATCATCTGTAAACGGAATTGTCGGAATGAAACCAACAACAGGTTTGGTTAGTAGGGCTGGTATTGTTCCAATATCGTCCTCACAGGATACAGCCGGTCCAATGGGTGTATCAGTTGATATCGTTGCAAAAGCTTTAGAAGTTATTTCAGGATACGATAAAAATGATACTGCAACTTGGTCAATTCCAGCTGATTTTGATTATAACTTTTCCAGTGCAACAAATAACGCATCACTTGAGGGAGTGCGATTGGGTCTATTAGATTCAGAAAATACTGACCCTCAAGTCACTAAATTACACGAAAAAATAAAAAAAATAGTTAATTCTCTTGGTGGAGAAGTTATTTTAATAAATGATGATAGAGATTATCCTTATGATGCCGAATCTTATGTTCTTCTTTTCGAATTTAGGGTTGGGCTTGAAAAATATTTAAAAAACTCTAATTCCTCTATGAAAACTCTCGGAGACATTATTAATTTTAATAATGCCAATAAAGATATTGTTATGCCATATTTCGGACAAGACATCTTTTATAAGTCAATTGAAAGTACAAACTACCTAAAATATTTATGGTCAAAATACAAAATAATACAGTCCTACAAGTCAACAAAAAATCTCATAGAAAAATATAATTTAGATGCTTTTATTGGTTTGACTAGAGGACCCGCATGGAAAATAAATTACAAAGGCGGAGATTACGAGGCTATTAATAATTCTCTTGAATTTGATAGCGGAGGATATGCTGCTCATAACGGGATGCCCCATATAACAGTTCCTTTCTTTGAAATTAATAATTTTCCTGTTGGAATTTCAATCATTGGAGATCGTTGGAATGATATGTCAGTCATAAGATACGCATCAGCTATTGAGAAATCAAGATATAATCTGAAAACTCAATAACAGGATTCAATATGGAAAAAGTTTTAGTAACAGGCGCAACAGGCTACATAGGACTGCATTGCATTCAACAACTTCTCGATCAAGGCTATGCAGTAAATGGTTCTTTGAGATCTCTTGAAAGAAAAGATGAAATTATTAAATCTTTAGAATCTCATAATACTTCTACAGAACATCTAAAATTATTTAGTTTTAATCTAAATGAAGATGAGGGTTGGGATGATGGAATGGAAGGGTGTGATTACCTAATTCATGTTGCATCTCCAATAGCCTTAGAAATAAAAAGTGAAGATTTTTTTGTAAAGCCAGCTGTTGCTGGGGTAAAACGAGCTTTAAAGTTTGCTAAAAAACATAACATTAAAAAAGTTATTCTGACTTCTTCCGTTGCTGCTATATTCCATGGAATTGAGTTAAAAGAATATTACGACGAAAATGATTGGTCTGATCCTGAAAATCCATCTATTGATCATTATTCTAAAAGTAAGACTCTTGCTGAAAAAGCAGCATGGGATTTTATTGAGGCTGAGGGAAAGCCATTTGAATTTTCAGTAATCAATCCCGCGCTAGTCATTGGTCCATCTCTAAGCAATGATCTTGGAGAATCTAATAAAGCAATTCAGATGGTGGCAACTGGCAAGATGCCTGTGGCTGTTCCACTTCAATTTGGTTATGTTGATGTAAGGGATGTTGCAGCTGCACACATTCTAGCAATGCAAAAACAAGCCAGCGATGGCGAAAGGTTTGCATTAGCTGAAAAAGATATGTGGTATGAGGATGTTGCTAAAGTTTTAAGAGAAAATGGGTTCGATAAAGCACCAAAATTAAGCGTGCCTGTTTGGGCTGCAAAGATACTTGCAAATTTTAGCCCCGAATTAAAAATGGCATTGCCATATATTGGAAGGGTAAGAAGCGTTAAATACACCTCAAAAGCTAAAGATCTTCTTGGATGGAATCCTAGACCAGCAGAGGAATCGATTCTTGCTACAGCAAATCAAATAAAAGATTTAGGCCTTATTAAATAATTCCAGGAATAATAGCTTTTCTATTTTTGGGGTAATAATCAAATTTGTCTTTGTACCACTTGTGATGTGCAATCGCTCTTGGAAAGAGGTTAGCAATCACCCAAATCAAGAAAACTACTCCCGAAATACTCCATGTTAATATCATCCAGCCAAACCATTCTATTATTTCACCAAAGTAATTAGGCGCAGATAAATATCTATATAAAAAAGTATTTGGTATTAAATATCCAGGACCTTTCTTCTTTTTTAATGAAATCATAATGTAATCAGACTTAATATTTATATACATTCCAATTAAGAAGATAGACAACCCAGCTATAAAAATAGGGCTTGAGATCCAGTCATCCGAATACTGCGTAAAGTAAAAAATACCAAATGCTTGAATACTTACATTAACAATATTAAAAAAGAAGGCTGAAAAAGCTATTGAAATTGGCATCTTGGGATTAGTAATTTGCATTATAAATGGATATATAAAAGTTCTATGGATATAGTGAGTAAGCCAAATTAACAAAAATATTTTATGAATAATCTCTAACTGATCTTTAACAATCAAAGCATAGCCAATCATCAAAAGAACAGATGGTGATTCCATAACAATCCATCCCAATCTTGCTGGAATTAAAACTCCCCATCCATTCTTAACATGTCTACCATATGGCGCGCTCTCAAAAAAAAGATATATAAAAGTTCCAATGGCAATCAGAACCCAAATGATCAGAAGAATGTAAAAAGTATTCATATAATTATTTAATCAACAAAGTTTACAGTTATGATTCTAAATCATAAACTAATGAAATAGTTTATCTAGGGAGATTCTCATAGTGGAAAAATATGATTTCATAATTTTAGGGGCTGGATCAGCTGGATGTGTTCTTGCTAATAGATTAAGTTCAAATCCTGATCACAAGGTATGTTTAATTGAGGCAGGGTCCAAGGATAGTGATCCAAGAATCCATATTCCAATTGGTTTTGCATTTTTTGGAAAAGATAATCCGGTTAGCTGGAACTATGACACTGTGCCACAAAAAGAATTTGAAAAGGTTATTGTTGCAGAACCCGAATCAGTTGTTGTGGATTCAACTGGCGGGACACACAAAGTTCAATCTGAATCGCTTGAACACAGAAAAGGCTTTCAACCTCGTGGTAAAACATTAGGTGGATCAAGTTCAATTAACGCAATGTTGTACGTAAGAGGCCATAAGTGGGATTATGACCATTGGTCTGAAATAGGCAATCAAGGCTGGTCATACAAAGAAATTCTTCCTTATTTTAAGAAGGCGGAACATAACGAAATGTTTATAAATGAATATCATGGTCAAGATGGACCATTGAACGTATCAAAAATAAGACATGAAAATACACCAGTTAAAGATTTCGTGAAGTCAGGCTCAGAAGTATTTGGATTCAACGAAGACTTTAATGGTGAGAATCAAGAGGGTGTCGGATTTTATCAATGCACTCAAAAAGATGGAAAAAGATGCAGTACTGCTAAAGCATATTTAGTTCCAATTATGGACAGAGAAAATCTTACAGTTATGACAAACACCAACATAAATAAAATTATTATTGAAAATAAAAAAGCAGTTGGAGTTGAATGCATTAATAAAGATGGTAAGTATTTTACCGTTAGTGCCAATAAGGAAGTTCTTTTATCATCAGGGGCTTTTGGTTCACCACAAATTATGCTCAGATCAGGAATTGGCCCATCAGAAGAAATTCTTAAACATGATATTGAGCATACTCATGATTTACCTGGAGTAGGTAAAAATCTTCAAGATCATATAGATTATCTGACAGTTCATAGATATAACTCTATTGAACTCATTGGTATTTCATTGAAATCAATCTTTTTTAAATTTCCATTTGAGGTGCTGAAGTATGTTTTTGCAAAGGTAGGAATATTCACATCTACTGTAGCTGAGGCAGGTGCTTTTATTAAATCAAAAGAGAGTAAAGACATTCCTGATATACAATTGCATTTTATACCTACTATGGTTGTTGATCATGGAAGAACTGCACTCTGGGGCCATGGCCTAGGATGTCATATGTGCTTGTTACGTCCTAAATCTAGAGGCGAGGTAACACTCAAATCTTCTGATCCGTTTGAAGACCCTAATATTGATCCAAAATTTTTATCTCACCCCGATGATATGCAAGATATGATTGCTGGATATAAAAAGATGATGATGATTATGAATAAAGATTCCTTCTCCAAATATACAGTTAATCACACCATGAGACCTATCGACATTAATGATGATAGTGATATTGAGCAGGCAATAAGAGAAGAAGCAGATACTGTTTATCATCCAGTTGGAACGTGCAAGATGGGGAATGATGAAATGGCTGTAGTTGATAACAAACTTAAAGTTCATGGTATTGATGGTTTGAGAGTGGTCGATGCCTCTATAATGCCCACTTTAATTGGAGGAAATACCAATGCTCCAACAATCATGATTGGAGAAAAAGCATCCGAAATGATTATGAATGATTGGATCTAAAAAAAGTGAAAAAATTTCTATCTTTATTATTAATATTAAATTTTCAGTTACTTGCTAATGAATTAACTATTATAGATGTTAGAACACCTCAAGAATTCTTGTTGGGTCATATAGAAGGATCTGAGAATATTGAGTGGCAAGAAATATCAAGTATAGAAAATATTACTGACAAAGATAAAAAAATAGTTCTTTATTGTCGAAGTGGCAATCGATCACAAAAAGCTACAAATATTTTATTAGATATAGGATATAAAGATGTAACTAATCTTGGCAGTATTCAAGATGCATCAGAATTTTTAAAAAGAAAAATCATTAAGTGAAGAATTTTTTTAATTTTCTATCAAGTTTCAATAATAAAAAAATTATATGTTTTGATGGGGGCGGGGTAAGAACAATTGCTGCACTTGTCTTTTTAAAAAAACTTGAAGCAGAAAGTGGAAAAAAAACATCAGATATTTTTGATATGTTTATTGGAACAAGTGCAGGTGCTTTAAATGCGGCCTGCTTTGCATTTGGAGGATTTTCTGCTGATAAAGTAAAAAAATACTGGTCAAAAAATTATACTGACAAGATAATGAAAAGTTCCTTCTTTTGGGACAAAGCATCGTTAGTTCAAGCAAGGCCAAGGTATGAGAATGAAGGTAAAGTAGAAGTTCTTAATGAGATATTTAAATCAAATACCTTAAGCCAATCAAATAAACCTTTTTTATGCTACGCGTATGATATTGAAAAAAGAAGTCATGTCGTATTTGACTCTCTAAATACACCTGATGTCACATTTGTAGATGCAATTGGTGCCTCTAGCGCAGCTCCAATGTACTTCCCAACATACCAAATGGATGACAAGGCATGGATGATAGATGGAAGTATTATTACAAATAATCCAACATTGATTGGTTATTCCTATTCTAAAAAAATACTTGAGACAAACAATATAAAGATATTAAGCCTTGGCTCAGGACAAAATAAAAATAAAATAGATGGAGACATGTCCACTAAGTGGGGAGGAGTTGGTTGGCTTAGAAACGATATAATGGGCATGCTTTTAGATTCAGAAATTCATAATGATATCTCAAATGAACTTTTTTCAGATAACTACCTAAGAGTTAACTCATCCCTAGGAAAGGTAAACAGATTTTTAGATGATGATTCTGAAGAAAACTTAGAAAGAATACATTTAATGGGTATGGATTGGTGGTCTTTATATGGTGAAGAGGCATTAAAGTTTATCGAAAATTAAAATAAACTAACCAATTGACTATAAATTGTCATAATTAATATATCTTTTAACTTGACATAAATTTACCAAAAAAGTCTAATAAAGCCATCAATTCTCACAAATCATGACCTAGGGGGTTTACTGTGAAAAAATATCTATTGTCATTAATCTTAATGATTCCACTTTCTGTTTATGTTTCAGCACAAGACAGTGATACAACTGATGTTGAAGAAGTTGTTGTGAAGGGCATTAAATCAAGCTTAAAAGATGCTATTAATATTAAAAGAAGCAATGTTGGAGTTGTTGATGCGTTAACCGCAGAAGACCTTGGTAAGTTTCCAGATGGAAATTTAGCAGAGGCTCTATCAAGGTTAGTTGGTGTAACAACGGAAAGAAGCAATGATGAGGGTACCAAAGTGACTGTTCGTGGATTAGGCCCTGAATTCAATATGGTTACTCTTAATGGAAGAACTATGCCAACAGTTCCACCTCAATTTGGTGGTGGAAGATCATTTAATTTTGGTGATATATCAGGTCATGGTGTAGCTGCTGTTGAGGTATATAAATCTGCTAATGCTGTTTTACCGTCAGGTGGACTTGGTTCAACTATTAATATGGTAACAGCTAAGCCTATTGGTGCTGATAAAGGCGGAGCTGCTAGTTTTAGACTTAATCATCATACAAAAAATGTTAACGGAGATGATCTTACTCCTGAATTAGATTTCATTTATATAACAAACGGAGAGTATTTAGGAAATTCATGGGGGTTCTCAATATCAGGCTCTCATCAAGAAAGACATAACAGAGAAGAGGGAACGAACGAGATTACATGGTTGCCAAGTGATCAAAGAGGATATCAAGTTCCATCCACTGTAGCGATTACTTCATCTAACCAAAGATCTGACGGTGTTTTCTTTTACCCTGAAGCTCTCTATTATAAATATAAAGATAATCAAAGTTTTAGAGATAATATTCAAACAACTTTTCAATATGATTTTGGCAAGGTTGTAATGACATTAGACTATACAGCTTCAAGTACAAGTTTTGAGTTTACTGGATTAACCGCAGGCTCATATTTTGGAGGCTGGTCAGCAACTGAAATGACTGTCAATGAGAGAGGGGCTGTTATGAGTGCAACTCAAAACGCACTTCCAGACGGAGACAGCCTTACAAATAATTTTGAATACGGAGATTCAGATAATAATAATAAATCCATTGGTTTAAATTTTGATATTGAAATTAACGATAATTTAAGCCTAAGCATTGATTATCATGATTCGTTTGCTGGCTTTAAAGGCAATCCTGGTGGACCACAAAATAATGTTCTTGCATTCTCAAATGGTGCATGGGGCGCATATGGTTGGTGGCCTGTTCAAGAAGCATCGGGATACTTAAGAGCTAGATCTTTTGATTTTAATACAAGTAAAGTCGGAGCTCTTACATATAGCATGGATAAAAACTTCCAAGGTACTCCATTAGATGTTTCAAGGTTTGAGGCAAGTGATTTAGGTCCAAGAGAAGCATTTTTATATTATCAGGATAGAGACAGTGATCTTGAACAACTTCAAATTATAGGCACATGGGATAATAATGATGGCATATTCATGGAGTCACTTTCATCTTTAGAGTTTGGTTTCTCTCAGATGGATACCAGGTTCCAAAATCAAAAATGGTTTAACCAATTGCTTAATGGAAAACTTGATCCAGGTAATCCTGTGAATATGACATACGCATTTATGCCAGATGATGTATTCACTTTGGTTGATGCAAATAATTATCTTGGTTCTGGTGTTCCTTTTTATTATTTTGATATTTCCAAAGAGGATGCTCTGTATTGGTTTGGTGCAGCTGGTTTTGTTGGAGATTTTTCTTCAGGTGATGGATCTTGGTGGAATAATAGTAATTCACCATATCAGTGGCCTGCAGAATGTATTGCCAATGATGCATTTGATGCAGACGGTAACCCAAATGGTCTAGGAACCAATGTTGGATATGACGGAAACAGATCATCAACAAGGGGAGTAGTTGATGGATGTTTTGGAAGCAGAGATTCAAATGGAATTATTACCGAAGAACTAAATTCAATATTTGTAAATATGAATTTTGAAACTGAAATGAATGGTATTCCAGTCAAAGCACAAATAGGACTTCGTTATGAAGAGGAAGAAAGAGCTTCATCTGCGCTTACAACTGTTCCTACAAATACTGCATGGAGTCTTGGGGCATTTATGTACGGAGATAAAGTTGGTGTAATCACTGATGAAGTTGTGTATACAGGTTTAGGTGATTCAGACTATTTCCTACCAAATATAAATGCTTCTTTTGAGATTGCTGAAAATAAGATTGTAAGAACAGCACTGAGTAAAACAATTGCAAGACCTTCATTAGAACAATTAGATTCTACTGTTAGTGTAGGTGCTTTTGATTCAAGATACCCACTTACAATAAGTTCAGGAAATCCAAATCTTCAGCCATATGAATCAGTAAATTTAGATTTAGCTTATGAGCACTACTATGCTGAAGGAAGTTATTTTGCTGTGAATTACTTTAGAAAAGAAATTAAAGATTATCATGGGGCGGGTTTGACAAGCGGTCCTTTCAATAATGTTAGAGACGTTACTAATGGTCCAAGAGGAGAGCTAATTGTTCCTGAGAATGACAATGCCTTATGTGTTTGGAGTGGTGGATGGGCATGTGGATGGTCAAATGCCTATGATTGGGCTTGGCTCTTGAATACTAATTACTCATTTGTTTGTGGAGATTCAACAGCTTGTATACCAGATGCAAACACAGGAAATGCTGTGTTTATTGGTGATGAAAATGATCCATTTTATGTTTTCAATCTTGCACAACCAATCAATCAATATGATGGGACTATAGATGGATTCGAGGTTGCTGTTCAGCATCTATTTGAAAATAATTTTGGTGTTGTTGCTAATGCTACTATGGTTGGTGGTGATACAGATGCAGATCCAGCAGCATTAGGAGAACAGTTTGCACTGCCAGGATTTGGTGATGCTGCAAACTTCTCAGTATTTTATGAAGACGATAGGATGAGAGCAAGATTATCATATAACTGGAAAGGTGAAACTTTCGCAGGTATGGATCAGTACAATCCATTGTATATTGTTGAAAGAGATCAAATTGACTTTACAGCAACATATACCGTTTCTGATAGCACACAGGTATTTTTTGAAGCTATTAACATCACCGATTCTGAGGTTGAGTTATTTTCAAGATATGAAGAAATGTTGTTCTTATATCAAGATCATGGCCCAATATTTAAAGCAGGATTTAGAGTTAGTTTCTAACTATCACATAAACATTTATTAAAGAGGGCATAGCCCTCTTTTTTATATATAATTAATTGTGCGTATAATTCAGGTCATAATTATTACAGTTGCTTTAGTCTCATGTGGAGGAGGGGGCGGCGGCGGTGGTAGCAGTCCATCTGTACCATTTTTAATTTCTTTAGGCCTAAATTCGTTTAGCGTAGATGAGGATTCAAGTTTTTCTGGTTCTATAGCTGCCTCAGCCAACGAATCTGTTACTTTTACTTATTCTATTAATACTGAGCCAACAAATGGATCACTTACACTTTCATCAACTAGCGCACAAATATCATATACACCAAATACAAATTATTACGGGTCAGATCAATTTACATATACGGTCAGTGCTTCAAACAATACAACCAAATCTGGAACAGTCAACATAACGGTTAACTCTGTTAATGATCCTCCCTCAATAATATTATTAGAAACTAATGATTCATATGAAAATATTTATTCTGATGAAACTTTTACTATTAAAGTTCAAGTTGATGATGTTGATAATGAAATTTCAGAATTAGTCTTTTCATCTAGCAGCATATATGGTGATTTGAATACCTCGTATAATTCTGTGGATAGTATTATTTCTATTGATACAGCAGATTATAGCTTTGCCGGACCTCTGGATATCGACTTAACTGTTTCAGATAATACTGACTCAGCCTCAACTCAAGTAAAATTTTGGAATTTAAAAAAAATCTCAGATGACCAATCAATTAATTCAGTTTATACATTTCTTGGAAATCACCTTAACAATGACAGGCGAGTAAATTACGTAATATTTGTAGATGCTTTTGAAGATTCTGCATTAATTGGAATACGACAAGGCTTAAGAGAGTGGATCGATTTCATAAATGATGATGGCATTGAGTATTTCGTTAAAAATTTTTTCAACATCAATATAATTGAATTAAGCTCTGATGAAACTCGCCTTAAAATTCAAACAGGTAGAACCATCAAAGAAGATAATGATTTTGACTCGATGACTGATGATGAAATTGATGAATTTTATGATGGTATATTTTCTGAAAATGGCTGCGGGCTAAGAGATGACAATATGTATTGTTTCAACAGTGAATTTGTTACGAGCGCAGAAGACCTTATTAAAAGTTATGGGATAAATGACATTGATAATATTTCAGTTTTAACATCTACAGAGGGAAGAGGAACAGCATGTGGGGGTTGCAGTACACCAATTAATATACAAGATGTTTTTATTGGAACTAATGCCTCACAAGATGTATACATTAGATTGGTAATGGCCACTTTGAAACATGAATTTGGACATTCTTTTAATGACATGGCAGATGAATATAGATCAGATTATTGGGACCCAGAAGAAAATCCCGATGGATCAATTAACTGTCAGTCAGTTGAAGATTATTATGATGATTTAATAGAATATGACTTGGATGAAAATGGCGTTATTGATGATGATGAAAATACAGAAATTGAACGAGATGGTTTAATATTTGATTGGGGATGTGGTTGGGTTGATGCAAGCCCAAATACAACATCTGAAGATCAACCAGAGTTTTTTAAATGGAAACATCACTTTAACAATCCTGATAATATTCCTGGTTATCATGACGAAAACACAACAGAGGGTTTAGGGATATTTAAAGGAACTTACTATGGTATAGAACATACATCTAGACCTTCTTATGAAAACATCATGGGTAGTCCAAATAGAGAGGATCGAGAGCAATGGTGGTATTTTGGTAACAAAACACCGGCAATGTCTTGGGATAAAGTTGGAGTTGAAAGTTTTGTCATACAGGCACTTAAATATCAAGGTCTACACAATCTCAATCACCAATTTAGTAATACTGGTGTAGCGATCAATCTTGATTTTGTTATACCAGATGATATTTTTGAAATCAGATGGTTTATTGATGGTATTGAAAATGATTCATATAAAAACTTAACTTCACTTACTATTCCGAAGAAGAATTCAGGATGGGAGAAGATTGCATATAGGATTTTTGAAAAAAATAATGATTCAAATTTTATATCAGTAGAAGATCCTCTTGAGTCATATGCAGACGTATATCAAGGTTTTTTTACATCATTCAACCAATTGCATTATTGTGATGAGCCATATTCAGATGTTGAAGGATATGATGATAGTATCTGTAATGGAACGGTAACTGCTTACGATATTCAAGAGGATGAGACAAATGCTTATGGAGCATACGAAGTTAAATCCTTTAATGACTTAATGACATTATATTGCTCGGACTGTAATGAAAACAGCCACTGGATGGAGTATTTTATTGAATATTCAGGTCTTGGCGGCCAGATGGTAATAAACTGGAGCAACTTTTGAAATTTTTCTTAATATTTTTTATTTTTTTAATTTTTAATCCAATACATGCTGATTTAAATTTAAAAATTAATCATCATGGGGATATTATCAATTTACAAAGCATAAATAAGAATCAAATTAGTTTAAGGGAAGTTGAATTTGATAAAGAAATAAAGTTTTCATCTGAATTAATAAAAAAATATCTAAAGCATGTTTCAGAAGTTATTCCTGTAAATACTTTTGTTGTTCTATATGGAGATGAGGAAGGTATAGTTAATGAGCTAGACAGGACATACTATTTGAAAGAAATATCCCTTTCACATACTGGAGAAGACCATAATCATGATCCAAAAAAGTTTCATCACGATAATATAGAAATAGAAATTGAATTAGATCAAAATCAGAAATCTGTTTTTTTGAAACCTTACCAATTAGTTTTTGGAGACGAGAATAAGATAATTCGATTACTGGCATTTTGTATTACTCCTTAACCATCCTAAATTATTATTATAAAATTCTCTAACATCATCTAAATCATATTTTAGCATAGCAATTCGTTCAATCCCACCACCCCAAGCTAAAACAGGTTTAGTGATTCCAAGTGGTTTTGTAACTTCTGGTCTAAAAATTCCCATTCCAAACAATTCGATCCATTTTCCTAATTTTTCATTGTAAACCATTGTTTGAAGTGATGGTTCAGTGTATGGGAAAAATGTTGGCCAAAATTTTATTTTAGTAATTCCAATTCGCTTATAAAATTCTCTTTGAATACCCATCAAATTTCTTAAATTAGCATCTTTCCCAACAACAATTCCTTCAATTTGATTAAATTCAACTAGATGTTTGTAACTCACTTTCTCATTTCTAAATACTCTACCTAAAGAAAAAATTCTTGCTTCATCGGGCTTATTTTCAGCTAAATGTTTTATCGTTACACAAGTAGTGTGAGTTCTTAAAACCATTTTTCGAGCTTCGTTGATATCCCATTGGTACCTCCAATTTTTCTTATGAGAATCAGAAACTTTTCTAATTTGTTCGGGATTTGCAATTTTTTTTGCAGAGATTCCATCTAAAAAGAAAGTATCTTGTAATTCCCTTGCAGGATGATCTTGCGGAGTAAATAAAGCGTCAAAATTCCAAAAACTAGATTGAGTCATGTTTCCAAGAATTTCAGAAAAACCTAAAGTAACAAAGATTTCACGAATTTCATCAATAGTATCTTTTAACGGATGTGTTCTTGCAACAAAAACTTCAGGTACTTCAGCTTCAACATCAATGGCTCCAGAAATATTTGAAACGTCTAAAGATTTAGCAGATTGAGTTAGGCTAATTTTTTTATTTTTAATAATATCTTCTAAAATAAAATCAGGTCGTTTCAAAAGTTCAGATAAATCAATTTTATCAGTTTGTTCTTTTGGTAATTTATTATTTCCAATTAGTTGAAGAGATTTTTCACCAGGTAATTCAGATGGAATTGTTTTAAGAATTATTTGATCAGAAGAAGTTTCAATCCAATTATTTTTTCGGCATAAACCAATTGCAGGACCAAAAACAAATCCTAATTCTTTTTGAATCTCAGATAATTTTTTAGGACCGCTTTTGATTAAATTTAACAATCTTCGTTCAGGTAATCCTTTTTCAAATGAGTCTAAGCCATTTTTTCCTAATCTTAATACACTCGATTTTGATTCATCCACAATAGCTAAATCCTTTAATTTTAGCCATTCAATACCACGTCTAATTTGATCAGGTGAAAGTTGAGTTGAATTTTCAAGTGTTTCAGGAGTCTGAATTGGATTTTCTTTTAAGGAATTAATGATTTTTTTTTCGATATCATGAAATACTTGTGACAATAGTTCAAAGATCGAAAAAGACTTTTTAAACCTTAACCTAAGTCAAGTTGAATGTCAGCTGATAAATTCATTGTAACACCTTGGCACGTTGAGGGCGATATTGACTATGATAAATTAATAAAAAAATTTGGTACTGAAAAGATATCATCAGAATTACTAGATAAAATCAAGAATATTACAAATGAAGACCACTTTATGCTAAGAAGGGGTATTTTCTTTTCACATAGAGAAATGAACAGAATAATAGAAGATCATCAAAAAGGTAAAGGATTTTTCCTATATACTGGAAGAGGGCCATCAGGACATACACATATTGGGCATTTAGTTCCATGGGTATTTGCAAAATGGTTACAAGAAAAATTTGATGTAAATTTGTATTTTCAATTAACTGATGATGAGAAATTCTATTCAAAATCAAATTTGACTTTAGAGGAGACAAACAAATTTGCATATGAAAATGCACTGGATTTCATAGCATTAGGTTTCAATCCAGAAAAAACAAAAATAATTATCAATACAAAAAATATTCAAACATTATATCCAATTGCAGCTCAAGTAGCAAAGAAGATTAATTTTTCAAATACAAAAGCAACTTTTGGATTCACTAATGAAACAAATATTGGAATGATTTTCTATACATCATTACAATCAGCTCCATGTTTCATTGAAGATAAACCAGTTTTGATACCATTAGGAGTTGATCAAGATCCACATTTTAGATTAACAAGGGATATTGCACAAAAAATTGGAAAACAAAAACCAGCTTTAATTCACAATATTATGATTCCAGCATTAACAGGACCGGGAGGAAAAATGTCAGCATCTGAAGAAAAAGGAACAATATACACCACAGATTCTCCAGATGTGGTTAAAAAGAAAATTAACAAATTTGCATTTTCAGGGGGACAGCCAGATATTGAACAACATAGAAAACTAGGTGGAAATCCGGATATTGATGTATCATATCAATATTTGAGAATATTTTTCGAGCCTGATGATGAGAAATTAAAGAAAATTTATGATGATTATAAATCAGGAAAATTACTTTCAGGGGAATTGAAATCAATTCTAATTGAAAAAATTAATGAGTTCCTTAAAACACATCAAGAAAAACGTGAAAAAGCAAAACAGCAAATAGAACAATTTCTTTTACAAAATAAATGAAAACTGATATTGTATGTGACGATGAATATGAAGCTCAAAAATTAATGAGTTTAATTTTCATAAAAGAGGATAAAGAGACATACATTTCAGGGATTTTAAATATAATAAAAAATGAAATTATAATTTCATTGAAGGATAAATCAGCTCATAGTATTTTACTTAAAGATGAAGAAAATGTTGAAAAATTTGCAGATTTCATACAATCAGTATTTGATCAAGAACATGATTTGGTTTCAACTAAAATGAATAAATCAACAATTGAAATTATTAAAGAATAAATGATTTAAAAATTATCTAGGAAAATACTTACTTCTTTTAGATTTATTTCTTGGACGTTCTTCTTGGGTTTTAGGAGCAGGTACAACAACATCGTTACAATTTGAACAAAAGACTTTGAGTTCCTTTTTAGCAATATCAGGTGCAGAGATATATTTTCCCCAAGATGTGGCTTTACTACCACGTCTAGTTTCAGTAGATAATTGATTATTGTTTTCATCACAAATACCTAAAGATCGTTCATCAGTAGAACCACAACTAGAACAGGTTTTTCCTCCTAAAATTTCATATAATTTTTTCTGTAACGATTCATTGAATTTTGCAGAGCCACCAGAGTAGAAACTTTCTTGTTTTCTCAAAACTTTCTCACTCCTCCTATTTGATCTAGAATTGTCTCTGAAATTTCTTGAACCTCTATCGTCTCTGGAATATCGTGAACCTCTATCGTCTCTGGAATATCGT
>ERZ802822.843-NODE-843-length-20689-cov-4.654570_pt1 | contig 20689 bp, 18 predicted proteins | sample MGYA00345649_ERZ802822 | MGnify/ENA primary metagenome ERZ802822 (study PRJEB30503, sample SAMEA104212359) | marine metagenome | biome: Westerlies Biome; feature: [SRF] surface water layer (ENVO:00010504) within the epipelagic zone...; material: water...
TACCGGGCTCAGAATACTTTAAGTAAATTTAGAAATTTTTATAATGCTATTGATGGAGTGGGATTTAATGAACAAAGATGTACAACATTAGAAGAGAATAGGAATGAGGAAGAGTTTAAGGATTGTAACACAGGATTTGTAAAAATGTTTAATAGCTCTCAAAGAAGAGAGAATGTTTATAAAGCTTATAATTATGGAGGCGTGGGTATGTATTCGCCAATAATTCTTACTGATAATTTAGTAAGTAATGCTTTTTTTGGATACTCTCAACAAAATAATAATTTCGATGATCAATCGGGTTCATATAATGATAATTTCACTTTAGGATTAAAAAATTCTTATCAAAACTCTGGATTTGAAGCTTCATTAACACCCCTTATTGGTCTTAGTCTACAAAAACAGAGTGATTATGATACTGATAAAATAGAGTTTAAAACAAAAAATTTCTTAAGTGAATTTGCAGGGTTAAATGGCAAAATTTTAAATACTTTTGAAAGAGACAATAACAGATCTATTTTAATCAGCCTTGAAAGTTCTTTTAGTGCCCAAAGGTATCCTGAATATAGCTCTCAATTTACTGATGGAACTTTGAAGATAAAAGAGAGTGTAGATAAATTACACTCTGCGATCATGGCCAAACTTAACGAAAAGGGCGGAGAAGCCGGGCCTAGTGGAACACCGTTAGCCCGCTTTGTTAACGAGCTTGTATCTGAAATAAAAGCTAGGACCGATTTAAACCCGGGCGTTAAACCACAAGAGGAACGAAGTCAGTCGCAAGTTCTTAGAGATGCTTTGTTAAATTCAGAGAAGTATGCGGAAGTTTGGCATGAGTTTGCAAAGAGTTTGGGAGATTTTGAGGTCAGTTTGGCGATGAAGAAAATCTCGTCTTAAAGGACACTTCTCACATATCGGTAAACTTTATGATCTGTTCTTGTGTGCAATGCGTGAATTGTCCAATGTCGTAGGCAATTGCTTAGATCACATGAGCGTTGCTGTTAACTCTCGATGTCTCTCAATTATATATGAATTGCCATCCTCGGAGTGAAACTTGGTCCGTCTACATCATTCGCTGCGCAGATAGCACTTTGTATACGGGAATATCGACTAATGTGGCTCGCCGCTTTGAGGAGCATACCAGTGGTAGTCCGAAGTCGGCTAAGTATTTACGAGGGCGTGCGCCCCTTGAGTTGATCTACGCGAAAGAGATTGGCACACAGTCCGAAGCGACGATCGAAGAGCGTCGAATTAGGGCACTCACTAAGACTCAAAAAGTGAATTTAATTTTGGAGAAGTCATAATATCATAAGATGTAGCTATCAATAAGCTTCCTTCTTTTTCTCTCCAAGGCTTGCCTCTTAGAGCGGTGGCTTTCATGGTGCGCCGAAATGCTAAATATTATTCGGAAAATTATTCGGTGGTTTTTTACTTGGCTCTACTTCGTACTGATCATCTGCCTTGCGGGTGCGGTTATTGGTGTGGTGAGCCATCTATTGTTTGGACTAATCTTCATGGATTCGCCGGATTATGGATACCAAGCCGCTTTTGGTTTTTCTAATGGTCTCCGCTACGGCGGGGTTTGGGCGGGTGGCTTTGCTATCGTACTTTGTGTCATGCGCGCGCGTAAGGAATACTTGCAGGCGCAGGTCAAATCGTGAGAGTCAATCACTGATGAAAAATTCACAGCGTGTTATGGTCTATCTAATAGGCTTCATTTTGGGATCGCTTTTGGTGTCGATGATTCTGTCGCGCCGAGCATCAAAAGGAGAGGCCGCCATAGATCCATGGGTAATTCATAATATGGAGGCCGTGGCAGGTGGAGCCGAGCCGCTACCGGATCACATGCCAGCTTCGATCCATAAGGGGCGTATTATTGGCTTTGGCTATTTACCAGATGAAGAAAAGGCCGAGGAACGCGTATGGTTGCTCAACTTTGACAAGACTTATCCCTACATTCGTGTCGTTGAGACGATCGCGACGGGTGAGTCCAGCTTTATGGCGGCGGATCAAGTCTCGATCTATTTGAGCGAGGGTGTGGATGTCACCGAGCTAAAACCGATGCTCGATGAGCTGGGCTTACGCCTAAGGATGTTTAACCGCAAGGAAGGCCTCGCGGTGATCGGTGTGCTCAATACCCAGATTGATGCGGTTCCTTCGACGATAGAAGCGGTGCAGCCATGGAGCGATTTGTTTGAATCTGTAGAGGCTGACGTGTTGCGCTTCCAAGGGCAGTGATTCATATTATAAAGTAGCCATTTGTGATGGCCTTCACCGCCCTTTAAACAAATTTGCCACCCGAAAGCCTTGAGTTTAGCTAGCGGTAAATCCAGAAGCGTTTAGCTTGCTGTTGAAAATTCCTAGCCTGTTCTACCCACTGGTCAACGAAGGCGTCAACGCGGGCCCTAGCGCCTCGCAGGTTGATTTCGTCCCACCACGCAGTGCTACCTACGTGCTTGTTAAAAAGTCCGGGATTTTTTGAAGCTGCGAAGGGATTACTGGAAGACCATACGGCGGCGAGCTGCATCATGTGAAAACTGAGTTCGGTGGGTCGTACGCGTTTCCAGTTAGTCACGCTGACGTAGACGCCGCTGAGCGATGCGCCAGTCGCGCTTTGGGTCTTTACGATGCGGTAGCTTAACCCAGGAATTCTTTTGGACTCGAGGGCGGCTTTGATCTGCTCTGGGGATTTGCCTTTATAGCGAAGCAACCGGAAAGGATAGGGGGTACCGATACCATGGGAAAAGCCGCCTTCCTGGGCGCCGAGCCCCGTCATGGCGTAGCCGAGTACGGCAGAAAGATTGGGTATGTAGGGTGAGGTGGGCACCCAGCGGAGCCCCGTTTTAGTCCAAAGCATGTCACGCCGCCAGCCGCGCATGGGTATTACGGTAAGTTTGCCATTTTTACGAATGTGTTCGGGCGTCTCCATACAGCCAGGCGTGTGCTTGGCGATCCGAGCGAGCTCGGCGATAGTAAGGCCGTGAACGTAGGGCACTTGGAATGCGCCAACGTAGCTACGCCATTCACGATCGAGCGGGGGGCCGTCTATTTTTAGGCCACCGAGTGGGTTAGGCCGATCGAGTATGACTACTTCGACGCCATTTTCAAAGCAGGCCTCCATCGCGTAACGCATGCAACTAACATAGGTGTAAGAGCGGACGCCGACATCTTGTAGGTCGATCACTAGGGCATCGAGTCCCACCAGCATCTTGGCGGTGGGCTTGCGATATTTACCGTAGAGTGAGTAAACGGGGAGGCCCGTGTGAGGGTCTATCTTATCATCGATAGGGATGTTAGCCTTTTCGTTGCCATAGATTCCATGTTCTGGACCGAATAGGGCGACGAGGCGAACATTGTTCGCACGACGGAGCACGTCGATACTACTTTCGCCACGACGGTTGAGCCCTGCAGGATGCGTGAGTAAGCCTACGCGCTTGCCGCCGATGGCGCGAAAGCCGCTTTGCTCTAATACGTCGATACCTAGATAGATTGGGTCTGCCTCAATAAGACCAATCGAGAAAAAAAGACTGAAACAAACTAGGCAGATTTTTTTAATCATTGGTAGGAGTCTCTTTTGGGTAGGAAGATTGAATTTTTAATTTACGTTCTTTTATCTTATAACGAAGCATGGCATAGCTAGCAGCGGTGCGGTTCGCGACGATACGGTATGCAAAACTAGCGATGAGGCCGAAGAAAATACCCATCACAATCGCACCTAGGCTAGTGACACTGAATACGGTCGCTAAATTATCAAATTTAGCACCCCATGCAGCATGGATAAAATTGTCGAGTAAAAGGCGCACTTCTTCTCGATTGAGTGGGTCAACGTTTATTCCTATTACACTTAGGATCATTCGCCCAATTTGATAGGCGGCAAACCAGATCGGTAATACTGTCAACGGATTCGAGACGACTTGCAGTCCGACTATAATCGGTAGATTGGCGCGAAGTAGGAGCGCCAGTATAATTGCTGTGGGGACTTGGATGCCATAGAGCGGCATAAGTGTAAGAATACTCCCTGCGTAAATTGCAGGCACGGCATTCTCTACACGAAAGCTCCAGATGTAGATCCGCTTACGGGCAGCCTCTGTAAAAAATTTAAGGATTGGGTAACGATGTATGTTCGTGCGCCGAGGGAGTGGGCGCAGCCATTTCTTGACTCTACGGATACGGCGCCACTTGGTCTGATTAAACTCTGATTCCTCAGCCGTCATGCGTGTAGAGGGTCTGTAAGACTTCAGTCACCTTTTGCTTTAAAAAATCGGGTGCTAATTTGAGGGCTTCTGCCAACGGCGTGCCCTCGGGCGTGATACTGTAGACAGCAGTCCCTGGGAAACGATCACGAACAGTTTGAGCGGCTTCATCCTCCGCAAGCCCAGCCAGCAAGATGGCTGATGTGTCGCTGGAATAAGCGGCGGCGAGTAGAGCGTAAGGGCCTTTGCCAGCGAGTGAGCTGTTATCAAATTTACCTTCACCTGTTAAAACGAGGTCGGCTTCTTTGATCTTACTGCTCAGATCTAGCCACGCGGTGACGAGCTCGAAGCCAGGTACATACTTAGAGTCAAAGGCAACATTGAGGCCAAAACCAATGCCGCCCGCTGCGCCGCTACCAGAGGCTCCTAGAGTGCATTCTGGCTGATTGAAGAATTCACACAACTGTTTAGCTACTCGTGCCGTAGCATAGTCAAAGGCTTCGATTTCGTTAGGTTTTAGCCCTTTTTGTGGGCCGTAAACGGCTGCGGCTCCTCTGGTGCCAAGCAATGGGTTATCCACATCGCACGCGATATAAATCGGCGGCACTGTTAACTCTATGCTACCCGTGATCTGTTCAATTGCAGGCCATTGTGCGGGTGTGACTTGGCCGCTTGGACAGAACTGTAAGCCAAGTGCCTCCAATGCGCCAAGTCCAAGGTCGCTCGTTGCGCTGCCTCCGATGCCAAGCAGGATTGCATCGGCTTCTTCAGCCACTGCAATGCGGATCAGTTCGCCGACACCGCGCGTAGTACAATGCTTTGGGTGGCGTTGCGCATTTGGCACTTGTTCCAGCCCAGCGACCGAGGCCATTTCGATGATTGCGAGCTTGCCGTTTTTCGCGCCGAGGAGTTTACGGGCACTCTCGGGGATGCGTTCAAGGTTGACCCAACCGAGCGGCGAGTCGACTTCTTCGCCAAGTGGGCCACTGACTTTATGGTGTTCCATATAGCCACTGGCCGCTTGAGTCAAAATCGGGCAGAAGCCTTCGCCTCCGTCAGTCAACGGGGCGTGACTTAGCGTAAGCGGCTCGCCGAGCGCTTCGAGTGCGCCACTGAGTGCGGCATCACAAGCGCTGCCTGCAGGCATGGCGTCTTTATACTTATCGAAGGCAGCTAATATTTTCATACTATAATGGCGAAGGACGATGCAATATTCACCCAGCACGAAGTGTGCATGATCTATCTAATATGAAACATTTATCCTTTGCTATCCGTAACTGCGGCCTTGCCGCTAACGCTGCTCTTGTCCGCTCTCTATGTCTATGATCTTGAAGTTCTCCACGTGGTAGATCGGGTCAGCGCGGAAAGAGAGGCGAGCGCCGTAGGATTGCTCGATTTCCAAAAGGAGATCTTCGTCTTCTTGGCGGAGGCGCTCAAGATTGGTCGGATGGAGGAGTACGCGCAGGGCGATTTCTTTGTCCTGGCCGTCACGGGCGCGGATATGGCGAATCACGCTGATCAGACGGCGTTGTACTTCGACACTCATAGTACGCGAGCTCTTGACCGAGCCACGGCCGTTACAATACGGGCAGTCAGTGTAGATACCACTGGAATGGCTCTCGGAGTGACGCTGGCGTGTCATTTGCATAATACCGAGCGTGGAAATGGGAAGGATGTGGTTCTTTGCTTTATCAGTAGCCATCTCACGCTTCATACGCGCGAATACGGCGTTGCGATCCTTCTTTGCCTTCATGTCTATGAAGTCGAGGATGATGAGACCACCGATATTACGCAGGCGCACTTGGCGGCAAATCTCAGTAGCCGACTCAAGATTCACTTGTAGGATGAAGTCCTTGCCGTCCTTGTTCTTATTCTTGTGCGACCCGGTATTCACATCAATCGAGATGAGTGCTTCCGTCTCTTCGATTACAATCTCGCCACCACCAGGCAGCGGGACGCAGCGATTGTAGGTCTGCTCGATCTGGCGCTCAATATTGAAGCGCTCAAAGACTGGGATGTCATCTTTGAATAGGTGGATTTTGGACTTCGAACGAGGCGAAATTTTAGTTACATCCTCAATTATATTTTCATAGTCTTCCACTTTATCGACCATTACGCGGTCGATTTCTTCGGTCAGGAAGTCGCGCACAGTGCGGCCGACAATGTCGGGCTCTACGTAGAGGCATGCAGGCTTCTTGGTCGAGTCCATGCGCTGATTGATAACCTCCCAACGTTTGAGTAAAATGTGGAGATCACGGATGAAGTAGCGGGCTTTTTTGCCCTCGCCAGCGGTGCGCACAATGATGCCCATGCCTTCGGGTAGAGTGAGGCCACGGAGTATGCCTTTAAGGCGGCTACGCTCTTTTTTGTCCTCGATTTTTCGAGAGATGCCAAGCGTACCGGTGTAGGGCATGAGCACGAGGAAACGGCCAGGTAGGGCGATGTTCGTCGTGGTGCGTGGTCCCTTGGTGCCGATCTGGCCCTTGGTGATTTGGAGCACGATCTCGCTGCCGATAGGGTAAAGTTTTGGGATGTCTTTGACCGAGATTTTCTCGGCCTCGCGCTTGCGCTGCTTTTCTGATTTATTATCGCGAACGATCTCGACTGAATTGTCCTTCGCAGCGGGGAGGATGTCCCAGTAGTGCAGGAAGGCGTTCTTGTCCTCACCGATATCGACAAAGGCTGCCTTAAGGCCAGGTTCCAGATTCTGTATGTGGCCTTTAAAAATGGCCCCGACTTCACGGGCTTCGCCCGTGCGCTCGACTTCAAACTTTTCTAGGACGCCGTCTTGGAGGAGGGCGACGCGTTTTTCGAGCGGCTCCGAGTTGATGATCAGCTCGGTGTAAGACTTCTTCTCGGCCTTAATCGCTTTAACGATGCGCTGGATGAGCGGTTGCTTTTTCTCACGCTCAGCGGCGTCGTCTTTAAGCGCTCGGGTATCGATGCGCTCGGACTTCTTCTCCTTGGGCGCTGAAGTCAGCTCTTCGGTGTATTGCTCATCGTTTACCGCATCGTCCTTCGAAGTAGCGTTAACGTTTTTTGCGTTGTTAGGTTCAGTTGGTTCTATAGTTGATTCTTCGTTCATTGCTCTTGGTCTCCCATGGGTGAGGTGGGGATCCCAAGTTTTGTCTGCTTCGATTATCGAATCTGCGTGCAAGTGCGTGAATCTGTATCATGAAAAATCCTTTCGATACCGATATACACTTTGCACAAGACCTTGTAGAATAAAGCAGCTCAAAACAAAGGAGCCTCCGTAACTTAAAAACGGAAGCGGTAGTCCAGTAATCGGGGTTATGCCGATAGTCATGCCAATGTTGATGAAGAAGTGGACAAGGAATAAAACACTGACCCCAATGGCCAATTGCATTCCAAATCGATCTCTTGCGAGTCCGGCAATACGTATGCCGTTGGCGACCATCAGGCAAAATAGCCCAACAATGAACGCGCTTCCAAGAAAGCCAGTTTCCTCCGCGATAACGGAGAAAATAAAGTCGTTATGTGCCACCGCTTGTGGGAGATAGCCGAGCTGTGCTTGGGTGCCTTTAAAGAGACCCTTGCCCGACAATCCACCAGTAGCGGCAGAAATTTTAGCTTGATTGGCATTCCAGCTCGCGCCGGTGCCACTTGGATCCACTACGTCGGGGGCGACGAAGGTGAGAATCCGGTTTCTTTGATAATTGTGAATAGGGAGCAGTGATTGGTAGTCGTCCACCATGCTCTTTTCCTCAGCGGAACCAGATCTCTCGGCGGTACGCTGAGCTTCCAGATGCTGGCTGTAACCATAGATATCTGCGCCCAAAACCGCCAGCGCGATTGCAAATGCTGCGAATGCACTTAGGAAAAATTTCTCTGAAAGTCGAGAAACGTATAGAAGGGCGAATATCATAGGTGGAAAGACAAGCGACGAACCTAGGTCGGGCTGCAGGAAAATCAACAACATAGGAAGTAAAAAGACTCCCGCTACTTTTGCCAGCACAATAAGGGAGTCTTCTACCGTCCCTATTTCCGACCTAGCGAGGATACTGGCCGCCATTATGAGGGTGCCGATCTTCGCACCTTCGGTCGGCTGGATAGTGATACCAACGTCGATCCACCGCCTAGCACCCATCTGATCGACGCTGATTGGACTGAATGGCATGGTGAGCACTAGTCCAACAATGCCCGCCATGTAGATGAAGTGAGCGTATTGGAGGAATATTTTGTAATTCAGTGCCGAAACTAGGCTATATATGCCAATACCCGCCACGATGAAGAAGAGTTGGCGCTTCCAGTGACCTCCGTCATAGGAAATCTGCGCTGAATAGACAAAAAGTAAGCCGAGCGCGCAAAGCAGAAACATGCATATCGGGTTAAGGATGTCGAAGCGGAGTCGCTCCCCCGGATACATCAGGTTCTGATACTGCTTACTAAATATGCGACGGTAGACGGACACTCGGGAATTAAGAATAAGGAATTAAGAATAAGGAATCCTATTTTCAGCGTTTCCTAGGTTCATTATTTCAGTCAGTTTACATCTCCGAGGTAGTTCGTGCCTGAGTCGAAGTTGCCGTCTTTGAAAAAGGGTTTGATCACCTCGGGCAGGAAGCGACGCCCCGGCAAATCCTCTATTGGAATCCATTCTACGCCAACCTGCTTTTTATCGTGCTCGGTACCTGGGCCGATTCCGTTTGGGTCTGTCAGTGAGCAGCGGAAGACGTTTTCTACCTGGTGGAAGGCGCTGTGCGACTTATGAAATTCGTGGTTTTTACCTATGTATTCGCGCACATAGAGTAGCTCGCCGATATCGACTTTGGTGCCGATTTCTTCAAGGCACTCCCGCTCTAGGCCTTGGCGGAGCGTTTCTCCGTGCCTCTGCCCGCCTCCTGGTAGGATGTAGAAAATACCTGTCCGATCACGCATTTTGATGGCTAGGACTTTTTGATCCAGTATGATGAGGGCTCTAGCCGCGGTTCGGATGTGGCGCATGATATATGTATGTTGATAAAAGCTGCTGATCATGGAGCAAGACCCAACAGTCGATCTGTCAAAATTAAGTATCAGTTTCAGGACTTCCTTGAAATTTGGAGATCCTGCGTCAAATATACACTAATGTTAGAAATTATAGAGTGTATCGGTGCTGACATTTTTAATGAACAGTTCGCGGATTCGCCGCAGTTAGTGGCCTTTTTGGAGGTTCATTTTGCTGGCATTGAAAATACTTCAGCGAGGCGTCAATTACTCGAAGCCGCTGACGAGAGCGAGTTTTCGTTACATCAATGGGTCGAGTCGCTCAGTATCGCACAAGCGTGGCTCGATGCCCGTGGTCTTGAATTGGCGATGGGAGAACAGATCGGCTACGTCTGCTGCGCGGGTGAGGCGGCGGGAGCGGGTGCCAGCCTTACGCATCTGCCCAGCCTGGTTGCCGAGATGCTTGAAACCTATGGATGTGAGCGTGCGACGGAGACTGTTAACGAATAGCTGAGGGCCGGCGGCAAATGGATTTTCAGTAATTGCTATTTGTTTTCTGTTATTCGTAATCTCCGCGCGAAGCGCGGTTCGCGCTTGCCTGAGCGGATTAAGCCCATTTGCTTTCTCGCATGGTGCAAAAATTACAGCCCCGTTTTCTAGATTACACGACCGCTCTCGCTGTGAATGAGAGTTTCGGCACACCGGTTTACGTTTATGATCAAAAATCGCTCGAAACCAACGCCGCCGCTGTGCTTAAGTTTCCAAATGCCTTCGGCTTGACCGCGCGTTACGCAATGAAGGCTTCGCCCAATGGGGCCATACTGAAGATTTTCGCTAAGGCAGGTCTCCACATCGACGCGTCCTCAGGGCACGAAGTCCATCGCGCGATGGCTTCGGGCATCCCAGCTGCACATATTAGTCTGAGTGCGCAAGAGCTTCCTGCCGACCTTTCTGACCTGCTGGAAGCAGGCATTCAACTGAATGCCTGCTCACTCGCGCAGTTAGAGCTTTTTGGTCAGCTCAAGCCCGGTGGCCAAGTCGGCATTCGGATTAACCCAGGTGCAGGCTCGGGGGGTAATAATCGCACCAACGTTGGAGGTCCGTCCTCCAGTTTCGGGATCTGGCACGATTGGATTCCTCAGATCAAAGCGATTCTCGTAAAATACGACCTCACCGCAGTGCGTATTCACACGCACATTGGCTCGGGCAGCGACCCAGATGTCTGGCTCAAGGTTGCGAAGATGAATTTTGATATTGTCCGTCAGTTTCCGGACGTTACCACGCTCAATCTTGGTGGCGGTTTCAAAGTCGGCCGCATGCCCGACGAGAAGTCGACCGACCTACAAGTCGTCGGTTTGCCCGTGAAAGAGAAATTTGAAGAGTTCGCCGTCGAAACTGGTCGCCAGATCCACCTCGAAGTCGAACCTGGCTCTTTCCTCGTGGCCAATGCCTGCGCCTTGTTGTCGAAAGTGCAAGACGTCGTCTCGACTGGAGAGGGTGGCTATGAATTCATCAAGCTCGACTCCGGTATGACCGAGCTACTGCGCCCCTCAATCTACGGAGCGCAGCACCCAATCAGCCTACTACAATCTTCCGAAAGGTCTGAGGCTAAAGACTATGTGGTCGTCGGCCACTGCTGCGAATCAGGCGATATTTTGACGCCCGCCGCTGGCGACCCTGAGCTACTCGCCACACGCGAACTACCTTTTGCTGAAATTGGCGACTTCTGTGTGATCGACGGTTCAGGAGCCTACTCCTCCGCCATGACGCCTAAACACTACAACTCCTATCCCGAGGCTGCTGAAGTGATGCTTGATTTGGATAGCACTCCCAAACTAATCCGCCGCCGCCAAAAGTTGGAAGACATTTGGGCGAACGAATTGTAGATCCTAGGGTCTGGGTTTGCTCAGGCCTTTATTGATAAAAAGACAATGTAGGCGAGCAAACCCAGTCGCCACTATTTATCGCCGCTGCTCTTCTTCGAACATGAGGTCGTCGCTATCTTCGGATCGATTGGCGTGCAACTCGTCAGGTAGGCAGAGGTAATAGATCATTAGCCATAGGCTCCAGCATGGGCGATAGAGAATGACCGGTAGCATGATCGCCCCGCTTAGGCCAACTATCAGAGCTAGATTAAAAGGAATAATTTCAGCGACGCCCAATAATAAAAATGGCGCGACATATCCAAACACTACCAAGCCATAATTAATACAGAGCGGTCCTAGGTAATATCCGTCACCGCGTTCTAGCGTCATCCCGCAGGAGGGACAACGATGGTGTATCTTCAAAAGTGACCGAAAAAGCTTCGCTTGCCCGCAATTTGGACAATCGCAGCGCAAGCCTCGGCGAACGATGTCGCGGTGTCGAACTTTGGCGAGATGTGTTAGTAAGCGATCTGTCATTTATTTAAAGGTAGTGCGTACGCAGGACGGGCCGAAAAATGGTTAGATAGGCTCAGCAATTACGATTCAAGCATCGATGAAATAGCGCTAAAATTATCCGTCACCTGCTCTGCTAGCGCTTCAATCGGCATCCCGTGCATTGCCGCGATGGAGCTTTACAACTCTGCTAAGCATGACTTTGCAAAGCGCTGGATCGACTCCACGATGCGGCTCAACCCGTTTCGGCGATTAGGCGAGAGGTGCTGCGTTATACCGACTTCGCTGAGAAAGTCAGCGTCGGTTTTTTGTATATCGTCGGGCTTCTCGTTACTGTAAAAATCGCAGAGTAAGCTAGCGATACCTTTTACGATTGCAGAGTCAGACTCGGACTTGAAACTACAAAGTCCCTCTTTGTAAGCGGGTACAATCCAGAGCTGAGACATGCATCCCTCGATTTTAAACGAATCGATGCGCAGATCTTCCGTCAGACCGTCGGCCTTCTTACCGCGGTCTACAATGTAGCCTAAGCGTTCGTAGGCATCAGGGATGAGCGTAATCTCTTCGACAAGAGCATCTTTCTTTTGTTCTAAAGCCATAATATTCTTACAATGAAGTTAGATGCTGGAATCAGGAAGTCAAAAAAGCCCGACAGTTTCCTATCGGGCTTGCGTGTATGTTAGTGTATGCGGACTGCTTAGAGCGTGCCAGCGTAGATTGCATTTTCTCCCAGCTCTTCTTCGATGCGGAGAAGTTGGTTGTATTTTGCAATGCGGTCGGAGCGGCTCATGGACCCTGTCTTAATTTGGCCAGCGTTCGTCGCGACAGCAATGTCGGCGATAGTCACGTCTTCGGTCTCACCAGAACGGTGCGAGATGACGGAGTTGTAGCCATTGACCTTACCAAGTTCGATGGCTTCAAGGGTTTCGGTAAGAGTGCCGATTTGGTTGACCTTCACTAGGATCGAGTTAGCGACGCCTAGATCGATTCCCTTTTGAAGGAACTTAACGTTGGTCACGAAAAGATCGTCACCGACGAGCTGTACCTTATCACCGATGGCGTCGGTGAGTAACTTCCAGCTATCCCAGTCGTTTTCATCGCAACCATCTTCGATCGAGTCGATGGGGTATTTAGCTGTGAGTTCTGTAAGGTAAGCAGCTTGCTCGGCTGAGTTGCGCTTCGCGCCACCTTCACCTTCGAATTTAGCGTAATCGTATACACCGTCCTCGAAGAACTCGGAGGAAGCGCAGTCGAGTGCGAATGTGATGTCGCTGCCAACTTTGTAACCAGCGGCTTCGACCGCATTGGTCAAAGTGTCGAGGGCATCTTCGGTACCTTCAAAATTAGGGGCGAAACCACCTTCGTCACCCACAGCTGTACTGAGGCCCCGGTCGTGGAGGACTTTCTTGAGGCTATGGAAGCACTCGGCGCCCATACGGATCGCCTCGCTGAAAGTTTTAGCACCAATGGGACGGATCATGAACTCTTGGAAAGCGATGGGCGCGTCAGAGTGAGAACCACCGTTTATAACATTCATCATTGGTACGGGGAGCACCTTGGCATTAGGACCACCGATGTACTTATAAAGAGGGAGACCAAGTGCATCCGCTGCGGCGTGAGCGACTGCGAGGGAGACACCTAGCATGGCGTTGGCACCTAACTTGGCCTTGTTGGCAGTGCCGTCGATTTCGAGCAGGGCCTTATCGATGGTTAACTGGTCGCAAGCGTCGAGACCGATGAGCTCAGGGGCGATCACGTTGTCGACATTATCGACCGCCTTTAGGACACCTTTACCGAGGTAGCGGTCTTTGTCTCCATCGCGGAGTTCGACAGCTTCGTGCTCGCCAGTGGAAGCACCGGAAGGAACGGCAGCGCGGCCAATGATGCCAGACTCAAGTTCGACGTCGACTTCGACAGTTGGATTGCCACGAGAGTCGATGATTTCGCGGGCGCGGATATCTGTAATGATAGTGCTCATAATGAAAGCGATTTTGATTTCTAATTGAGATGGTTGGGTTGCCTCCGAATGAATGGTCAGTCGGATAATTGGACAACAAGGCTGTTGTTTTGCATCTCCCGCTCACACTGTCAATGCTTCCCGAATAAGGAATTTTTTGTAATTAGGGATAAGCTAACTTACTGATAAGCGGTAATTATATTTTATTTAAATTGGATTAGCTTGGTTCTTGTCTTAGCTATCTGACTGCTGCGGGAAGCATCACACCCTCCGGTAGCCTCGCTTGAACCTCTTGAAGGAGTCAACACGTGCCCTCTTGGCGCTATCGTGGTCTCACAGAAAACACAGATCAAGAGGAGTCTGTGTTTTGAAAAGTTAATGAGTTAATTGCCTAGCGAGCTTGCTGCTCATACATGGCTAAACGCTGCTGCCATTGGGTGGCTATGGGGCTGGCCTGGATTTGTGCGATATATCGGTCATACTCTTCCCTGCGGTCGGCAAGGTCTGCTTCCACGGCGAGGTGATAGGCGGCTTCGGCACGAGCGACTTCAGCTAGCTTGCTGTTTGCTGCGATGTCGGCTAGTTGAGCCAGGGCGGGCTCTTTGTTACCCATGTAAAAATTAGCAAAGGCTTGGCCAAGCAGGGCGCGACCTGAAAGAATATTGGTGGCTAACGCATCGGCGGCCATACTATAGAAGTTGAGTGCTTTTTCAAACTCTTTTGCCGAGTAGGCTTGGTCGGCTACCGTGAGCGCTGCCAGTCCGCCTAGGTCTTTGTTGCTGTTAGCTTGTGCAAAGTCAGCGATTGTTTCGTTCGCTACGGACTCAGCGTAGGCAGCCTTTAGCTGAGCTTCGGCGTGGCTTTTATACATGCGCATGCCGTTGAACCCGATAATGAGCAGGGCGAGCACGAAGATACAGCTACTGATAAAGCTCTTGTTCTCCATCCAATACATGCTGATGCGATCTTCGATAGAGATTTCCTCGGACTCTTGGACATCTACCAAGTTTCGCTCGTCAACGAGGTTTTGCTGCTCCTCAGGAAGGGTGGGATTGCTTATTTTGTTTTTTTGTGGGCGGTTCATTTTAGAGAATTTATAGCTATTTATTATCAGTCCTTAATCGAAGACTACTGTTCGGTTGTTGTAAACTAATATGCGATTGTCGAGATGTAGGCGGATGGCTTGAGCAAAGACTGATTTTTCCAGATCGCGACCTTTCCGAATGAGGTCGGGTATGGCATTGCGGTGATTGATTCTGGTGACGTCTTGGTGAATGATGGGACCTTCGTCAAGATCAGCCGTGGCGTAGTGTGCCGTGGCGCCAATGAGTTTGACTCCACGCAGGTGCGCTTGATGGTAGGGCTTGCCGCCAGCAAATGCGGGCAAAAAGGAGTGATGGATGTTGATGACGGGGCAGCCTACTTTATTCAAAAAGTCATCGGAAAGTACCTGCATGTAGCGCGCCATGACTATGAGGTCGGCAACGTGCTCTTCCACGAGCTTGAGCTGCGCAGCTTCCGCCTCAGCTTTGTTGCCTTTGCTTACAGGAACGTGGTGGAAGGGCAAGCCGTAGCGTTCGGCATCTTCTGCCAGCGTTTCGTGATTGGAAATAATGCAGGTGAGCTCACCAGTCATTTCACCAGAACGGAAGCGGAGAATGGTGTCGTGGAAGCAGTGGTCGGTTTTGGAAACGAACAGCGCGACTTTGGGGCGATCGGTCGATTGTGCGACTTTGGCCTTCATGCTGAGCTCTTCAGAGGCGAACTTTTTAAAACTGGCGGCTTCTTCGTCAATCTGGCCCGTGGGGATCCATTCCACACGTTGAAAGAAAATGCCCGCCTCGGGATCTTCATGTTGGTCGGCGTGGACGATATTGCTACCACGCAGAAAAATCCAGCTCGATACTCGCGAGACCAGACCTGGTTGGTCGGGGCCGTGGAGCAGTGCAATAATGGTGGGTGTTTTCATATGGAAAGCGTGTAGACAAAGGTAAATCGGCTCAAAATCAAGGGGATAAGAAAGCGCATTAATTAATCTGACCGCCTAGGCAATATCTTTAATCTCACCGCGCGCCGTTTTGACTAAACTACCTTGCGCCGTTTGGACTTTAGTCGTAGATGCTGCGCTCGTGACGCTTATGCTTAAAGTGGAGCATGAAGTCTTCTGAGACGAAGAGTATCATGGTACCGATAATAGATAGAATCACCGGAATAAATGCAGTCGGCACAAGAAACAAATGTATATCACGATGTATCAGTAATACGCATAAATAGATCGCTGCGGGAGTGCTAAACGCGAAGCCTGCTCGAAAAATCCAGAGAGCCCATTGGTGCCCTTTAAAGAAAAAGAAAGCCATGGGGATTTCCAGTAAGAACCGGAAATACTGGTAGGCCAGTAAGTCGGGTTTGATTGTTTTGACCACGAAGTAGCCCCATATCTCAAGGACGACTAGAAAGGCGATCGACAGAAATGCGAGTTTTTCGCCCATCTGGCGTTGCTTCAATCGTTTATCGCGATGAAAGGATGCTTCGAGCGGATGCTTAGTCTTTTTCGTATCCATTATTTTACAGAAGCCTGCTAAACTATCTTTAATCTTCTGAATTTTGCCATTATGGCAATCATGTATTTATCCTAGGCATTTGCGTAGGTCCCTCGGTAAAAGAAATCTGGTTCTTCGAGCCGGTGAAGCTATGCGGGTGCCTTAGTTCGGATTCGCTTCTTGGCTGTAGCTTTGGATCGAGCGCACTTCGTAACCCTTTTCACGTAGGGACTTGATGCCGTCGACGGCAGCGGAAGCGGCAGAGATTGTGGTCATGATGCAGATGTTGTGCTTTACGGCTTCGGTGCGAATCTCGTTCTCGTTTTGACGAGGCACGGTACCTTGCGGGGTGTTGATGATAAGCGAAACCTTGTTGTTCTTGATCAAATCAATCACATTCGGGCGACCTTCGCTCAAGCGGCAGACGTTTTTGACTTCGATACCGTTTTGTTTGAAGAGCTTTCCAGTGCCTATTGTGGCAAGTATACCAAAGCCGAGTGCACTTAGGCCCTTGGCTATTTGCACTGCGCGCTCTTTGTCGGCATCTTTCACGCTAATAAAGACGTCGCCAGAATGGGGGAGTGCAGGCTTGGCAGCCATTTGTGATTTGGCGAACGCCACGCCTAGGTCTTTGTCGAGCCCCATAACCTCCCCGGTCGAGCGCATTTCCGGGCTCAGCATGATGGGTGCCCCAGGGAAGCGGTTGAAGGGAAAGACAGACTCTTTGACTGCCCAATAGGGCGGAATGATTTCTTTGGTAAAACCTAGGTCCTTCAATTTTTCACCCGCCATAATACGGGAGGCGAGTTTGGCTAGTGGCACGCCGATCGCTTTGGAAACAAAAGGTACGGTGCGTGAGGCTCGTGGGTTGACTTCGATTATGTAAAGCTCGTCGTCCTTGATCGCGTATTGCACGTTCATAAGACCGACGACCTCGAGCTCTTTAGCGAGTGCGTAGCTGGCTTGGCGCACCGTTTCCAGCATCTCATTAGAGAGTGTGTGCGGTGGCATTACCATGGCGGCATCGCCAGAGTGGACACCTGCAAATTCGACGTGTTGGAGCATGCCACCGATCACAGTGCTCTCGCCGTCGGAGATGCAGTCTACATCAAGCTCGTAAGCGTCTTCGAGGAATTTATCGAGTAGCACGGGGGTGCCTGGTGCGACATCAAAAACTTCGCGCACGATTTTCTTCATCTCGTCCATATCATAAACTATGAACATACCGCGACCCCCAAGAACGAAGGATGGGCGAAGAAGGATAGGGAAGCCGATTTCTCTGGCACGCTCGTAAGCTTCTTCGAGGGAATTCGCTATGCGGTTTTCTGGCTGTTTTAAGCCGACGCGGTCGAGGATATCTCGGAAGAGATTACGGTCTTCCGCAGCGTCGATCATGGAAGGCGAGGTGCCGATGATGTTGACACCGTGTGCTTCGAGTTCGCTTGCGAGGTTAAGCGGTGTCTGGCCGCCGAATTGTACGATCACACCGTCACACTTTGATTGATAGTAGATTTCTAAGACGTCCTCAAGTGTGAGCGGTTCAAAGAAAAGTTTATCCGATGTGTCATAGTCGGTCGAAACAGTTTCAGGATTTGAGTTGACCATGATCGTCTCGAAGCCTGCATCGCGTAATGCGAAGGAGGCGTGGACGCAGCAGTAGTCAAACTCGATACCTTGCCCGATTCGGTTAGGCCCACCGCCAAGAATCATGATCTTCTTCTTTTTGGAAACTGAGATCTCGTTTTCCGAGCCATAGGACGAATAGTAATATGGGGTGAAAGCTTCAAATTCAGCTGCGCAGGTGTCGACCAGGCGGAAGTCAGTCATCAAACCAAGCTTCTCGCGGTGTTTACGCACAGACTGCCGGTTGGAGAGGCATAAGTCTGCGATTAGGGCATCGCTAAAGCCAGCCTCTTTCGCGGTCTTCATCAGTTTTACGTTGAACTTTTCGAGGCTGCTCTTCCTTAGGTCGAGCTCGATTTCTACCAGTTGACGAAGCTGATCGATGAACCAAGGGTCGAGCGCGCAGAGGTCGAAAATCTCCTCGTCGGTCATGCCGTTGAGGAGGGCATGACGTAGCCAAAAGACTCGCTCGCAAGTTGGAATCGAGATACCTTGGCGGATGGCCTGCATGTCTGTGATTTTCTCGGCAAACTTCGCTGGACCGACGAAGCCCTTCGCTCCGATTTCGAGTGAGCGGAGCGCTTTTTGGAAGGATTCTTTAAAAGTGCGCCCGATGGCCATGGCTTCGCCCACGGACTTCATCGCGGAAGTCAAAGTGGTGTCGGCACCGATGAATTTCTCAAAAGTGAAACGCGGGATCTTTGTCACTACGTAGTCAATGGTCGGCTCAAAGCTGGCAGGGGTCTCACGTGTGATGTCATTTTGCAATTCATCGAGGCTGTAGCCGACTGCGAGTTTTGCAGCGATCTTTGCAATGGGAAAACCAGTCGCCTTAGAGGCCAGCGCGGAGCTTCGAGAGACGCGAGGGTTCATCTCGATCACGACCATGCGTCCGTTTGCAGGATTCACGGAGAACTGAATATTAGAGCCGCCGGTTTCGACACCGACTTCGCGGATACAGGCAAACGACGCATCGCGCATAAGTTGGTATTCTTTGTCGGTTAAAGTCATGGCGGGAGCCACGGTGATGGAGTCACCTGTGTGGACGCCCATTGGGTCAAAATTTTCTATCGAACAGATGACCACGCACTGATCCTTGTGGTCGCGCATGACTTCCATTTCGTATTCCTTCCATCCAAGTAAACACTCCTCGACCAGCACCTCAGTTGTAGGAGACATATCGAGGCCGTTCTGCACCATCTTCTCATATTCCTCGCGATTGTAGGCGATTCCGCCCCCGGAGCCACCAAGCGTGAAACTGGGGCGAATGATGATGGGAAAGTCGCCAATCAAATCGTCTGCAGCTTCGAGCGCAGCTGCCAGAGTTGTTACGGTCGCTGATTTTGCAACATCGAGACCAATCTTGAGCATGGCCTGTTTGAAAATATCGCGTGCCTCGCCTTTAATAATGGCCTCAGGTTTCGCGCCGATCATTTCAACGCCGTATTTTTCGAGGATGCCCTCATCGTGAAGATCCATCGAAAGATTGAGCCCAGTTTGCCCGCCTAGAGTCGGAAGGAGTGCATCCGGCCTTTCTTTCAGAATGATTTTCTCTAACGCGTCGACTGTAAGTGGCTCTATGTAAGTAACATCGGCGAACTCTGGGTCAGTCATTATGGTCGCTGGGTTGCTGTTAACGAGGATGACCTGGTAGCCTTCTTCACGTAGCGCCTTACAAGCTTGAGTGCCGGAATAGTCGAATTCACAGGCTTGCCCGATCACTATCGGGCCTGAACCAATGATGAGAATCTTTTGAATATCAGTGCGTTTTGGCATAAAATTGCCGAAAGGCTGTTTTTTTTGAACTCCCATGCAAGCACGAAGAACTCAATGAAAGGAAGATATTAGGAGCGATTTTTCTCATCGTAATTAAGCCTTTGGTCCGTATTCTAAGCCATCAACATACTTATGACTCAAAATAAGAAACCCGTTTTGATCGTCGCCCTAGTTTTGGCCGCGCTCATCGTCATTCCACTTCTTTTACTTCTGATCATACGAGTCGGCGGTTCCGTAAGCTCAGAAATCGGCGGAGGTAGTATTACTGTAAATCAAAACGAGACCAACATTGCCGATTTTGACCTTCTTCAACTCGCCGCAAAAGCGGATAATTTTATCGAACAAGATCTCGCCAAAGCGTTGCGAGAGGGTGATGTCTCGCTTGACTTTATGTCTGAGCTCAAACGCAATGCCAAGAAGGGCAGAGATGCTATGGTCAAGGGCAAGCCAGACCGCGCAGCCAAATATTACTCCCTAGTCATACAAGCAGCCGAGTCTCAACTGGCTGCGCTCGCGCTGGTCGAAAAAGCGCGCGCCCTGAATGACAGCATCTACTCAGAGCTACAGCGCCTCGACTACCTAAAATCTTCCTTCGAGAATACCTACCGCGAGGCCGTCGAGACCTACAACATTGCGCTTCGCGAGCTCAACGCGGCCGAGTATCAAACCGCCATCAAAGACTTCGAGATGACGGGCGCAATTCTTGGTGATATGGAAGCCCGAGCCATTCAGCAAATAGCTGGTCTGCTAGGAGCCGCGGCTACGGCTCTGGAGACTTACAAGCTTGCTGGCGCACGCACTGCTTTCGAGTCTGTTCTCGACCTCGATAGGGCGAATGCGGCTGCAGCAGATGGCCTAGTCATGGTGGCTGCGCTCGAAGGTATCGCTGAGGAGGTCAAAGCCATCCGTGCGCTTGAAGCCAGTGGCGATCTTGAAGGCGCGCTCGCCGCGTTCGAGCGCTTGGCAGCTGAAGATCAGCAAAATCCCTTCATTCGCAATCAGCGCGCCTCACTTGAAGCTAGTATTATTGCGCGGGATTTCCAGGCACTCGTCGATGGGTCTGTTCAGGCCGAACAAGCGGGCGACCTCGGCGCAGCGGTCGTCTCCCTTGAAGCTGCGTTGCAGATGAAGTCATCCCCCGAAGAACAAGCTCGCCTTGTCGAACTCAAAGAAAAATATAAGGTTGCACGCTTAGAAATACTCTTCGCCGATGGTTTCGACGCTTTGAGGTCTGGCCGCTACGAAGTAGCTCGTAATTTCTACAAAGAAGCCCATGCGCTC
>ERZ802822.845-NODE-845-length-20673-cov-8.864488_pt1 | contig 20673 bp, 13 predicted proteins | sample MGYA00345649_ERZ802822 | MGnify/ENA primary metagenome ERZ802822 (study PRJEB30503, sample SAMEA104212359) | marine metagenome | biome: Westerlies Biome; feature: [SRF] surface water layer (ENVO:00010504) within the epipelagic zone...; material: water...
TGTGGTTTCTCAACCACCAGCTAAACCAGGAAGAGGTAAAAAAAAACATAAGTCAGCTGTACAAAACTGGGCAGAAAAAAAGGGAATTAAAACTTTCACCCCGGAAACAACAAATGAGCGTCTTTTTAAAAAAGAAATCTTGAGTCAGAAGGTAGATTTTATTGTTGTGGTAGCTTACGGTAATATGATCCCAGAGGATATAATTTGTTTACCAAAGTTTTATTCAATAAATATACATGCATCATTATTACCTAGGTGGCGTGGGGCAGCTCCAGTTCATCGCGCAATAATATCTGGTGATACTGAAACTGGTGTCTCAATAATGAAAGTTGAAAAAAAACTCGATTCTGGACCAGTTTTTTCTAAATGCTGTATAAAAATTGGAGAAAATGATTCAACGGAATTAATTTTTAAACAAATAATAACTAAAGGCAAACCTCTATTAATAGAAACTATAAATAAGATAATAGAGGGTAAATATGAATTAGAAGAGTCTCTTGATAAAACTAATCTTAAACAATCACTTGAATTGATGGGATATGAAACAAAGTACAGAAAATATTTTTCAGGTCTCAACGCAATTCATATTGGTGAAATGCTAGAAGGTGGAACTGATCCTCGTCGTGAGGGTATTGTGCTGGGTAATTAGAATAATGGCGGAAAGGATGGGATTCGAACCCACGATACGGTCACCCGCATACACGCTTTCCAAGCGTGCGCCTTCAACCACTCGGCCACCTTTCCTTATTCAACCTTCAATGCAGCTATAAACGCTTCTTGAGGAATATCAACTTTGCCGTAAGTTCTAAGTCTTTGCTTACCTTTTTTTTGCTTGTCTAATAGTTTTCTTTTTCTATCTGTAGCTCCACCACCATGAATTCTATCAATAACGTTTTTTCTATATCCACGTACTGTTTCTCGAGCAATTATTTTACCACCAATGGCTGCTTGAATGGGTATATGAAACTGATGTCTTGGAATTAATTCCTTGAGTTTTTCACATACGGCTCTACCTTTCTTTTCAGAAAAGTTTCGGTGAACAATTATTGATAAAGCGTCAACAGGCTCATCATTAACTAGAATACTTAAACGAACAAGATCACTTTCCATATACTGGTCAATTTCATAATCGAAACTTGCATATCCACTTGATATTGATTTTAGTTTGTCATAAAAATCAAAAACAATTTCATTAAGTGGCAGCTTATAAGTAAGTATTACTCTTGATCCTGAATACGTCAGTTCGTTTTGAATACCTCTTTTGTCCTCACAAAGTGAAATGATACTACCTAAATATTCATCTGGACATATTATCGTTGCTTTAATCCAAGGCTCAGAAATTGTTTTGATTTTCATTATCTCAGGCATATCAGCAGGATTATGGAGCTCAATTTTGCTTTCATCAGTAAGTACTATGTCATAAATTACACTCGGGGCCGTTGTGATTAAATCTAAATCAAATTCTCTATCCAATCTTTCAACAATAATCTCAAGGTGAAGTAGCCCTAAGAAACCACACCTAAATCCCATGCCTAATGCAGCTGAGGTTTCTTGCTCATAATGAAAACTTGAATCATTAAGCTTTAATTTTGCAAGAGCATCTTTTAAGAATTTAAAATCTGCTGCATTAGTTGGAAAAAGACCACAAAATACTACAGGTTGACTGGGTTTAAAGCCGGGTAATGGCTGTGTTTTTTTATCATTTGATAAAATGATAGTATCTCCTACTTTAGTTTGAGAAACCTCTTTAATTGCAGCAGTAATAAATCCGAGTTCACCTGTCTTGATCTCTTCATTGACAATCATTTTTGGGGTAAAGCATCCAATTCTTTCAATTAAATGCTTGGTGTCAGTTTGATGGAACCTGACTTCCATGCCTTTTTTCAATGTCCCATTAATAACTCTTACCAAAACTACAACACCTAAGTAAGTGTCATACCAACTATCAACGAGTAATGCTTTTAAAGGTTCCGTTGTACTCCCAACAGGAGCTGGGAGATCATTTACAATAGTTTCAAGTACCTCTTCTATGCCTATTCCAGATTTTGCAGAAATTTCTAAAACATTACTTGTATCGATTCCAAGAATATCATCAATTTGTCCTTTTACTCTCTCAGGATCTGCTGCAGGTAAATCAATCTTATTTAAGACAGGAATAATAACATGATCATTCTCAACGGCTTGGTATAAATTTGCAAGTGTTTGAGCTTCTACGCCTTGACTTGCGTCAACAACAAGAAGTGAGCCTTCACACGCTGAGAGTGAGCGGTTAACTTCATAGCTGAAATCAACATGGCCCGGGGTATCTATGATATTTAATGTATAGATTTCACCATCCTTAGCCTTATACTTTAATTGGACTGTCTGTGCTTTAATAGTAATCCCTCTTTCTCGTTCAATATCCATTGAATCAAGTACTTGGGACTTCATCTCTCGTTCTGACAAACCGCCACAAAATTGTATTAATCTATCTGCAAGTGTAGATTTACCGTGATCAATGTGCGCAATAATTGAGAAGTTTCTGATATTTTTGGTTCCAGTCATAGAATATAAATTTTTAGGATCGAACAGTTCCAGAAGTAGATTTTTCAATAGCCTCAACTATTTTTGAACTCAAGCTATTAATATCATTTTCATCTAATGTCTTTTCTTCAGACTGCAAAACAACTTTGATTGCCATTGATTTTTTATCATCTCCCAAACTTTTATCCTCAAATAAGTCAAATATTTCTGCGCTCTTTATAATTTTTGTATCAACATTTAATGCAGCTTTGATTAAATCACTACTTTTAACATCCTTATCAAGTATAAACGCAAAATCTCTCGTTACACTTTGAAAATCACTTAGAATTAGTTGTGGTTTGTTCGTGGTCTTCTTTTCGGTCAAGGGAACATTATCGATCATTAACTCAAATAAGTTTACTCTAGTTTTTATTTTAAATTTATTTGCAATTCTTGGATGTAATTCGCCAAAGTAACCAATCTCTATTTTCTTGTTTAGGATAATCTTACCTGAGCGTCCTGGATGATACCATGAAGGGGCTTCATCAGAGATTGAAATTTTCTTATTTCCTGGTACTAAATAATTTATAACGTTTAATAGATCATTTTTAACATCAAAAATATCAAATTCTTTTTTTTCACTTCTCCAAGTCTTACTATTGCTTAAGCCATATTTCACACCGCATATTGAATTTATTTGATCTTCAGGAGTGGTTGAACTGTACTGACTGCCAGCTTCAAAAATAGACAAAGAATCAATTCCACGTGCTGTATTTTTTTTAATTGATGCTAATAAGTTGGGAATAAGGCTAGGTCTTAATATATCCAAATCCTCTGAAATCGGATTGATTATTTTTAATTTTTCAACTTCACCAAAAAAAATACTTTTCTTAGAATCTGAAAAAGAGAATGTAATAAATTCATTATATCCCTCTGACGCTATGAAATGCTTTGCCTTTGAAATAATTTTTTGAGTACTATTTAGTACATCTTTGTTGACCTTATTAATCGCTCTAATATTTGAGGTGGGAATATTTTCATACCCTTTGATACGAATAATTTCCTCACTTATATCTGCTTCTCCGTGGATGTCCTGCCGCCATGATGGAATTGTACAGTGAATATTCTCACCACTTTTCTTTGCACCAAAGCCTAAAGAGTTCAAAATTAAAATAATTTCATCATCTGTGATCTCTAATCCCAATCTTTTAACTATATTTTTACCTGAAATATCAATTGTATTAGGTGTTTCAGATATTTTTCCAGCTAATACAATTTCACTGCATTCACCACCACATATTTCAAGTATTAGTTGAGTTGCATAGTGAATCCCCTCTAAAGTTGACCTTGGATCAATTCCTCTTTCAAATCTGTATCTTGCATCGCTCAATATTGATAAATCTCTCCCTGTTCTTGCTGTATTTACGTTGTCAAAAAGTGCAGACTCTAAAAGGACATTAATGGTATCAAAATTACACCCTGTGCTTTCACCACCCATAATGCCTCCCAGACCTAAAACCTTTTCTTCATCTGAAATTGTGCACATACCCTTTTTTAAATCATAGGTCTTTTCATCTAAAGCTTTAAAGCTTTCACCGTCTTGAGCTGATCGAACTATAATTTTTCCTTTAACTTGATCAGCATCGTAGACATGCAATGGTCTATTTTGGTCAAACATTACATAATTTGTAATATCGACTAAAGCGGAAATGGGCCTTAAGCCAATTGACTTTAATTTTTTCTGTAGCCAGTCAGGACTTGCTACATTTTTTACATTTTTAATATAGCTTCCTGCGAATGCTGGGCATATATCATTATCTTGTATTTCAATTTTAATTGGGGACTCGAACGAACCTTTTTCTGTCTTGAACTCTCGATTCTTTAACTTCCCAACACCTGCTGCGGCTAAATCCCGTGCAACTCCCAAAACCCCCAAACAGTCTTGACGGTTGGGAGTAATACCTATTTCAATTAAAATATCATTCATTCCCGACAAGTCTGCGTATGAACTGCCAACCTCTGTATCTTGCTCTAAACTGATAATGCCGTCGTGCTCATTTGAAATTCCAAGCTCATACTCTGAACACATCATTCCATAAGACTCAACGCCACGAATCTTGGCTGCTTTTATTTTCATTTGATTTACAGGAATGACGGATCCAACAGGTGCATAAACAACTTTCATCCCTTTTGTAACATTGGGAGCTCCGCATACTACATCAACTTTTTCTCTACCGATATCTACTTTGCATAATTTTAGTTTATCTGCATTAGGGTGTTTTTCTTCTTCCAAAACCTGGCCAACAATAAAGTCTTTATAGGCTAGGCCTGTATCTTGAACACTCTCTACTTCCAATCCAATTGCCGTTAATTTATCAACTACTTCATTATATTGATGCTCTGTTTCAAGATGCTCTTTTAGCCATGAGTAAGTGAACTTCATTAGCTTAAGTCCCTGATGAGAGAAGGAAAGTTCAGTGGAGAAAAGCCATAATGCTTATTCCATCTTAAATCGCACTCAAAAAAAGTCCTTAAATCACTTATACCGTACTTAAGCATTGCAAGGCGTTCTATGCCCATGCCAAAGGCATACCCTTGAAAACTATTCGGATCAATATTTACATTTTGTAGAACTTTTGGGTGCACCATCCCGCAGCCTAATATTTCTAGCCAGTCATCACCTTCACCAATAACTAATTGATTTCCTTTTTTTGTATAACCTATATCAACTTCTGCTGACGGTTCTGTGAATGGAAAATGACTTGGTCGAAATCTCATTTTAAGTTTATCTGTTTCAAAAAAAGTTTTAAGAAATATTTCAAGACATCCCTTGAGATGACTCATATTGCTTTCTTGATCGATTACTAATCCCTCAACTTGATGAAACATTGGAGAATGTGTTTGGTCATTATCGCACCTAAATGTTTTCCCAGGAGCAATCAGTCTAATAGGAGGTTTATGCTCAAGCATGCTCCTGATTTGTACAGGCGATGTATGCGTTCTTAACACATTCTGCATATTGTCTGTTTGCGTTTCTACATAAAATGTATCATGCATTTGCCTTGCCGGATGATGTTCTGATGTATTTAGCGCAGTGAAATTATTATAGTCCGTTTCGACTTCTGGCCCCTCTGCAACATAAAAATCTAAGTCGCCAAATATTGTGACTACTTCCTCAATGACTTGAGTTATAGGGTGAATTGATCCCGAAGAACTTGATACTGGCAATGTTATATCGAGTGTCTCAGAGGATAGTTTTTCATTTAAATTCTTATCGTTTAGTTCCTCTGTCTTGTCTTCTATAAGACTCAATGTTTTATTTTTAAGAGTATTTAGTATTTCAGCTTGTTTTTTTCTATCTTCGCCTGAGAGATTAGCAAGCTCCTTCATTAAAAGAGAGATCTCTCCTTTTTTACCAAGATATTTTACACGGCATTCATTCAAGCTTTCTAAATCTGCAACTTTAGATAAAGAATTCGTAATCTCTTGCTCTAGTTTTGTAAAATCAACCATAACAATACAACAATATCAGATTTAGTTTTTTCTGTAATAAGAATATATTTGTGTAAAAGCTAATAAGCTAGTTATTTAGCGGCAGATTGAACTTGTTCGGCTAAATGCTTAAACGACGATGGTTCATTCATTGCTAAATCAGCTAGGATCTTTCTATCGAGTGAGATATTCAATTTTTTCAATCCACTTATAAAAACTGAGTATGATATACCGCACTCTCTTGCCCCAGCATTTATTCTTTGAGTCCATAAAGACCTGAAGTCTCTCTTTTTGGCTCGGCGATCACGATATGCATATTGTAGAGATTTTTCAACTGCCTGCTTTGCTACTTTAAAGGTGTTTTTTCTTCGACCTCTGTAGCCTTTAGCTTGCTTGATCACCTTCTTGTGTCTTGCGTGTGCAGTAACTCCTCTTTTAACTCTTGCCATAATAAAAACCTATCTATGCGTACGGTAGAAACTTTTTAACAATGCGGGCATCTTGATCAGACAGAATAGTTGACCCTCTCTGATTCCTTATCTGCTTATTAGTCCTTTTAATCATACCGTGCTTTTTACCACTTTGGTAAGATTTAACTTTCCCAGATGCGGTAACTCTGAACCTCTTATTAGCGCCCTTTTTTGTTTTGAGTTTTGTCATAATGAATGAGCAGGGTTATATCCCCTGGATAGGAAAAAATCAAAGGTTTTTATAATTGAAGAGAATATGAAAAAATAGGCTAGTTAGGAGTAAAAATCATTGTAAATTGCCTGCCTTCTAGTTTGGGCTCTTGCTCAATTTTACTGGTTGATCCCATAGTCTCCCTTATTCTTTCCATCAAATTCTCGGCAATATCGTGATGCTCGAATTCACGCCCTTTAAACCTGATAGTAAATTTTACTTTATCTCCAGCAGTAATAAACTTTTGTGCTGCTCTTACTTTAAAATCATAATCATGAACATCTATCCCTGGCCGCATTTTTATTTCTTTTATTGTAACTTCTTTTTGTTTTTTCTTTGAAGTACTGGCTTTTTTTTGGGCCTCATATTTAAATTTTCCAAAATCTAGAATTTTGCATACCGGCGGATCAACTTGTGGGGATACTTCAACAAGATCTAATCCTACCTCTAAAGCTTTTTTAACAGCTTCATCGGTATCAACAACTCCAAGGTTGTTACCTTTTTCATCAATTAGTCTAACTGTGGAAGTGGTTATGAATTCGTTAATTCGGAATTTTGGGCCTTTAGTAGATTGATTGTATCTATTATTTTTCTTTTGAAGTGCTATTTTAATCTCCTATATCTATTGTTGTGATGGCATCATACATTTTTTTATAAAAAAATCATTTAAATTTTCAAACTTTATTTTTTCTTGTTTGTCGCTTCCAAATGCTCTCATTGTTATAGAACGTTCTTCAATTTCCTTCTTTCCAAGAATTAATTGAAATGGAATTTTTTTAAGTGAATTCTCTCTAATTTTATAACTAATTTTTTCGTTACGTAGATCTTTTTCAACCCTTATTCCCGCGTTTTTTAAACTTTCATAAACTTCTTCACCGTATTCATTTATTTCAGTAGTTATTGGTGTAACTACCGCTTGTACTGGTGAAAGCCATAGTGGGAGAGCACCAGCATAATGTTCTATTAATATTCCTGTGAAACGCTCTAATGATCCAAAGAGTGCTCTGTGCAGCATTACTGGATTATATTTTTGTCCATCCTCAGCAATAAAATGCCCACCTAATCTTTCAGGCATATTCAAATCAACTTGCAAAGTACCACATTGCCATTCACGACCTATTGCATCTTTAAGAATGAATTCAAGCTTTGGACCGTAAAATGCCCCTTCACCTGGATTCAATGAATATTCTAATCCTGTAGCTTCCATGGCTTGTCGAAGAGCTTCTTCGGACTTATCCCATATTGCATCACTGCCAACTCTTTTCTCAGGTCTATCAGAAAATTTAATTGAAACTTTATCAAATCCAAAATCTTTATAAATACTGAGAACAAGGTCGCAAACTTTTTTGCTTTCTTCAGTAATTTGATCCTCAGTACAAAAAATATGAGCATCATCCTGGGTAAATGCTCTAACTCGCATCAAACCATGCAGGGCTCCAGATGGTTCATATCTGTGCACTTTACCAAATTCTGCAACTCTTAATGGCAAATCTCGATAACTTTTCAATCCCTGCTTATATACTTGAACACATCCTGGACAATTCATTGGCTTTAATGCATAAACTCTATCTTCCCTTGCTTCAGTGGTGAACATGTTGTCACCAAATTTTTCTAAATGTCCTGAAAGTTCCCATAGAGATTTGTCCATAATATCAGGAGTATTAATCTCTTCATAACCAGCTTCCTCTTGGCGATGCCTCATGTAATCGATTAATGTTCTGAATAAGGTCCATCCTTTTGCATGCCAGAAAACAGATCCTGGAGCTTCTTCTTGAAAATGAAACAAATCAAGTTGCTTACCAAGTTTTCTATGATCTCTTTTTTCAGCTTCCTCTAAAAGCATTAAGTAGTTTTTTAATTCTTCTTCAGTTTCCCATGCCGTTCCATATATTCTTTGCAGCATAGGATTATTAGAGTCACCCCTCCAATATGCTCCTGCGACTTTTGTTAATTTAAAAGCCTTACCAATCTTTCCAGTTGATTCTAAGTGTGGACCTTTACATAAATCAAACCAATCACCATGGTAGTATACTTTTAACTCTTCACTTTCAGGCAAATCTTTAATAATTTCAACTTTATATTTTTCACCCTTATCTAAAAATAATTTAATTGCATCTTCTCTTTTCATTACTTTAAAGGACGTCTTCACATCTCTATTCACAATTTCTTTCATCTTCTTTTCGATGACACTAAGGTCTTTATCAGTAAAAGGGTCTTTGCGATCAAAGTCATAGTAGAACCCATTCTCAATAACAGGTCCAATAGTGACTTGTGTTTCAGGGAATAACTCTTGAACAGCCATGGCAAGAACATGGGCCGTATCGTGACGTAATGTGTCTATAAATTTTTCTTCATTTTCCATAAAGGACATAACTACTATATCATCTATCTACAAATGAGAATCTATTTTCTCAATGACCATGTCAGGTGTGAGTTCATGTAAATTTTTACTGGAAATACTATGAAAATTATCTGTCTGAATGCTTACTTTCTCAGGAGATGTATGGCTTCCAAATATAGCTAAGCCTTTACAGCCCAAATGGGCCGCAAGGTGTGCAGGTCCAGTATCGTTTGAGATTACATATTTTGAGCCAGCCAATATCTTCGATAATTGAAAGAAATTTGTATGATCTTTATTATTCATTAATATTTTGACGTCATAATTTCTTGCTTTTTCATATTCTCCTGGCCCTGGAACAATAATGATATCGATGTCTGGATATTTTATTTTTAATTTAGTAATTAAATCCTGGTAATGAGGCCATAATTTCTGACGATGCTTAATGGAACAAAATGGAAAAAGTGTAATATAATTTTTCTTTATTGATGAGGGTATAGCAAATTCTTGATCAATCATCCATGTAACTTGAGGTTTATGTGTAAATTGTACATTCACATTAGCCCTAGATAATTGAATGTTAAATCTCTCAAGTATACTTTTTTTATCAAACTCTTCTTTTCTTTCATTTGGATTTAATATTGTTCTTGAAGAAATCCATTCAATCGAATTCGATAAATATTTTCTATAGAACTCTGTTCTACGTGAATTTTGTAAATCAAATATTTTTTGAAATTTTAAGTTTGTAATTACATCTTTAATCTTTAGTAAATAAAAAATATTCCACCTAGATTTTCTTTCATCAACTATAACTTTATCAATGTAGGGACATCTTTCAAAATAAGATCTGAACGCAGGTGTAGTAAGAATATAAATTTCATTATCAATGTAATTTTCTCGTATATCTCTCAGGCAACCATTAATTTGTATAATATCACCAAATGATCCGTGTTTTATCACTAAAATTTTGTTGGTCATTTATCCGATTATTTCATTATAAAAATTTAAAGTTGAGTCACACATTTTTTTATCTGAATAATTTTTTTGAACATTCGTTATGCATGCCTGTCTAACTGTTTCTGAGCAGTGTTTATCTTCATTAATTGCTTTTAATATTTTAGCAGATAAATCATTCTCATCGGCGTTATTAAATAAGTAACCTGTTTCATTATTAATAATAGTTTCAGTTGAACCCCCATGATTAGAGGCTATAACAAATTTGCCCATTGCTTGCGCTTCAACAGAAATTCTACCAAAAGCCTCGGGATCTGTAGATGGTGAGACAACTATATCTGCAATGCTGTAAAAGTTATTAATATCATTTCTTGCACTGATAAAATGCACATTACCTTCAATATCTTTTTCATGAACAAAAGTCGTTAATCTTTTTTTAAGTGAAGTATTGTCGTCAGGCCCTACCATTAATAATTCAAGTTTTTTCTCAGTTTGTTGGCTTACTTGCTCAAACGCTTTTAGTAATAGTAAATGACCTTTCCATTCTGTCATTCTCCCAGGCAACATTATTTTGATAGCATCTTTATTTATTTTAAACTCTGTTAAAATGTCATTTTTGATTTGTTGATCTATAGATGCTACATTGAAAAATTCTAAGTCAATGCCTCTTGGAATTATTTTAATTACTTTTGGCATTTTTTGATATTTGGTCTTGATCTCGTTATATATAAATTTGGAAATCGCGATTGTGCCATCAGTCATTAGCATGACTGAATTATAATATTTTTTGAAAGCATTATTAAAATTATAGGTTCCATGAAAAGTAGAAACATATTTAGTGCGCGTCATTAAACAAGCAAAATACGAACTCCATGCAGGCGCCCTACTTCGTACATGAAGAATATTTATACCAAATAATTTAATAATCCTTGCAAGCCTAAAGATATTCAAAATTATGATTAAAGGGTTCTTTGAATGTACGGGAACTTTTATGACTTTAGTTTCATGTTCACTAACTTTCTTTATATTTTGTCCTGAATTTGTTGCAATGTAGGAATTATAATTTTTTTCTGTCAAATAATTTGCAACATCTACACAACCTTGTGAAGCCCCACTAACGTCAAGATTAGGTATAACTTGCAATACACAAATTTTTGATTGCATATAGTATTTCTAATAGTTAAATGCTTAATAGTAAATCATTATGCTCAATAAAATAAAATATCATAAATCATCTCTAAACGATCAAATTGCATATTTGCATGAGAATCAGAATTCAGAGATCTCCATATTTTTTTTTGGAGGCTACAGCTCTAGCATGACTGGAACAAAAGCAACTGCTTTAAGTGCATGGTGTAAAACGAATAATTTAAATTTCATAAGATTCGATTATTCAGGTCATGGATCGTCAGCAGGTGAGTTTGAAGATGGGGGTATTAGCAAGTGGTCAGAGGAAGCTCATGAGATTTTCAATTTATGTAAATCAAAGATTAATATAATTATTGGGTCAAGTATGGGGGGTTGGATTTCTTTAATAGTAGCTAAGAGAAATCCCTTAACGATCAATGGATTAATAGGCATCGCATCGGCTCCTGACTTTGTAGTTGGAGAGTGGAATAGGTTGAGTAAAGAACAAAAAACTCAAATTAAAAAAGATGGAAAAATCATTATCAATTGGGACAAATATTCGGAAGATTATACGATAACTTATAAATTCTTAGAAGACGGCAAGAAGAATATGATATTACACGAGCCAATTAAAATAAAGTGTCCTATAAGATTGCTTCATGGGCGACTAGACCAAGTTGTAAGTTTTGAGACTTCTGAAAAAATTATTAATAAGATCGAAAGTGAAAATAAACAACTGAAAATAATTGAAGATGGTGATCATAGTTTGTCTAGAGATCAGGATCTAAAAATATTATTTCAAACAATCACAGAGTTAGCTCTGTGAATTCCACATTAAATAATTATTTTCTTCTAATCTTTCTTGGTGCAGTATGGGGCGCATCATTTGTTGCAATAAAATTTTGCAATTTAATGTTTAACCCAATTGAAGTTGGTTTTTTTAGAACGTTTATTGGTGCTTTAATATTATTATTGGCTGTTCTTTTTCGTTCAGGAAATTTAGAACTCTTTCAAAAAAATTCATTTACTTATGCAATCATAGGATTATTTAATGCAGCAATACCATTTACATTAATTCCATATGGGCTTATGTCGCTGCCAAGTAATATTGGAGTGATAATCATGTCTGCTAATCCTTTCTTAGCTCTTGTACTCGCACACTACTTTACTGAAGATGAAAAACTCAATTTGAGAAAAACAATTGGAACGATTATAGGCTTTTCAGGAGTCGTATTTGCTGTAGGTGTGCAGGTTTTTGTTACAGATATGTCAAGTTTTATTGGTGCCCTTGCTATATATCTTGCAGGTTGTTCATATGTGGTATCAAATTTAATTATCAGAAAAGTCTCAGACTTGCCGTCCGACATGGTAACAATGAATACGCTAGCGTGGGGAAGCATATGGCTTATTCCGTTTATGTTCATTTATGCACAGCCAATGAGTTATGAAGTAAACACTGCAGCAATAACTGCCGTGATTTATTTAGGAATTATTCCTACGGGTTTAGCTTTTAGCTTAAGGCAAGTTTTAATTCGCTCTGCAGGCACCACATTCATGATGCAAGTTGCTTATTTAATACCTGTTTTTGGGATATTTTACGGGTGGGCGTTGATGAATGAACCTTTGAAATTTTCACTATTAATTGGGGTTATTTTAGTCGTGATTGGTATCGCAATAAGCCGTTTACAAGTTGAAACAAATTCTGGAATTTAAGAAATTAACAATTAATAATTTTATTATAGCCCTCAATATATGTTGGGTACTTTAATATTACGCCTAATTCCTCCTTTATTAGTTTATTATTAACCTTTTTATTTTCAGTGAAGAAACTCTCTCTTTTTTCATCTTCACTTAATTCTGAGTATTGCACTTCTCGATCAATTATTATTCCTGTTTTCTCAGATATATATCTAACAACATCATTTAAAGATGATGGTAGATCATCAGCAACATTGTAAATACTTATGGGATTTGGTTTATTCATTGAAGCATTAATTATATTTACCAAGTCATCAATATAAATTCTCGAAAAAAAATGATTATCTTTAATTACATTAATAAAATTTCCTGAACTTATTCTATCTATAATGCTTCTTTGCGGTCCATATATGCCTGCAATCCTGAATATATGAAGAGGAAGATTGTATTTATTTGAAATATCAATCCATTGATCTTCTGCAAGTTTTCTATTGATACCCCTAGTGAACTTTGTAAGAAGTTCAGAGTTCTCATTTACAAATTCACCTTTATGATCTCCATACACACTTGTAGCTGATAAATATCCAACCCACTTTAAATTTTTAAGAGATTGTAAATCTTTATTGAAATTATTTAAAAACAGATCCCCATCATCACTGGGTGGGACTGAAATCAATAGATGGGTTATTTTATCACTGTATTCCTTTATTATTAAATTTGTTTCACTCGGTGCAATAAGTTCAATATTATCATTGATTAATTTCTTCTTTTCACGATTCCGAGAAGTTGCAATTATCTTGTTACTAATTAATAGCTTACACAAATGTTGAGAAGTATAACCATATCCATAAATAAAAATCATGATGCTAATCTAACCATTCTGCTTTAACATCTTTATCTACCTCTAAAGATATCTGCTCTTTTCTGAAATTATTGAAATCATGAGTATCTGCTATTTGTTTAAGAGCCCACACGGCCATTGACCTAACTAAGCTTGACTCATCATGAAGAAGGTCTTTTACATCCTCAATAAAAACCTTATTTTTACTATTTCCCACTGCAATCAATACGTTTCTAATAAATCGATCCCTTCCAATCCTTTTTATACTTGATCCACTAAATTTCTCTCTAAATTGTGCATCATCAAGTTTGATAAAGGATTTGAGATCAGGTTCTATTAGTTCTGCTTTAGGATGAAAATTTTTTTCATTAGATAATTTGGCAAATTTATTCCACGGGCACACAGCTAAACAGTCATCACATCCATAAATTCTATTTCCTATTAGAGACCTCAAATTTTTATCTATTTTACCTTTATGTTCTATGGTGAGATAGGAAATACATTTTCTTGCATCTAGCTTATAAGGTTCAATTATTGCCCCAGTAGGACATATGTCTATACAATCCGAACAGGAGCCACAATGATTTACCTCAGGTTCTGAAAATACAATTTCTTTATCGACAAATATTGTTGAGAGGAACAGCCATGATCCAAAGTCTTTTGAAACTAGATTTGTGTGCTTTCCTTGCCAACCAATTCCTCCTAACATACCTATAGGTTTTTCCATTACTGGCGCTGTATCAATGAAATATTTATAATCACAATCATATAAATCTGAAATTTGTACTGATAAATGTTTTAAGTTTTTTTTGATAATTTTATGATAATCGTTATTTCTTGAATATACTGATACAATTCCTTTTTCCTTATGTGATAAAAGCTCAAGTGAATTACAATTAAAATTATAATTTACTCCAAGTACTATTATTGATTTTGCTTTGTCCCAAAGTGATTTTGGATTAGATCTCAGATGTGATCTTTCATACATCCATTTCATATCACCGTGATGGTTGTTATCTAAAAATTCATTAAGCTGTTTTTTAAAATCTAATTTAGAGCTTACTGGTATAACTCCAAAAACATCAAAACCATTTTCTTTAATTAATTGATCTAGTTTTTTATAATTGCTCTCTGTAATTAATTGACCAGCTTCAATTTTTTTTCGAAACCCAGAGGTTGAACTAATATGTTGGCTATCTCTTTCGGACATACGTGAATAAATTTTAATTTTTCTGTTTCCCAGTTATCTAATATATTTTTGGCATGCAAACTTAATGTATTTTGATGGTGATTAAGAATAATTTGGTAAAGCTCATTTGTCCAATAATCCGAGGAAATTGTATCAAAGATTAAAGTGTCTGGATTTACTCTTAAATTAAAATTTTGATCCTCATCATATATAAATGCCATGCCACCAGTCATTCCGGCCCCAAAATTGTCTCCTGTTTTTCCTAATATTACAACAGTACCACCAGTCATGTATTCGCATCCATTTGAACCACATCCTTCCACTACAGTTGTTGCACCTGAGTTTCTAACAGCAAACCTTTCACCCGCCTCACCAGCAGCATATAATTCGCCAGACGTTGCACCATAAAGTACAGTATTTCCAATGATTGTATTTTCGTTACTAATCAAAGAACTTTTTTTGTGAGGCCTAATTGAAATTGTAGCTCCTGATAAACCTTTTCCAACATAGTCGTTTGAGTCCCCAAAGAGGTTTATTTTTAATCCTTTAATTCCAAAAGCGCCAAGTGATTGTCCAGCTGATCCTGTGAGATTGATAGTCAAGTGCTCCTTATTAACTTCAGTGTTTTTGAATGTTCGGTAAATAGTTGATGATAATCTAGTACCTACCGCTCTATCAGTATTTTTAATTGGATAATTTAATTCAGTTTTCTGTCCAGTCTGTAAAAATTTCGAGGCATCTTGAATAATTTTTTCATCAAGAGTAGAGCCTACGTCATTAATTGTAGAGTGATTGAAGTACTCAACATCTGGATCCTTCTCAGCTTGAATTAAAAGTGAATTCAAATCTAAATCATCTAAATGAGTTGATCCCCTTGATATTTGATACAATAAATCTGTTCTTCCAATAACATCATTTAAACTTTTCACACCTAAGTCAGCTAAAATTTCTCTGACCTCTTCTGCTATAAAGCTAAACAGATTAACCACTTTTTCTGGGCTACCTGAAAATCTCGCTCTCAAATCATCATCTTGCGTACAAACACCTACTGGGCATGTGTTTGAATGACATTGCCTGACCATAATACATCCCATAGCCACTAAAGAAGTTGTGCCAACTCCAAACTCTTCAGCTCCCATCATCGCAGCGATTACTACATCTCGACCAGTCTTAATTCCACCATCTGTTCGGAGTACTACGTTCTGACGCAAGCCATTTAATGTCAGAACCTGATTTACTTCCGTCAGGCCCATTTCCCAAGGAATGCCTGCATATTTAATGCTTGTTTGTGGGCTCGCTCCAGTGCCCCCATTGTGACCAGAAATAAGAATTACATCAGCTTTTGCCTTAGCAACACCCGCAGCAATTGTTCCTATGCCAGAAGAAGCAACTAATTTTACACATACTCTTGCATTAGGGTTTACTTGTTTCAAGTCATAAATAAGTTGTGCAAGATCTTCAATCGAGTAGATATCGTGGTGTGGAGGAGGACTAATTAATGTTACTCCTTGAGTTGAATGTCTTAATTTAGCAATTTCCGCTGTGACTTTAAACCCTGGCAATTGACCTCCCTCACCAGGCTTTGCCCCTTGTGCAATCTTAATTTCAATTTCTTCACAATTGTTAAGATATTCTGTAGTCACCCCAAACCTTGCAGAGGCTACTTGTTTAACTCTTGAATTTGCACTATCCCCGTTCTCAAGTGGATATGATCGTTCAATTGACTCGCCACCTTCACCAGAGCAAGACGCTCCTCCAATTCTATTCATTGCAATCGCGAGTGTTTCATGGGCTTCTTTTGACAAAGCGCCATGGGACATGCTTCCTGTTCCAAACCTTTTTCTAATTGATGTTATGGACTCAACTTCAGAAAGATCTAAACCATTTTCTGCTTCTTTAAACTCAAGAAGGTCTCTTATATTGATTGGCGCAAAATTCCCCATTGAGCTTGAGTACTTTTTATACATATCATAAGAGTCCTCGGCTACTGATGTTTGAAGAAGGTGTATTAATTTACCTTCATAAGCATGTGTTTCTCCTCCACTTCGATATCGATATATTCCACCTATAGGAAGTGTTTGAACGGTATCTGAATAAGCGTAATCATGTAATTCAATAAGTTTTTTCTCAATTCCAGTAAGGCCTATTCCCGACATTCGGCTTTGCACACCAAGGAAATATTCATTTACCGTAGAACGGCTAAGACCAACTGCTTCAAAATTAAAACCACCTCTATACGCACTAATAACGGATATACCCAGCTTCGACATTACTTTTAGGAGTCCTTGATCAATGGCTTTTTTATATCGATCAACACATTCTTCATAGGACATGTCACCAAATAACCCTTTCTGGTGCCTCTCATAGATACAGTCTTGCGCCAAATAAGGATTTACAGTTGTTGCCCCAACGCCAATTAATACAGCGAAGTAATGAGTATCAATGCATTCTGAAGATCTGACATGTAACGAAACAAATGATCTTATTCCTTTTCGAGTAAGATCTGTATGAACTGCAGCAGTAATGAGAATTAATGGTAATGCAATTTTTTCTTCATCGGCATTAATATCTGATAAGACTATGTGAGACTTTCCACTTAGTACCGCGGTTTCAGCTTCTAACTGAATACGCTTAATTTCTTTTTTTAAATCAAATGACTTTTTTTCTACAGTACAATCAATATTTGTTGTTGTCTGTTGACCGCGTGATGAAATTTTTTTAAAAAAGCCATTAGTAATAAATGGACTATCTATTACAAAAACATTTTCTTCATATGGATTTGGATTCAAAATATCCTGAAGATTTCCAAATCTCGTTTTTAAACTCATTCTACTTTGCTCTCTTAGGCTGTCGATGGGAGGATTTGTAACTTGGCTAAATTTTTGTCTAAAAAAGTGTGACAATGGTCTGTACTTATCCGACAATACTGCTATTGGCGTATCATCGCCCATGCTGCCAGTAGATTCTTTCGCATCCGAAACCATTGGGTGCAGGATGAGTTCAAGTTCCTCCATGGTATACCCAGCAGCAATCATTTTCTTTCTTAACTTGGCTTGATCAGTAACCGTTGATTCTTTAGAAATTTTAACTCGTTTATCTAATCGTATTATTTTTTTGACATACTCTTCATATGGCGCTTCAGATGCCAATCGTTCCTTCATTTCATGATCTCTAAATATTTTACCTTCTTTAAGATTGATACCGATAATTTCACCTGGTCCTAGTTTACCTTTTTCTATTATTTTAGATTCATCGACTGTCACCATCCCTGTTTCAGAACCTACATATATGAGATTATCTCGGGAAATTGAGTATCTCATAGGCCGCAATCCATTTCTGTCCATACCTCCAATGATCCAATTTCCATCAACTGCTGCTATTGCAGCAGGACCATCCCAAGGTTCAACAATAGCGTTTGAAAATTCATACATATTTCTATGCTCAATTGGCATAAGCTCGCTTCTTTTTGACCAGGCTTCCGGTATTAAAAGAGTTTTTACAAGAGGAACTGATCTTCCCGCTCTTACATACAGCTCAAAAGCTGCGTCTAAGGCCGATGAGTCTGAAACGTTTTTTTCAATAATTGGCTTAACTTGCTCACTGTCATCTCCAAAAATTTCAGTGGTAATTCTTGTTTGGTGATTCCTCATCCAGTTAGTATTTCCTGATATTGTATTAATTTCACCGTTATGAGCTAACAGTCTAAAAGGCTGAGCTAAACCCCAAGACGGAAAAGTATTTGTTGAGTACCTTTGATGAAATACGGCAAAAGATGAAATAAATTCTTCATTCGCTAAGTCAGGATAAAAAATTGATAGTTGTTCGGCTAAGAAAAGTCCTTTGTAGATAATTGACTCGAAACTTAATGAGCAAACATAGAAACCATTAATTTGCTGCTTAGCTATTCTTTTTTCAAGTCTTCTTCTCACAAGATACAACTCTTTTGCAAAATCAAAGTCTTTATCTCTTTCTATGTTATTTACGAACATGACCTGTTCAATCTCAGGACGAGTAGAGTTTGCTTTTTCCCCAATTACACTGTTATTTATTGGAACCTGTCTCCAACCATAGATGTAATAACCATGATCTAGCAGTTCGGACTCAATAATTGTTCTACATTTTTCTAGTGCGGCATAATCATTCCTTGGAAGAAACATCATGCCAATACCGAGAGGTTCATCTCTTTTTTCATGGCCTGTCTTAGCTATCTCATCGTCAAAAAAATTATAAGGTATCTGAGTAAGTATGCCTGCTCCGTCACCAGTCTTTCCGTCAGCATCAACGGCACCTCGATGCCATACAGCCTTGAGGGCATCAATACCACCTTGGACAACTTCACGTCTTTGTTTGCCATCTGTAGATGCTACAAAACCTACGCCGCAAGAGTCATGTTCATGTCCCGGATTATATAAAAAGGCATCCTCTAAATTTTTTTTATTTTTTAAATATCTTTTTAATTCATTTGTCATGATGCTTTAGTATTTAGATTTTTTGCATTATTTTTTTCTTCAATATAATCATGAATAGAATTTGCTACATCTCGCCCATCTCTGATTCCCCAAACTACCAGGGAAGCTCCTCTGACAATATCTCCTGCAGCAAATACACCCTCAAGACTGGTCATCATGGTATTAAATCCTACACGAACCGTACCCCATTTAGTGACTGGAAGTTCTTCGACTTCAAACATTTTTGGCAAATTTTCAGGAGAAAAACCCAGAGCAGCAATTACTAAATCGGTCTCTAATTCAAAATCAGAACCTGCTATCTCTTGAGGTATTCTTCTGCCATCGGAGTCTGGTTCACTTAACTTCATTTTTATACAATTTAAGAGGCTACCATTATTATTGCTTTCAATTTTTTTTGGGAGAGATTGCCATAAAAATTCTACGCCTTCTTCCTCAGCATTGTTAACTTCTCTGGCCGAGCCAGGCATATTCTCTTTATCTCTTCGGTAAAGACACTTAACGGATTTTGCCTCCTGTCTAATAGCTGTTCTTACGCAGTCCATAGCTGTATCCCCTCCACCAATTACAACTACATTCTTACCTTTGGCGTTGAGCAATCCATTATCAAAAGCCTCTACGCTATCTCCCAAGCCTTTTCGGTTTGATGCAGTTAGAAAATCCAAAGCAGGAACTACTTCGGATGCATCGCCTTCTAGGGAAATTTCTCTCGCTTTATAGACTCCCGTTGCAATTAATACAGCGTCATGTTTTTTTTGAAGATCCAAAAAATGAATATCTTTTCCAATTTCAGTATTTAGATGAATCTTAATATTTGAGTCCTCAAGGTATTTCATTCTTCTTTGAACAATATCTTTTTCCAGTTTAAAATTCGGGATTCCATAAATCAGTAAACCTCCAGCGCGGTCATAACGATCATATACATCAATTTTGTAACCCCTTTTTCTTAATTCCTCAGCGGCAGCAAGACCTGCGGGACCCGCACCAATGATACCAATACTATTTTCTTTTTCTAAGTACTCAGGAACTTTGATCGGTTTAATCCATCCCTTTTCGAACGCATTGTCAGTTAGATATTTTTCTACTGATCCAATAGTGACCGAACCATGACCTGATTGCTCAATAACACAGTTTCCTTCACATAATCGATCTTGCGGGCAAATTCTTCCGCATATCTCTGGCATATTATTTGTGCTCGAAGATATTTGGTAAGCCTCTTCAAGTCGGTCCTCCGCCGCAAGCTTAAGCCAATCAGGAATATGATTATGCAAGGGACAATGGACGGTGCAGTAAGGAACCCCGCACTGAGAACAACGACTTGACTGCTCTTTAGCGCTATTCTTTATAAAGTTCTCGTAAATCTCCCCAAAATCTTTTTTTCTAT
>ERZ802822.846-NODE-846-length-20667-cov-21.396746_pt1 | contig 20667 bp, 24 predicted proteins | sample MGYA00345649_ERZ802822 | MGnify/ENA primary metagenome ERZ802822 (study PRJEB30503, sample SAMEA104212359) | marine metagenome | biome: Westerlies Biome; feature: [SRF] surface water layer (ENVO:00010504) within the epipelagic zone...; material: water...
ATTATCAAGCTTTTTTAAAGCTCCATCTCTTGATATTTCGAATTGCATTAATCTTCGTCATCCCTCCAGCCATCAACAAAAAGTTTCCAACAAGCAAATGAAACACAAATAATTCCAACACAAAAACCTAAAAGAACTCCATTATCTTTTCCTAAATAAATTGTACCGTAGTGGGCACTTAAAATAGGCGGCACAACTAATATTGAACCAATAATTAAATATCTAATTACAAAAGGTGGGCGTTTCAAATTGAATTTCCTTGATCAAATGGCATTGAAACTGCAGTTGTAAACCAACAATTAGTACAATTTTTTTCATTGCCTTTGCTTAAGTGCCATTCATAAAAAAATTGTTGTTTATCTTCGCTTAAAACTTTTACTCCATAAACATATTTACTTTCTGTATTCATAATCAAATCAATTTTATGTGAATAATGATTTAAAAGTATTCTGTAATGAACATCATAAAGCATAATTCGAAATCTTGGATATGGTCCAGTCATTTTTTTATTATCTGGGTGAGCAAATAACCAAGTCTGCATTATTCCATTGTCGTTATCATCATTATTTTTAAGAGCATCTAATTGTATTTTTATTACATCAAATGCAGACAGGTTTTCAGTAGGTTTGATGGTATCTGCTTTAGCAGATCCAATTAAAAAAACAAAAAAAATTGACAAAAATATTTTTTTTAATTCCATATTCTTTTTAAGACCTCTTCTCTTTTACACCCTTTTTTGTACATTAAATATCGAATAAAATTTTTTTCATAATAATCTTGGTGATAATCTTCAGCTGGGTAAAATTTCTCAAATTCCCAAACTAAAGTAACTATTTTATTGTTAAATGTTTTTTCTAAATTGCTAAAAGATTTATTAATAAATTCTTTTTCTAGCTTATTCTGAAAAAAAATTACTGATCTGTAGCTTTTTCCCTTGTCGCAAAATTGCCCTTCAGCATCGAATGGATCAATATTTCTCCAGTAAACATTTAAAAGTTTCTCATAACTTACAATTTCAGGGTCATATGTTATTTCTATAGCTTCTACGTGGCCAGTGTCTTTATAAATAACATCTTGATAGGTTGGATTTTTTAAATGGCCTCCTGAATATCCAGATATAGAGGATAAAACTCCATCAACTGAGTCGAACGACTCTTCCATGCACCAGAAACACCCTCCAGCAAAATAAGCTTTTTTATTTTCACTGGCACTAAGATTAAGGTTAATTAAAAATATAGTGACAAAAAGTAAAATTTTTTTCATCATTTAAAATGATATATTAATATTAATGGAAAACGATGGATTTATTGTCATAGAGGGAATACACAAAAATCCTAATAATATTGACACTTTAGACCAGAAAACAAAAACTGTTCATGGCCCTTTTAATAAAAAAAAAGCAGAAGAAGTCGCTAAAGGCCTAATACAAAAAAATATAGATAATTTTTATCATAGAGCTTGGGTAGTTAATAAAATTAGTGAAATTAATAATATTTGTGAGGAGTGTAAAAAAGAAGACACTAGTGTTAAGCAAAATTTAATCATGCATAGTTACAAAATTTGTAACAGTTGCAACCTATCAAAAACAATTTTTCCTATTTAAATCCCTTTAAATAAAACAATTACTAAGAACAAGAAGAAAGCTTGAAACAGCCAAGAAACTACGACAACACCAAAAGCTTTCCAAAGACTTTCGTAGTCTAGAGCCGCTTTAACAGCTACAACCATACATGCCAGCATCCAAAAAGCTGAGCCAATAAAAGTTACAGTCATTAATTCTGGAGTAACACCAAAAACTCGAATGAGACCTGGAGCGCTAGAAAAGCCAATTGTTCTCAAGAGCTCGCCATGATTACTCTTTGTTTTAGGATCTCTAAAAAGTTTTACCCCAACAAAATAGATCACATAAGCCCAAACATACCAACTTAACAAAGATAGAGCTGGGGCAACTAAAAAATTAGAGGCTCCTAAGTGAATGGACCCAACACCGGCTGCCAAACTTGAAAGAACTACTACTGCACCTGCTTGGAAAGTAGCTTTCTTATCTTTTTCTACTTCTTCAAAAAGTTCAATATCAATTTTAATTGCTCTAAAAATTCTATTTAAAAATACATTAATCATTTTTTTGTAAAAGGTTTTAATAGCTTCAATATTTTATTGTGCAGAGTCTTGTTAGATGTTGCTAAAATATTTCCTCCATTTTCTGCTGGCTCATTTTTCCAGTTTGTTACAATTGCTCCAGCATTTTTAATAATCGGTATTAAAGGTAGTATATCATAAGGTTTTAAATTTGCTTCAATTACAGCATCAACTTTTCCTTCGGCTAATAAACAATAATTTAAAGCATCAAACCCCGCGAGTCTAAAAGACCAACCAAATTTCTTAATGACTTTTCTTTGTTTTTCGTAGCTAAGTGTGCCATGAAAATTTCCAATAATCTTTATTGTTTTTAAATTATTGTTATTTGAAGATTTTAAAACGGTTTTTTTATTACTGTTAAATAGATATGATTTTTTTTTATCGTTAATATAAAATTTACTTAATTCTGGAAAATTAGCTAAACCAATTAAAGATTTTTCCTCGAAGGATAAACTTATTAGATTTGACCATGTAGGTGCACCTATTACAAAAGCTCGGGTTCCATCAATTGGATCTACAGACCACTTATAATTATTGTCAGAAAACTTATCAGAAAATTCCTCGCCGATTATTGCATCTTTGGGAAACTTTTTATTTATTAGTGATCTTATATATTTCTCAAATGCTTTATCAAAATTAGTCACGGGATCAAAATCTTTTTTAGATTTTGATTTATTGTTAACTTTTATTCCTGAATTAGATTTTTTCTTATAAAAAGAATTAAGTTTTAATGGGAGATTTTTTAAGAAATTGAAAGATTTGTTATAATTCATTATTTGTATATAACTTAAATTAAAAATAAAGATATATGAATTTTTCAAAAAATACTGAACCACTAATTGTTGGCGTTGGCTCGACTATAATTATCGGCCTACTATCATTTTTAAGTTACGAGACATCCACAGGTTTTTGGCTAATGATTTCTTTTGGTCCAACTGTATTTATAGCTTTAGCTTTACATAAAAGTGATATAGCTCAACCTAAAAATATATTTTTGGGACATTTAGTTTGTATAGTAACTGGAATAATTTTTAATGAATTTATAGGTGTTTCATTTATCACATTAGGTTTATCAGTAGGTGCTTCTGTTGCTTTAATGATGTACTTTAAGTGCGTCCACCCGCCAGCGGTAGCAAATCCCCTCATTGCTTTGCTTTCTGACGTGTCTTTTGAGTATATATTATTTCCAGTTATTTCAGGATCTTTATTAATTATAGTTCTATCAATAATTATTAATAAATATATTTTAAAAAGAAACTATCCTATTAAAAAGTTAATTTAAAAACAAAATTGAAGCATTTAATACAAGAGCAAAACTTGACCAAAGAAAATATGGTATCATTAAATAAAAACTCAATTTATCAATTTTCAAGTATTCTTTCATTAAAATAATAATGAAAAAAAGAATAACAATAATATTAATGAGAGCTAGTCCAATTTGATGAAATCCAAAAAAAATAATACTCCAAATACAGTTAAAGAATAAGTGAAAAAAATATAATTTTAATATTCTAGAATTAAAAAATGTTGTCCAAACTCTCCAAATCGCTATGGACATCATCACATAAAGTGTCGACCAGACTGGAGGGAAGACCCAACTAGGTGGATTAAAACTAGGTTGAATTATTTCAGAGTACCATGGTTCTTTAAATACTGAAGTTACGTAACTACCGATAACTGGTGCGATAAAAGTTACTAAAAGAAGAATGAGCAATGATAAATATTTATTCTTTGTCATAATTTAAGGTATAACTAATTAATGTCTGAAAATCAGAAAAAAATATGGATTACAGGTGCAAGTAGTGGAATTGGAAAGGCTGTGGCTGAAAAATTTGCTGCTGAAGGATGGAAAGTTGCTGTTTCTGCTAGGAGAAAAGAATTATTGCAAGAGTTAGCAACAAACGAAAATATTGTATCTTTCCCATTAGATGTTACTGATCAAACTCAAATAAATACTGTTTTTAAAAATATCATAAGCGAATTTGGTAATTTAGATTTATGTTTATTTTCAAGTGGAACTTATGAACCAAAAGATGAAAAAAATATAGACTCAGAAAAAATTAAAAATGTAATAAAAGTAAATTTTTTGGGAGTGGTGGATTGTGTAAAATCAGTCGAAGAATATTTTAAAAGTAGAAAATCAGGTCATATATCTATTGTGTCTTCAATAGCCGGCTATCGAGGTCTGCCAAATTCAAGCGGTTATGGCCCCTCAAAAGCTGCATTAACAAATTTTTGTGAGAGTATTTATTTTGACTTTAAAAAATTTGGAGTAAGAGTATCAATTATATCGCCAGGTTTTATTAAAACTTCTTTAACCGAAAAAAATGAATTTCCTATGCCATTTCTCAAAACTGTTGATTATGCTGCAGATAAAATTTTTAATGGTTTAGTGAAAAGTAATGCTTTTGAAATTCACTTTCCTAAGGGATTAACTTTAACTCTTAAGTTTTTAAGAATACTACCCATTAAAGTTTATCTATTTTTGGTTGATAAACTTGTAAAACGTTAGTTTAGACAATTAGATTTATGAATTTTTATTTAATTAAATGAAAAAAAAACTTTTTAAAAATTTATTAGTTGGTGGATTTTACTTTTTTTTGATAAAAGGTCTAATTTGGCTCGTTATAATTGGAGCAGCTGCTTTAGGAATAGGTAAAATTTTTTAATGTGTATATAGCTGTACTCTGAATAATTTGAAAAAATAATTTAAAAGAGATATATAATATAACTATTAGTATGGATTCTGAAAATTTACAAAAAGAGTTTAAGGTTTTTAATATAACAATTGAAAGTCTTTCTGTTTTTTATGGAATTTTTCTCATTGGTTGGGGGGTGGTTATTAGCCTAATATCTGGTAGCTCATCTTTGACATCTTATATTCCGTCCTTTCTTGGAGTCCCTTTGTTTATTTTCTCTTATCTTGCTATTAAATTTCCCTCTAAAAAAAAACTATTTATGCATATTGTTGTTATTTTTGGTCTTGTGATTTTTCTTGGTGGACTGGATTTTATAAGAACATTAGCGGGTGGTGCTGCTTTTGAAAATATTTGGGCCGACGCTTCAAAAATAATGATGTTATTTACTGGTTTATTTTTTACTCTTCAATGTGTTCGGTCGTTTATTTTTGCAAGAAGAAATAGATAAAAATTATTAATCTAAATTTGATTCTACAAATTCCCAATTAATTAATTTATCAAAAAAGTTTTCTAAATATGCGGGTCTTTTATTTTGATAATCTATGTAATATGAATGCTCCCACACATCACAACCAAGTATTGGTTTCATGTTATGTATAAGTGGATTTTCAGCATTCGGGCTTTTAGTAACAACTAACTTTCCGTCTTTAATTGACAACCAACACCAACCTGAACCAAACTGAGTAGTGCCTGCTTTAATGAATTCATCTCTAAATTTTTCAAAACTTCCAAAATCTTTTTTTATTTTATCATCTAGTTTAGAGGGCATTTTTCCTCCTCCGTTAGGTTTCATACATTGCCAAAAAAGATTATGATTCCAATGTTGGCTCGCATTATTAAATATACCTGCTTTACTTTCTTTAGAAGATTTTTTTATTATTTCTTCTAAAGACAAATTTTCATAATCGGAACTTTTAATAAAATTATTTAAATTAGTGATATAAGTTTGATGATGTTTTCCGTGATGTAAATCCAATGTTTGCTCTGACATGATCGGAGACAAAGCTGAGTTTGAGTAATCTAATTTTGGTAATTCAAACATATTAGTCTTTTATAAACATTACAGTTAATTCTGCAACTTTAAATCCAAATTTTGTCATTGTTGCTCTATTTATTGCCACACGCTCATCTTGCATAAATATCCAGTCATCAAAAGTAATTTTTATGTTTTTTCCTTTAATCGGAACTAATAATACATACTCAAACTTAAATGCAGGACCATAAGAGTAACCTTTTGCTGTTCCAACCACGTCAGAAGCCGTGCCCTCATAATTGTGCTCATCAATTTTATTAATAGTCCATTGTCGAGTTTGTCTCTCACCGTCAGTCCAATTGAAAACTTCATCTAAAATTAATTGAGAACCATTCCATTTTCCATCGAGATCGGCTTTAAATTGTCTTGTTACCTTTCCAGATCTATTTTGTAAAACACCCCAGGCTTTAACATTTCCAGAGAGATAATCCTCAATTATTAATCTAGGCTTTTGATCTTTAAAATCTGTTGGTTTCATAGTATTTGCACATCCACTTAATATAAATAATAGAATTAATCCAAATATTTTTTTCATGACAACTACTTATTAGACATAGAAATTTGAATCAAGTTAATGTTCTTAGATTTAAAGCCTGCTTCACAATAAGACAGGTAAAACTCCCACATTCTTTTAAATGTTTCGTCAAAACCTAATGGGGTTATATTATTCCAAGCTTTAAAAAAATTTATTCTCCAATTTGCTAAAGTTCTAGCATAATCGTCCGGATAGGAGTTAACTTTTATAAGATTTAGTTTATTTTTCTTAATAAGAGTTTTCATCAAATTTACTGATGGTAAAAAACCTCCTGGAAAAATATATTTTTGAATAAAATCCTCACTTCTTTTGTACCGATCAAAAAGATCATCTCTAATAGTTATTCCTTGTAATGCCGCGGAACCATCTTTATTTAACGATTTTTTAATAGTCTCAAAATATTTACCTAGATAATTCTCACCAACAGCCTCTATCATTTCAATAGATACAATTTTATCATATTTATCCTGTAGATCTCGATAATCTAAAAACAAGACATTTACTTTATTATCCAAACCTGCATCTGAAATTCTCTTTTTTGTAAACTCGAATTGCTTTTTAGATATCGTTATACAATCGATAGAAACATTGTAATTTTTAGCCAAATATTCTGAAAAACCTCCCCAACCACAACCTATTTCTAAAACTTTATTTCCATCTTTTACATTTAAAAGATCTATTAATTTTTGATATTTATTTTTTTGAGCTATTTCTAAACTGTCATTTTCATTTTCATAAACAGCGCTAGAATAAGTGAGAGTTTTATCTAACCATTTTGAAAAGAAATTATTTCCTAGGTCGTAATGTTTTGATATGTAATGCAAACTTTTTGATTTTGTATTTGAAGCAAATATTGATTTAAAAAAGTTTTTTATTTTCTTAATTTTTAGACTTCCTGAAAATGAATAAACTAATTCAATATTTTTTGCACTGATCTCTATCAGATTTGTGAGATTAGAAGTATAAAAATCTCTGTTCATGTGAGCTTCACCTAAGGCAGAGCTACCTCCAGAAATTATGTTAAAATAAAATTTTGGATTATTGATTTTTATATCAGCAGAAAGATTGCTCTCTAAACTTCCAAAATGAAAAACTTTTCCATCATAATTGATGAGTTTTAAATTTCCATTTTTAATTTTCTTAAGTTTATTTAATACAATCTTTTCTGAAATTTTTAAAAAACTCATTTAATATTCCTCATAACTTAAATTGTTTAAAATTTTTTCATTTCTTTTTCTATATATTGCTCCTTTTTTCCACAATAAAAATGCTTCAAAGTGTATCGAAGTTATGATTTTTATAGTCATCAAAGGGTATTTAAAAAAGTTTACAAGTAATTGTTTAAAAGAAAATTCCTTTTTATCGCCAACCTGTGCTGCAGTAAGAATGGCTCCTTGATCATCTGTTTGTTTTATAAATACTGATAATTTTTCATTTGGATTTAAAAGTCTAAAATTATAGTAAGTATTCATATTCATAAATGGTGAAACATAGAATTTTTTTTTACATTTTTGTTCGATTTTCTCATGATCAATTACTTTAAAAATATATGTATGTTGCTCATTATAAGTATTTTTAACCTCATAAAAAATTGCTCTTAATTTTTCGGAGTCGTAACAGTAAAAAATACTTAGTGGATTGAATACATAGCCAAAGATTCTTGGGTAACAAAGTAATTTAATATTTGAAATATTTTCATTTATATTGAATTTTTTTAAATTTTCGAGAACCCATTCTTTTAATGAACTTCCATCACGGGGTCCGTGATCTTTATTATAAAAACTAAATAAATTAAATTTGTTAAATGAAAATATCTTTATGTCTTTATGTAATTTTTCAAGTTCATCTAAATCTACAAATAATGAAAACGTATTATATTTTAATGAATGCTTAACTGGTTTAAATCGATGGTGTGTTACTATTCCGTTATAAATACAAGAATTCATCAGTCCTTAAATTTTTTAAATAATTCTATAGATGATTTTAAGCCATCTTCATGAAATCCATAGCCAAAATAACTACCGCAAAACCAGGTTCTTTTCTTTCCTTGAAGTTTGTGTAAATCTTTTTGGAGTTTTACATTCTCTTTATTGAAGTAAGGATGGGTAAAATCTATTTTCTTTAATATCTTATTGTTATTAATTTGCTCTACAGGATTTAAGGTTAAAAAATAATTTTTTGAAGTTTTTAAGTTTTGTAATTTATTTAACCAATACGTAATACAAGTTCTATTATCCTTAGTAATAGAGTTCCAACTGGACCATGCTGATTTTCTAAGTGGCATTAAATTCTCGTCGATATGTAAATAAGCTTTGTTTGATACATAAGAAAATCTCTTTAAAATCTTATCTTCTTCAGAAGTTGGTTCCTCTAAAATTTTTAAACTTTGATCTGCGTGGGAGGCTAAAATGACGTGATCATAATCCAAATATTCATTACCAATAGAAATTCTCACGTTGTTCTCGCTTCTTAAAATTTTGCTTACTTTATAATTTTTAAAGACTTCTCCACTAATTTTTTCAAGAACTTTATTTACATAAGCTCTACTTCGATTTGTAACGGTATACCATTGGGGTCTGTTTTTTAATTTAAATAAACCATGATTTATAAAAAAATTTAAGAAAAGTTTTAAAGGCATATCTTTTGCTTTTTCGAATGGCATAGACCATATCGCTGCGACCATTGGAATAATATGATATTCGATAAAATATTTTGATAATTTTGATTTTTCTAAATAATTTCCCAATGTGTCTTCGCTTAAATTATGATTAAGAAGTGACGGAGCTTTTTTATAAAAACTAATAATTTCATTAATCATCTTCAAAAATTTTAAATTTAACAAGTTTTTTTTATTAGCAAAAATTGCATTTAAACCACTACCACCATATTCAACATTAGAGTCTTTCACAGATACTGAAAAGGACATATTGCTTTTTTCAAAAGGAACATCTAGTTCACGAAAAAAACTTATTAAGTTTGGGTATGTTTGTTCATTAAATACAATAAAACCTAAATCGACAGGTACAACTTTATCTTCTTCTTTTATATCATAAGTTAAAGAGTGACCTCCAAAATGATCGTCTTGCTCGAACAAATCAACCTTATGATTTTTGGAAAAATGATATGCTGCGGATAAACCTGAGATCCCTGATCCGATAACAGCTAACTTCATCTATAATTCTTAAGCTGCTTCGTCTTTATATTCGTCCATAGAAGGACAAGAACAAACTAAATTACGATCACCGTAAACATTATCTACTCTAGCTACTGGTGCCCAATATTTGTTATTTTTTACATATTCGTTTGGAAAGGCTGCTTCCTCTCTTGTGTATTTATGATTCCATTCATTAGAAGCTAATTCTATATAAGTATGTGGAGCATTTTTAAGAGGATTATCTATTTTATCAAATTTAGAAGACTCAACTAAATTAATTTCTTTTTTAATTTTAATCAGGGCATTACAAAACTTATCTATCTCTTCTAGATTTTCGCTTTCAGTGGGTTCTATCATAATGGTTCCAGCAACAGGCCACGACATGGTTGGAGCATGATATCCAAAATCAATTAATCTTTTTGCTAGATCCTCTTCTGAAATTCCTGAGCTTGCTTTAATCGGTCTTATATCAATTATACACTCGTGAGCTACATTTCCATTTTTACCAGTGTATAAAACTTTGTAGTCATTGGATAATTTTTTAGAAATATAGTTCGCATTTAAAATTGAAACTTGAGATGCTTTTTTTAAACCCTCTGCTCCCATCATTTTTATGTACATCCAGGAAATAGGTAAAATACTTGAACTACCCCATGGAGCAGCGGAAACAGCGCCCATTCCTTTTTCTGGACCTGACTCTTTTATAACTTTATGTGTGGGTAAAAAATCTGCTAAGTGTTTACCGCAAGCAATTGGACCCATACCCGGCCCTCCACCGCCATGAGGAATGCAAAAAGTTTTGTGTAGATTAATGTGACATACATCTGGACCAAATTTTCCTGGTTTAGCAACTCCTACGAGAGCGTTCAAATTTGCCCCATCCATATAAACTTGACCACCCAACTTATGAATAATATCGCAAATTTCCATAATTTTTTCTTCGAATACTCCATGAGTTGAAGGATATGTTACCATTAATGCAGCTAAATCTTTGGAATGTTTCTCAGCTTTATTTTTTAAATCTTCTATATCAACATTTCCATCTTCGTCACAATTAACTACAACTACCTTCATTCCACACATTTGTGCGCTTGCAGGATTTGTTCCATGAGCAGAGTCTGGAATTAAACATACATTTCTATTTGCTTGGTTATTGCTTTTATGAAATTTTCTAATAGTCATTAACCCTGCATACTCTCCTTGAGCTCCAGAATTTGGTTGAAGAGACACTGCATCAAAACCAGTTATTTCTTTAAGATCGTTAATTAAATCATTAAATAATATTTTATAACCGCCCATTTGATTTGTTGGAACAAAAGGATGTGGAAGCGAAAATTCTTTCCATGTAATTGGTATTAGTTCTGCTGCAGCATTTAATTTCATAGTACAGGAGCCCAAAGCAATCATAGATCTATTTAATGCTATATCGCAATCTTCCAATTTTTTTAGATATCTCAACATCTCAGTTTCAGAGTGATATTTGTTAAATACCGGATGAGTTAAATATTTAGATGTTCTTAAAAGATTTGTTGGTAAATTAGTTAAATCCACTTTTGAATTTTGGTCTAAAGTTTTTTTAATACCAAAAATCTTAAACAATATATTCACGTCATCTAGTTTTTTAGCTTCATCAAATGCAACTGACAAAGTTTCATTATCAACTTTTCTTAAATTAATATTTTCATCTAAAGCTTTTTTAAAAATAGCTTCAGTTTTATTTTTTGTTTTAATTGTTACTGTATCGAAAAAATTTTCACTTAAAATTTCAAATTCGCTTTTAATCCCGTCAGCAAATAATTTTGCTAAAGTTGAGGTTCTGTTAGCTATTTTTAATATTCCTTTTGGTCCATGATAAATTGCAAAGGCTGCAGATATAATTGCTAATAAGGCCTGGGCTGTGCAGATATTACTTGTAGCTTTGTCTCTTCTTATATGTTGTTCTCTAGTTTGTAGTGATAAACGATATGCTTTCTTTCCATGTCTATCTACTGAAACACCTATAATTCTTCCTGGCATAGACCTTTTGAATTCTTCTTTTGTTGCAAAAAAAGCTGCATGAGGGCCACCATACCCCATTGGAATTCCAAATCTTTGAGCACTTCCTACAGCAATATCTGCTCCTAACTCTGCAGGAGTTTTTAATCTTGTAAGCGCTAATAAATCACAAATTAAAATTGCTTTACCATTCTTCTTGTGAATTTGGCTAATACTCTCACTAGGATCTTGTATGTCCCCTAATGTTCCTGGATAAGCTAAAACACCACAAATAATATTTTCGCTTATATTTGTTAAATCTTCTTTTTCATTTCCTATAATTAACTCTAGACCGAATGGTTCTGTTCTTGTTTTTATAAGATCGATAGTTTGTGGATTACATGAACTTGATACAAATATTTTTTTTGAGTCATTTTTGTCTAGACGTTGACTTAGACCCACAGCTTCGGCAGCAGCTGTTGCCTCGTCTAGTAAAGAAGCATTTGCTATATCCATACCTGTTAAATCGATAATTAACTGTTGGAAATTTAAAAGCATTTCCAATCGACCCTGAGCTACTTCAGGCTGATAAGGTGTGTAAGAAGTGTACCAACCTGGATTTTCCAATATATTTCTTAAAATCACATTAGGAGTAAAGGAATTATAATATCCCATACCTATAAAATTTCTAAAGATCTTGTTTTGTTTTGATATAGATTTTAATTTTTTAAGAGCATCATTTTCTGATAGTGAGTCACTAATCTTTAACTCATTTTTAAGAAGAATTTTCTCTGGAACCGTATTTTCCATTAGATCCTCTAAAGAGCTGTAACCTACTGCTTTAAGCATTGTTTTCTGCTCTTCCTCAGAAGGGCCAATATGACGATAAATGAATTCTTTTGAATTATTGTCTATCATTTAACTTGGATTCTCCGCTACAAATTTATCGTACTCTTCTTTATTCATTAAAGAGTCAAATTCAGATTTATCTTTTACTTTTAATTTAAAAAACCAACTTGCACCCTCTGGATCAGAATTAACATTACCTGGATCATCAACAATTGATTTATTTCCTTCTATTATTTCACCTGAAATTGGTGAATAAACATCGCTTGCTGCTTTTGTAGACTCTACCACTGCAGCTTGGCCTTCTTTTTCAACAGATTTACCTTGCTCGGGAACTTCTACAAAAACTATATCTCCCAGCATTTCTGTAGCGTGTTTAGTAATCCCTACTGTTGCGGTATCGCCCTCAATTGATACCCATTCGTGTTTTTTAGAAAATCTTTTTTCACTCATTGTTTAATCCCTTATTATTTAACATAACTTTTCTTAAAAAATGGAAGTTCAGAAACTTTACCCCCATGTTTCTTGCCTCTAACCTCTAATTGAATTTTTGTTCCTACTTCTGCAAAATCTTTATTTACATAACCCATTGCAACTGGCGCGTTTACACTCGGACCAAATGTGCCACTTGTGATTAAGCCAATCTCATCTCCTGTCTCTGAAAAAACTTTAGTATTTTCCCTAGCAATAATTCTACCTTCAGGCAAAATACCAACTCTTTTTTTTTCACTTCCATTGGTTATTAAGTCTTTAATTTTTTCCCAACCATTAAAACCTCCCTCTTCTCTTCTTCTCTTTGCTATGGCCCATTTTAAATTAGCTTCAATAGGATTTATTTTTTCATTCAAATCATGGCCATACAAACATAAACCAGCCTCAAGTCTCAAAGTATCTCTGGCACCCAAACCTACTGGATGAACTTTATTTTCATTTAAAAATTTCATTAATTTTTCTACTTTTAAATTAGGTATAGATATTTCGAAGCCATCTTCCCCAGTATATCCAGATCTTGTAATATATAAGTTTTCATCATCAAATTTAAAATAGTCTCCAGTCATAAATTTTAACTTGGCTACACCAGGTATAAGTTTTTCTAGAATTTCAACCGCCTTGGGTCCTTGAAGTGCTATTAAAGATAAATTATTATCTAAAAAATATTTGTGTTTCGTGTCTAGAATTTGAGAAATTTGTTTAACATCATTATCCTTACAGGCAGCATTTAATATTATACAAAAACCTTTTGGTGTCTTTGTTATGATTAAATCATCAATAATTCCTCCCTCATTATTGAGTAAGAAAGAATATTTTGAGTGGTTTAACTTTAATGACTGAAGATCGGCAGGAATAATTTTTTCTAATGCAACAGCTAATGTTTCATCTCCTTCTAAAAAGAATTGACCCATGTGAGAAACGTCAAAAAAGCCAGCGTAAGTTCTTGTAGAAATATGTTCTTTTACTATTCCATCTTTATATTGGATTGGCATTTCGTAACCTGCAAAAGAAACAAACTTTGCTCCAAGATTTTTATGATAATTATATAAAGCTGTTTTTTGTACTTCCATAATAACTCTTTTCAAACCCCATCTGTCTATGTACCTGAGAGATTTAATCCTTCGGTGAGGCCTAAGCCTGCTTTCCAGAGTTATTACGGTAACGGTCCTTTTGCCTGAGAGTTTCCGGGGTGGTTGCTCCTTCGGCGCCAAATAATTGGTCTCTCCCGTTACGAGACGAACTTTCTTTCAAAAGACCGTAAAAGTCAAATACAATTAATTAAATGTGACCTTTTTTTTATCGAAACTTTTTAGGATTATTGCGGAAATAATAACAGCCCCGCCAATAAACACACTTAAAGGTGGAATTTCGTTTAAAAACACCCAAACCCAAATAGGCGCACAAAGAGTTTCCATTAACATCAATAGCCCGACTGTTGCTGAGGCTGTAGTTCTTGAACCAATAGTTATGCAAATAAAACCTAGTGCTAATTGAGGTACTCCTAATAAAAATCCCATTAAAATATCATGGCTTGTAAACTCAAAAGACTCTGTTAAAAAAAAGCCATAGATCAAACTGAAAACTCCTGAATAAAAAATCGCAGGAACCATATCTAAATTAGTGTTTTTTCTAATTATCATAACTAAAATTGCAAAATTAATCGGGATTGCAAGTGCAACTAAATTGCCAAATAACGAACCTGAAGATATTGAGTCACCGACCATTATCGCTATACCACTCATTGCAAGAAAAATTGATATAGATCCAATTAATGAGACCTTCTCCTTTAGATAAAAATATCCAAATATAGCAAGGAACATTGTTTGAGTGCTAATTATGAATACAACATTAGCTACTGTAGTACTGTTCATAGCTAAAACAAAAGCTACAAAACTAAAAGACATTACAAAACCACCAAGCACCCCTGGAAAACCTGAGTCTTTAATTATCTTAAAAGTATTCTTTTTATAAATACTTATTAAAAAAACTGTTAAAGCTAACAGAAAAAAAAATGATCTTAAAAAAAGCATTTCCCAAACAGTAGCTTCCTCAAAAGATCTAACTATAAAACCACCCCAACTCAGACAAAAGCCACCAAATAAAAGTAAAATATATCCAGGAATTTTATATAAAAATTGCATTTAAAACTTTCTTAAAATTTTACTAAAATAAAATCTTAATGTTAAAGCTCTAAGTACCATAAAAAGCATAAGAGAAAACCATAAACCATGATTATCAAAATAATTTGTTAAATAAATTGATATAAATATAAATATAACTGCAGAAATTATCATAGCGTTTCTAATTTCTTTTGTTTGGGATGCTCCTATAAAGATACCATCAAGCTGATAACAAAAAGATGCTACAGGCGGTATAATAATGATCCAGATAAAATGTTGATAAGAAATAAACCTTAAAATCTCTATATCAGTTATAACATTTATAATTTCTTTGAAAAAAATTAGATAAAGAATAGATATTATTAAAGCTGTAAATAAACTCACCTGAATAGAATTTTTAACAACTTGAAGAAAAGATGTTTTGTTTCGCCTTCCAATACTATAACCAACGATTCCCTCGGTAGAAAAAGCATAAGCATCTAAAAAAAATGCAGCTAGTATGATGAATTGCATTAATATTGTATTAACCGCGAGATAATCTTCACCTAATTTAGAGCCTTGATAAGTTACCCATAAAAAAGAAAAAGTTAAAAATAAAGTCCTTATAAATATGTCTAAATTAATATTAAGTAATTTAATAATTTTTGACTGAACTATTAGCTTTTCAAACCTTGGAATTATTTTAAACTTTTTAATTATATATTTATAAGAAAACAAAGTAAAAATAATCAATGTTACGTAACTAGCTAGTAAAGTGCCTAAAGCAACTCCAAATACATTTAAATTATAAGACAATACTAAAACTGAACTAAAGACTATATTTAAAACGGATAAAGTAACTATTAACAAACTAGAAATCTGTGTTTTTTGTATTCCAAGATAAAAACCTACTAATACATAAATTATTAACTCTGCAGGAACCGAAAAAACTCTTACGTTTATATAGGTATTTATTAATTTTTGTGTTTCAGTAGAAGTGTTAAAAAAATGTTGAATCGAGAAATTTATTAGAGGTGTAAGAATAATGATTAATACAGCAATCAACAAAGCGATAACAAAATTTCTAAGTAAAGTTTTAACTATCTCTCTATAATCTGCTCTTCCGTAAGCTTGCGAAACTATTCCAACAGTTCCCATTCTTAAAAAACCAAAACTCCAAATGACCATTGTCATTACTGATGTGGCTATACTTGTTGCTGCTAAATATTTTGTTTCTCCAAGATTTCCCATAAGTCCTGTATCTACGATCCCAACTAAAGGAATTGCCAAGTTTGAAAAAAACACTGGAATGGACAATAAGATAATTTGTTTTTTTGAAAATTTTGATGAATAATTTGACAATCTCATTTTTGCTCTTTTAAATAAGCTAATTAACTTATATACAGCTATTTAAAGAATGTTAGAGCAATTATTTATTACCTTTCAGATATTAATAATCGACGTTGTTATGGCTGCAGATAATGCCATCATAATAGGTTTAATCGCTGCTAATTTTGCTCCAGATAATAGAAAAAAAATTATTGCTTGGGGTGTAGCTGCAGCTTTTATTTTCAGAATAGTGTTTGCAACAGGCGCTAATTATATTTTCGAATTCGCATGGGTTAAAATTTTTGGTGGATTACTTTTAATCTGGGTAATTAATAATTTAAGACAAGACTTCTTTGGTAAAAATAAAATTAGATCTCCCAAATTAAAATCGAAAGAAACTAAAAGTTTCACTCAAGGTGTTTACCAAGTATTAATTGCAGATTTAACTTTAAGTTTTGATAACGTATTGGCAGTTGTTGCGGCATCTAAAGGTAATTTCCACCTTATGGTCATCGGTTTGTTGTTATCAGTATTTTTAATTGCAACTCTGGCAAGTTACTTTGCTGAATATATAAAAAAACATCAATGGCTTGTATATTTAGGTTTAATTGTAATTCTAATTATAGCCATACAATTGATTATTGGCGGTCTTGTCAATTATGAGGTGCTCTCGATCAACGAAAAGTTTAAATTTTTATTTGCGATATGATGGATTTCTGTATTTTGGGGTCAGGAGTAGCTGGCTCTACAATTGCAAATCTATTATCTAAAAAACACTCTGTTCATGTCTTTGATAAAGCTAGAGGGCCTGGCGGCAGATCATCAAATAAAAGATTTAAAACTAACCTAAGTTTCGATCATGGAGTTCAATATATTTCTCCTAAATCAAAAGCATTTATAAAATTTACAGAAAAACTTTTTAAAAAAAAGGTCCTAAAAACATGGAATGGAAATCATTTGGATTTTACATTTGAAAAAAAACCACATTCTATAAAATATATAGGTAAAAAAGCAAACAACGATATATGCAAATATAATTTAAGAGGTATCAAGAAAACGTTTGCATCGCAAATCACTAAGATTAATTTTAAAGATAATTACTGGGAAATTAAAATTAAAGATGGATCTAATTATCAATTCAAATATTTAGTTTTAACTTGTCCCTTCCCACAATTAAAAAAAATTGCAAGAAAATATCTAGATAGAAAAATCTTAAATCTAAATGTAAATATGCAACCCAATATGACTGTTATGGTAGCTTTTAAAAATCAAAAAAATTTACCTATTAGCTCTATCAAATTTGATGATGACACTTTAGCTTGGGCAGCTAACGAGAATAGTAAAAATCGATTTAGATCCAATATAAATTTGTGGACTCTTCAAGCTACTTTAAAATGGTCAAAAAAAACGATTAATAAATACAAAAATAATTCATTAATAATGAAACAATTAGTTTCAAGATTTATAAAATTAACAGGTTTTGATAAGAGTAAGATTATACATACAGGTGCACATGGTTGGAAATACTCATATAACTTTGAGAAGACAACTTTACTAAGCTACTGGAATAATAAATATAAACTGGGTGTATGCGGTGACTGGTTTAATGGACCCAAGGTTGAGAACGCTTGGTTAAGCGCTCAAGATTTAGCAAAAAAAATTAAATAATTAGAAAATACCTTTACTGCTTTTAGATAATCTTTTGATTTTAGGCATCACCTCTATATTTAAACCCTTGAGATCCTTAGATTTAAGATTTTTTAAATTTTGCACTACTTTTAAAAATCTATCTGACTCTTTATTAGAAATTATTCCATCAGTTAAAGTTTTAAATTTATTAATGTACTCTTTTCTACCGAAAGGTCTCTTGCCAGCAGGATGAGCGTCAGCGACATTTATTTCTTCTGAAATCGAGGAACCATTTTTCATTCTAATAATGACTTTTCCGCCAAAACATTTCTTTTTAGGATCTTTATCATGATATTTTTTTGTCCATTTTTTATTCTCTTTTGTTACTATTTTACGCCAAAGTTTAACTGTACTTTTTCTTCTAGCTCTCTGTGGTGTGTAGGATTTTACATGATGCCAAGCACCATCCTCTAAAGCTACAGCAAAAATATACATTATTGAGTGGTCTAAAGTTTCTCTGCTTGCGTAAGGATCCATTTTTTGAGGATCATTTGCACCTGTTCCAATTACGTAATGAGTGTGGTGGCTAGTTTCGATAATAATTTTATTAATATCAGATAAGTTTTTGATTTTATTATTTAAACTTCTGGCTAGGTCAATCAACGCTTGGGATTGGTATTCTGCAGAGTGTTCTTTAGTATAAGTTTCCAAGATCGCTTTTTTAGGTTCATTAACTCTAGGTAATGGCACAATATATTTTTTACTTGGACCAGATAATACGTATGCAATTACACTATCTTCACCTTCATAAATAGGACTTGGTGCACCTTCACCTCTCATACATCTATCTACAGACTCAATAGCTAATTTCCCTGCATGTGCAGGAGCAAATGCTTTCCAACTTGAAATTTCTCCTTTACGAGACTGTCTAGTAGAAACTGTAATATGAAGAGCTTGCTGAACAGATTGATAAATTTTATCAGTATTAAGTTTTAATAAACTTCCTAAACCAGCTGCAACGCTTGGACCTAAGTGAGCAATGTGATCAATCTTATGTTCATGTAAACAAATTCCTTTAACTAAATTAACTTGCACCTCATAACCTGTAAGAATTCCTTTTATTAAGTCTATTCCGCTACAACCTTTTTGCTGAGCTACAGCTAAAATGGCTGGAATATTATCTCCAGGGTGACTGTAATCTGCTGCTAAAAAAGTATCATGATAATCTAACTCTCTAACAGCTGTGCCATTAGCCCAGGCTGCCCACTCACAATCAACTTTTATTTTAGAATTTAAACCGAAAACATTTGCTCCAGTTTTTCTTGGATGAGCTAAAGCCATTTGTCTTGCTGATACAACGGGCTTTCTATTAAAAGAGGCAATAGCTACTGAAGCATTATCAATAATTCTATTAATAACCATCTCAACTGCATCTTTATTTATTTTTGCTTTATCAGAGGCTATCTCTGCAATTTTCCAAGCTAATTGATCTTTTTTTTTTAAATTTGCTTTTGAGGGATGTACTTTTACAATTATGTTTCTCATTAATTTAACATATTTCTAAGAACGTATTGGAGTATTCCGCCATTTTTGTAGTATTCCACTTCATTTTGAGTATCTATTCGACAAAGAAGTTTAATAGTTTTACTTGTACCGTCTTTATATTTAATTTCACATGACACTTCATCTCTTGGTTTAATGCCTTTATCTATATCGACTATTGTAATTAATTCTTCACCTGTGATGTTTAATTTTTTTCTGTCAAAACCATCTTTAAATTGAAGGGGTAAAACACCCATACCGATTAGATTTGATCTATGAATTCTTTCAAAGCTCTCTGCTATAACAGCTTTTATTCCTAAAAGTTTTGTACCTTTGGCGGCCCAGTCTCTTGAAGAACCTGTTCCATATTCTTTTCCAGCCATAACAACTAGATCATTTCCTCTTTTTTTGTATTCAATTGCAGCATCATAAACGCTCATTACTTTTCCATCTGGCTGTAAAGTTGTAAATCCGCCTTCAGTTCCTGGTGCCATTTCATTTCTAATTTTAATGTTTCCAAATGTACCCCTCATCATGACTTCGTGATTACCACGCCTAGCACCATAAGAATTAAAGTCTTTTTGTTGAACTTGGTTTTTCATAAAATAATCACCTGTGGGACTGTCTTTTTTTATATTACCCGCTGGAGAGATATGATCTGTGGTAACTGAGTCTGCTAGTAAAAGTAATAATCTTGCGTCTTTGATTGGCTTAAAGCCCTCTGGTTGATCTGGTAAATTATCAAAGAAAGGAGGTCTTTTAACGTATGTAGAATTATCTTCCCAATTATAAATACTGCTATCAACTGTTTTAATAGCGCTCCATTCTTTAGGTCCTTCTGAAACATTTGAATAGCGATCAATAAACATTTTTGCATTAATTGACTTTAACATTATGTCTTCAATTTCTTTATTGCTCGGCCAAATATCTTTTAAAAATACTTCTTTGCCTTCCTTGTCAGTACCAAGAGAATTTTTGTACATATCAAAATTCATATTACCAGCTAAAGCAAAAGCAACTACAAGCGGTGGTGAAGCAAGATAATTAGCTTTAACATCAGGACTTATTCTTCCTTCAAAATTTCTATTTCCCGATAAAACAGAAACTGCATATAAATTTTCTTTGTGTATCGCATCAGAAATATTCTTATTTAGTGGACCAGAATTTCCAATACATGTTGTGCAACCGTAACCGAC
>ERZ802822.849-NODE-849-length-20636-cov-30.131962_pt1 | contig 20636 bp, 20 predicted proteins | sample MGYA00345649_ERZ802822 | MGnify/ENA primary metagenome ERZ802822 (study PRJEB30503, sample SAMEA104212359) | marine metagenome | biome: Westerlies Biome; feature: [SRF] surface water layer (ENVO:00010504) within the epipelagic zone...; material: water...
CGCTTCTGGCGCCCTTGCCGCAGACACTAAGCTTGGTGTTGTCGTGAAAATCGGAGGTATTCCGTGGTTTAACTCAATGGAAGCAGGTATTGAAGAACGGGCTAAGGAGCTCGGCGTTGAAGCCTACATGATCGGCCCTACCAGTGCCGATGCTGCTCTACAGGTTCGTGCGATTGAAGATCTGATTGCACGGGGGGTAACGGCAATCGGCGTTGTGCCAAATGATGCTGAAGCCTTGGAACCAGTGTTAGCCAAGGCTCGGAGTAAGGGCATCAAAGTGATTACTCATGAAAGTCCTGCACAGAAGAATGTCGACTGGAACTTTGAGATGACTTCAGCCAAAGAGTTTGGTGAAGCACATGCCGAGCTGCTTGCAGAGAAGTCTGGCGGTAAAGGGGAATATGCTGTTTTTGTCGGGTCGCTGACCGTTCCATTGCACAATGCATGGGCCGATTCCGCGATCGCCTACTTGACGGAAAATTACTCGGAAATGAAGTTGGTCAGCGAACGTTATGGCGTTGCCGATAATGTTGATGACAGTCGTAAAACGGCTCTTGACCTCATGTCTGCACATCCGAATCTGAACGGTTTCCTCGGTTTTGGTAGTCAGGGACCCATTGGTGCGGGACGAGCAGTTCAAGAGCGCCGCAAGACTGGCGAAGTTCATGTTGTTGGCCCATTCTCACCTGGTCAGGGCCGGAAGCTTCTTAAAGCGAATATCATTTCCGGAGGATTCATGTGGAATCCTAAGGAAGCAGGTAGGGTTTTTGTGACCCTTGCCGATATGGCTGTTCAAGGCAAAGATGTGAGCGCGGGCATGGAAATTCCTGGCCTAGGTGTCATCAATCCAGATCTCAAGACACACAATATCATCGTCAATCAACTGGTCACAATCAACAAAGATAACGTTGATGAACTAGCGGCAATGGGACTCTGAGTTGTCATGTTAGAGTCCTAGCGCTTGTCTGATACGCTCTCTCTTAGCTTGAGAAGTGACGAGATGATTCCCGTGATTCAATGTAAAAATGTTTCAAAAACATTTGGCGGAGTGCGCGCCCTAACCAATATCGACTTCGAAGTGATGCCTGGCGAGGTCCATTGTCTGGCTGGTGAGAACGGCTGTGGAAAAAGCACCTTAATCAAAATCATCGCTGGCGTATGCGCCGCTGATCCGGGCGCAAAGCTTTCATTAATGGATCAAGAATTCGAAACATTGAGCCCCGCACAGGCACGGCGGCTCGGCGTTGGCGTAATTTGGCAAGATCATGCTCTTTTTCCTGAAATGAGCGTCGCCGAGAACATTGCTATTGAGAGTTTTGTTGGCTCGAACGCCAAGTTCGTGCGGCACAGAAATATAGAAGACGTCGCACAAAAAGTTTGCGAGCGTCTCGGCGTTAGTTTTGACCTAAATGCAAAGGTCAAAACCCTGCCAATTGCCCGCAGGCAGCTCGTCGCAATTTGCAGAACACTTGTCAGTGACGCTCGGATTGTGTTTATGGATGAGCCCACATCATCACTCACCCGAACAGAAACGCAGCATCTCTTAAATGTCGTGCGTACATTAACAGCCGAAAATGTTGCCGTTGTTTTTGTTAGTCACCGACTTGTGGAAGTCTTAGAGATCGCCGATAGAGTAACCGTCCTACGTGATGGTCAAAAAGTCGGAGTCTATGATGCCAGCGAGATGAGCCTCGCGAAACTGACCGAAAAAATGACTGGACTAACCATCACTCCAGCTGTTGTTGGTCAGAATACAAACGACAACGACACTGTCCTTGAAGTGAAGAATATTTCCCGGGCCGGCGAATATAAGGATATTTGCTTCTCAATCTCTCGGGGCGAAGTCGTAGGGATTATCGGTCTGCTGGGAGCCGGTAGGACGGAACTCGCTCTGAGTTTATTCGGCATGACTCGACCTGAACTGGGCCAAATATACATTGATGGAAAAGTCGTAAACTTCAGATCTAACCAGGACGCAATTGCTGCTGGGATCGCCTATGTATCTGAAGACCGCCTGTCGCTGGGCCTTGTCCAGGCCCAATCGATAGAAAACAATCTGGCATTGACCGTTCTGGACAAAACTCTCGTGTTTGGCGGGTTGTTATCGCTAAAGAAGAAAAAGGAAATCGTTGACCATTGGATCGATGAACTGGACGTTAAATTAGGCAATGTGAGTGATGCAATTTCAACCCTGTCTGGCGGCAACCAACAAAAGATCGCCATTGCCAAGTGGTTGGCTACAAACCCAAAGCTTCTGATACTCGACGCTCCCACGGTCGGTGTCGATATTGGCGCGCGTGAGGGAATTTTTAAGATTGTTAGAGACCTTGCCAATAAGGGTCTCTCGATTCTGCTCATCTCTGACGAAGTGTCGGAGGTCTATTTTAATTGCAATCGAGTCTTGCACATGTCGGGTGGGACTCTGCGAAGAGAGTTCATACCTGCTTGTTGTGATTTCTCAGAAATGGAGGATGCCGTTTATGGCACGGATATTTAAGACGCATCCTATCGAAACCTGGCTTCTTGTACTTATTATTGTGGCTTCCGTAATACTGTCCGCGTTTTCTGAGCAATACTTGACGCTAGTGAACGCGTTTGATCTCGTTAACTCCATATCCATCAACGTTATTTTTGCCGTGGGCCTTCTTGTAGTCTTGATTTCAGGAGGAATTGACATCTCTTTCGCCGTTGCGGCATCGGTCGTTCAGTATCTCGCGTTCTATGCCCTGAGTTACCTCGGTGGCGGCAACTGGCTTATTGGTTTTATCGTTGCGGGCGGATTGGGCATCATGTTGGGCGCCATCAATGCGGGTTTGATTCATTATTTCCGAGTAATTTCGATTGTCGTCACCATCGCAACATTTAACGTTTTTTTCGGATTGCTCATGTTCCTGACCAAGGGCGTAAGTTTATATGACCTCCCCGATTGGTGGACGAACCGGATAATCGTCTTTGAGCGCGAGATGGCTAGTGGCAGCTGGGCGGAGCTGACTCTGCCAGCAGTGGTCATGTTTGGCGCAATTTCGGCAACATGGTTTCTAATTACATACACATCAATCGGCCGCCAAATATACGCTTTTGGCGACAACCCCGAAGGCGCACGCCGAATTGGCATCAATGTCGTTGCGGTTCAGTTCATCGCTTATGGCTGGATGGGCATGATGGCCGGGATTGGCGGTCTGATGCAGGCGCACTTCATGCAGGAAATTGTCCCGAACGCTTTGATTGGCCGGGAATTGGATGTTTTGGCAGCTGTGGTGCTCGGAGGAGCGGCACTTGGTGGTGGGCGAGGCACCGTCTTGGGTTGTGTGCTTGGCGTATTACTGATGGCGATCATTCAGAACGGACTCAATTTGCTTGGGGTCACTCCTTTCGCTTTCAAGGCAATCGTTGGCGTAATTCTCTTGCTGGCAATTACGTTGTCGAATGTTTCGTTCAATGAGTTGCGCGTGGGATTACGCATGGAGAGCACCCAGTAATATGACATCAACGAACCACAGAAATATCAAATACTATTTTGAAGGCGAGGTCGCCGGCCTGTTGATATTTCTTATCGCTGTTGTTGTTGCGTTTAGTTTGGCCTCCCCTAACTTCCTGACAGCAACAAACCTGTCTTCAATGGCCATCCAGCTACCTGCTTTGGGTTTGTTGACGTTGGCAATGCTGATTCCAATCCTGTCGGGCGGGTTGAATCTATCGATTACCTACACGGCAAATATGTCGGGATTAGCCCTTGCGTGGACGCTTCAAGCGCTCGGCGGCCCGGAAGCCGGCGTCGAAGTCTTTGTACTTGGTTGCGCCCTGGCTTTGACCGTCGGCGCTCTTAGTGGCTTCGTAATCGGTGTCGTCGTTGCCTATACCAAGGCCCACCCTATTCTCGTGTCCTTATCGATGATGATCCTTATGCGTGGTATTGGTGAATTTCTTAGCCGGGGAAAAGACATAACCGGATTCCCAAAATTCGTACAAGAGATTGGCCAGGGAGCTATCTGGGGCATTCCAATACCGATGCTGGTATTTATAGTATGCGCGGTCGCCTGGCATATTATCCTGTCTCGAACCCGTCAGGGATTTGGCACATATATGCTGGGCTCCAATATTATGGCTACGGCGTATTCTGGAGTTGCCACCAAACGGAACCTGATCGTTCTCTACACACTTTCCGGCCTGATGTGTGCCGTCGCGGGCATCGTCATGCTTTCACAGTTCAATTCAGTCCGTGTAGGGCATGGTGAGTCGTTCCTCTTGATCACGGTACTTGCCTGCTTTCTTGGGGCCGCAGATCCGTTTGGCGGCTTTGGTCGTGTTTTGCCGGTTTTCCTGGCTTTGGTAATTCTTCAGGTCTTGTCATCCGGATTAAATATCCTTGGCGCCAACCAACACCTGTCGACGGCGTTATGGGGTATCTTTCTACTCGCCGTCGTGATTCTGCGCTGGGCTTGGTGGCGGTATTCAGCAAAATTGAAATGGAAATTAGAGGAACCGAATAATGAATAAGTTGGGTGTGCACGCACTGGTATGGGTTGGCGGTTGGAGCCACAAGGAGTGCGAATCAGCAGTTTCAAAATCGGCAGAGCTGGGCTTTGATTATATTGAGATACCGGCCCTTGATCCCTCGTCGGTCGATACAAAACATACGCTTACACAGCTGGAAAAGTACGGAATTGGCGCTACGGTTTCTCTAGGGCTGCCATTAGCTTGTGATATTTCTAGCGAAGATCCAGAGGCGGTTGCTCGGGGCGAGGCCATGCTCAATGATGCGCTTCGACTGACCGGTGAAATTGGTGCAACACATATGTGCGGTATTTTGTACTCCGGATTTGCAAAGTACATGCAACCCAAAACGGAACGAGGCGTGCAAAATTCCGCCGAGGTGCTTTTCCGCATTGCCGAGAAGGCAAAGCGCGAGAATATCGCGATCGGACTCGAGGTCGTTAATCGCTATGAAACGAACTTGATCAATACCGGCGCAGAAGGCGTTGAGATGCTGCAACGAATTGGATCTGACAATGTGTACGTGCACCTGGATACGTATCACATGCATATCGAAGAGAGCGGGCTTGGCAATGCGGTTCGAGCATGCGGCGACCATCTTGGATATTTCCACGTCGGCGAATCCCACCGTGGCTATCTCGGCAGTGGCAATATTGATTTTCAGGATACTTTTAGGGCCTTGGCCGAAATTGCATATTCAGGACCAATTACCTTTGAGTCGTTTTCATCGGCGGTTGTAGCGGCTGATCTTTCTAATATTTTGGGTATCTGGCGCAATCTTTGGGAAGACAGCGAAGACCTTGCGCGACACGCTAAAACCTTCATGGAAGAGCAGATCAAGGCCGCAACTGAAGCACACCGAGACAACAGGTCTAAAGCATAGGACTGGGATGATGTGACAATCGACCGAGGGAATGCAGCACGAAGTCAAGACAGCGCTATAACTAACTGAGCTATGGTCCTATAGAGCCGTGGAGTATGAGTGGAGCCTGAGTGCTCCTCAAGTACTCAACGCAATCAGTGCTTACCAACACCGATGGTCTCTTCAAGGGCTTCGAGCGCCCCAATGTCACCGAGTGAAGAGCTTTCGGTCTCCGCACCGAGCGCATATTGCGGTGGGACCAGCTCTGGGTGTTGACCCGGTTCTCCCGGCGGGGTGAAGTAACCCAAGGCGTACTGCCCCATGGCGTAGCCAATGAGCTCTTGCATCTGTGGACTTAGGTCTTTTGCCAGCTCGGGTGGTGTCGAAAGATATTGATTTTCTTCCTGGCGCAGCCAGCCAAGCGTGTAGGTAATGTTCAGTCCGATGCGATCGTGCTCGCTCCTGTTCTCGCCGCCGCCATGAAACACTGACCCCGAGTAAATGAGTACTGAACCTGCTTCCATTTCAGCCTGCGTTATCTGACCGGGCTCTGCGCGCTGCTCATCTGGCCACTGGGTGCTACCGGGAACAACTTGCGTCGCGCCGTTCTCTTTTGTGAAGTCAGTAAGCGCCCAAATGGTATTGAATTGCGGCTCGACATGGGCAAGATGTTTACCCCAAGCCCAGCGATCTCTGTGAATAGACTGTTTTGTCTCGCCTGGGCGAATTCGGATAATTTGCGTCAGATGTAATTGCACTCGCTCGCAGTAAGGCGCCAAAAATTCTTGGCATGGACCCACAATCGAAGCGTGCTCTATGAGGTCTCGGCATTTCGCGGAGCGCATGACCAAACCACCAGTTCGCGTAGTGTTGGTGCCCGAAAACTCATCCCTACCGTTGTCGGTCGCGTTCATATAGGGATCAGTTTCGGCACGTAGGTCAGCCACAAAGTCTTTGCTGACGACCTTATCCACTATGATCGCGCCGTCCTGAGCGAGCGCAGTCGCTAAAGTTTGAGCGTCTGTATGTGCAGGGAAGTGTCTAATTTCAGCCACAGCGAGTCTCCTGTCCGTATCAGCCTTGCATGGCAACACATTTGATTTCGATTTTAAACGCAGGGTCGACGAGCGAGACGACTTGCACCAAGGTTTGAGCGACTTCCGGCTTTTTGCCATAGATCGCTTGTCGGGCTGTAAACAGCGCTTGGATCTGCGACATGCACTCGTGCATATCTGTCACAAACCAAGTTTCCTCAACAATGTTGTCCATACTGCAGTCGAATTCTGCAAGTACAGCCGCAACGTGGCGGTAGGCATGTTGCATTTGTTCGACAAGCCCATCAGGGGCGTGACCCGCTTCGTCTGTTCCAATCTGGCCTGCCATGTAAATGGTGCTACCGACTTGAACACCTTGGCTAAAAAGGTCCGCATAGGGGCCGCTTCGATACAATTTTTTCTCGATTGCCATAGTACTTGCTCACTGTTTTTATTGTCGTTATCGGTACCTTGCCTGTCTAAGTTGTAGCGCTAAATTGATCTCGCCGCTAGATTTTTTGGCGGGTCCTGTCTTATTGGCGTCGTTCCCTGACTGTCGGCCTGCAGTTTCAGGATCCCTGCGTGATAATTATTCAGCATCGATCTGAGGGTGAGCGCTGTCAGCAGCCTTGATGCCGTCCGATTCAAAGGTAATCTTGCGCGCCTTATATAGCGCGCCTATGGCTTGCTTGAAGACCTTTTTACTAACGCCAAAGGCTGCGTAAATTGTTCGTGGTGGGCTTTTATCATTCAGCGCCAGAAATCCCGCATTTTCGTTTAGGTGAGCTTCGATAGCGCGCGCAACCGTGTCAATTTTAGACTCACTGAATCCGGGTTGATTGAGCGTAAGATCGACCTTCCCATCATCGCGAATGCGTTGTACGTAACCCTCGAGTGCCTGACCTCTGCGAACTCTCCGATACAGTTCATTGCTATAGAGTAGCCCCCAAAACTGATGATTGATAATGGCCTTGAAGCCGAGCTCTGTCTGCTCGGCAATCAGCAGATCCACTTTTTCACCCACCGCAACGCCGTGAGCTACATCCTCAATCCAGTGATCAATTCGGGTGGAACCGGCGGGCCTTCCCTGATTATCAAGGTAGACCTTAACCACACTAAAGGCGCCTGGCTTTAGCGGGTACTGCTGCTCGGCAAACGGAATGAACAGGTCCTTTCTACGACCCCAGTCTGCAAACGCACCCAGGTGATTGACCTCGATGATTTTCAGCCAGGCAACTTGCCCAATGGTTATGTCAGTTTCATCGCTTACTTCGGTATGTTCTTTGATGGTGACGACCTATCCTGTTAATGATGCGTTTGTTGCTAATGATGAGTTTGTTGTTACTAGTGCGTTAAGTGTTGGTGGCAAGTTTGTTGTTGATAGTCTGCTAACCATTAGTGTCGCACTTACTGTTAGCAGTACCTTATAACATTAAGCACTTTGGTGGTTCTTGAGGTGATTCGGACTGACACACCTATGGCTCTAAATTGCGCTGTTTGGTTATGGTTTGGCCCGGCTGAGGTAGTGCATCGCTTGGCAGCTTTGCTCGGTTTGCCACCTAAGGTGAAGTTCCTGTTAACTGCAAGCCCCAGCGCTATTAGCTCATTATAGCCGCGCCGCTGCGGCTTATTCCTCTTACCCCTTTTATCCCTATTTTCCCTTCCATCCCTCTTAACCCTCTGCCCCTCTTAGCCTACTTGGCCTCTTGCCCCTCTCAGTCGCCTTATCCGTGGTCCCCGATCCAGTCTAGGTGAGGCGTCTCAGCGTGTTTAGCGGGTATAAACCGGGTCGTTGCGTTCGTAGGGTGCGCGTTAACGGTCTGCCTAGACTTTCCTTAAAAAGCGCCAAAAAAGTGCGCTAAACGTCATGGCCAGTCTGGGCAGCTCAAAGTAGCGGCAACCTCAAGTTTGTCTAGGAATTCACCGACCTTGCCATTACGCTCAGTCGTACATCTAATCACGTTAGAAATAAGGAAATCGTCATGTCTATTGGTGTCATTGCAACCATTCCCGTCCAAGAGGGGAAAAACGAAGAGTTTGAAGCTGTATTCATGGATCTTGCAGCACAGGTCTTGGCGAACGAGCCGGGCTGTCGTTTTTATGCACTTAACCGCAGTAAGGCCGACCCCCAAGTCTACAAAGTACTCGAGTCCTACGTCGATAAGGCCGCGCTTGAAGCGCACGGCAAAACTGATTATTTCAAGGCGGCAAACGTGAAGTTGGGCGGTTTGGTGGCCGGCATGCCGGATGTCGAATATCTCGATGGCATAGAGGCCTGAAAACGCCCTGGTATTGTCAGAGCGACTCGGTGTCGAGTTGCTTTGCCTTGTGCTCCATGGCCATGCGCACACGTCCCTCGACTGAAGGATGTGTATAAAACACTATCTCTTGTAGCTTGCCGGGCCTTGGGTTCCGGTACTCAGCGGTCTTCACCAACGCTGATGCAAGACCATCTGGCAGATTGACTGTTTGTAAGGAGTAGCGGTCAGCGTCTGTCTCATTCATCCTCGACAGTGTGTTGTTCACTGGACCAAACAGAGTCATCAGCAGGCTCACCAACAGGATTAAAACAGGCAAACTGGCCGGATCGCGGATATCCTCACGCGCCCCAAACAATCGGGCAGTGGGCACAAACAGCCGATCAGCCAACAGAAATGCGATGACGATTTGGACGCTGGCTAACAATACAATCCACCAAATGTGTCCAGAAACGTAGTGGCCAATCTCGTGCCCTGTTACCGCCTTAACCTCATCGAGGTCGGCTTGAGTCATGGCGACGTCCGAAATCGCGATACGCGCTGATGAGCCTATACCGGCGACATTGGCTGTGAAGTTATTGGACTGGCGCGATCCGTCGTACATGAAAATACGGTCTGTTGGAATGTTGGCCTCGACGGCAAGCGCTTCAACAGCAGTTTTCACCTCGCCATCGGGGATGGGGCTGTAGTCGTTGAACAGCGGTTGTATCAGCGTTGGCCCCAACAGCATCATGAGTGTGATGAGGCAAGCGGTGACGCCGCCAAACCAGGCCCACCAGAGCTTTCCGACTCGGGTGATCAGCACATAAAACAGGGCAAGGACGAGGCCTGTAATGACTGCACTGAGTGCAAGACTAATGCCCGACTGACCCAAAAAGTCGCTTAAGGGTTGGGTGGTCATGTTGTATTGGGTCTGGCGGAACCAGCTGGTGTAGATCGTCCACGGAAGCTCGATGATCGCTGACAGGACAATGAACGCGGCACTGACTCTAAAGGCACGATTAAAAAGACCTTTTGCAGACAGTTTATCGGCCAGTGTGGCGAGAATTCCGCTGCGAATAATGAGCCAAGTTGAGACGACGGTGACCACCAGAGACCACAGCATCAGCCAATGGTTGCCCGCGGTATAGGCCGCGGCTTGCGCGAGCGCTTCATCGCCTAGTCCGTCAATGTAGGCTCTTGTAGCCAGTTCAGGGTCAAATGCCATGGTGCTTCCCTCTGTTTATTATCACCTCGATTTCGGGCTGCACATTACGGTCTGTGTCCGAGGTCGGGCTTATGAGCAAGCCATAATACGGCGACTTGCGTACAGGCACTAGTGACGTATTTTTGTCACGGTGGTCTAGGTTGAAAAGGGATGGTGTGTGAAAGCACTCGAAGTACGGGTAGGACAGGTTGCCGCGAAACGTCTCGAGCGTGAGGGTTGGCACGCAGATCTAATAGACGGCTTGATTGGCGCCTCGGGCGGCCCAAAATGGCTGATTCTCGGGCGCCTTGATCGTGTTCTCATGAGTGACTTGCTGTCAGGACGCAGTAAACCGCTCGATGCAGTTGGCTCGTCAATTGGCTCGTGGCGGCATGCCGCCATGGCGCAGGTCGATCCTTGCACCGCGTTTGATCGTTTTGAAGATGCCTACCTTTCCCAGCATTACACATCGACTAAGCCTGCAGTTTCAGAAATTACCGAGGTGGCTTTGTGGCTTATGAATACGCTCTTGGGAGAGGATGGCGCGCGTGAGGTCGCTGAGCACCCATGGCTGCGCTCGCATATTGTGACCGCTCGCGGTAAGGGCTTGAATGGCCTTCGCCCTGGTGTCGGCCTGGTGACGGGAATGGGTCTCGCCGCGGTAGGCAATACCGTTAGCCGAAAAACACTGGGAGCCTCATTTCAACGCGTGGTCTTTGCACCAGACAGCGCCTCGCACCCGAGCCCCTTGCTCGATGGTTTTGGTACGCGCTATGTGAGCCTTACCGAGGCCAATGTGTTCAATGCCCTCATGGCCAGTGGCGCTATCCCCTACGTCTTTGAGGGGGTTTATGACATTGCAGGTGCTGGAAAAGGCGCGTTCTGGGACGGAGGCATCATCGATTACCACTTTGATTTGGCGCGACTGCCTGATGATCAAGTTTGGTTATACCCGCACTTTAATAGCCGCACCACTACAGGTTGGTTCGATAAGTTTTTACCGTGGCGTGCAGATCAGCAGGTGTCGGCAGAACAGCTGATCATGATCTGTCCTAGCGATGCGTTTTTGGCCAAACTGCCTTTTGGCAAGATCCCGGATCGACGGGATTTTGGAAAAATCCCCGAGAGCATTCGCGAAAAGTACTGGCGTCACTGCGTCAAAGAATCGCAGCACTTAGCTGACGAATTTCATGAGCTTATCAACGGCCCCGATCCCTTGGCAGGTGTCGTCAGACTTTAATCATCGAAGCGTCCGTGTCGACCGGCGCCGCCACTAAAGCGTGCCGCGCCGGTGACGGCCTCGGTTGTCGCCACCTCGTAGCCGCCTGCTCCCTCTTGGATGAGTGCCTCGTCGATATCCAGACTCCACTGTGCAATGGCTGAGCGTCGATCCGCCCGCATGCACATCTCCGGAAATTGGGCGATCTCCTCGCCTAGGGCAACTGCAGCGGACAGAGCGTCGGTCTCAGTCACCAAACGGTTTACCAATCCAATCTCTAAGGCCTCCTCTGCGTTTACCGCACGGCCTGTCAAAATCATATCCATAGCTCGGCTGTGCCCGACGAGCCGCGGCAGCCGTACGGTACCACCATCGACCAGCGGTACGCCCCAGCGGCGACAAAATACGCCGAACACAGCGGACTCATCGGCCACGCGAAGGTCACACCAACAGGCGAGCTCGAGTCCCCCTGCAACCGCGTGACCTGATACGGCCGCAATAACGGGTTTATCAAGCTGCAATCGCGAGGGGCCCATGGGACCATCCGCACGCCCGGTGTGCTCAATCGCATTGGCATGCTCCGTACCAATAGCTTTTAGATCGGCGCCAGCGCAGAAAGTGCCATCGGCACCTGTGAGAACAGCCACTTTGAGGGCGTCAGTGTGCTCAAAATCTTTAAATGCCGCTAACAGCGCACTTGCGGTCGCTCCGTTCACGGCGTTACGCGCCTCGATACGGTTGATGCTAACGATGAAAACGGGACCGCGGCGCTCGGTCAGTACCAATGGCTTATCATTCATATCACTGCCTCACTAGTTGCGGAGCTTACCTTCTCTTGACCACTATCTTTCGTACACAAGTCTTCCGTTTGAGAGGGTGAGTTCGACGTTAATTTTGTGTATCTCATGGGGTTTAGTCACATAGGGATCGGCTGCTAGTACGACCAGATCCGCCTTCTTTCCTACTTCCAGCGTACCAATCGTGTCTTCCATACGTAGTTGCCACGCGGCATCTACTGTATGCGCGCGGATGGCCTGATCGACGCTTAGTCGTTCGCTAGCGCGCGCCTGAACGGGGTAATTGGGATCGCCAAAACGCTGACGAGTCACCGCCATTTCAATATTAAACATGGGATTGAGAGCATCTTTGCCAATCCACGAAACCGGATAGTCACTGCCAAGGGTGACGCGGCCACCATTGCGATGAATTGAGGCCAGAGGATAGAGCTGCTCAAATCGCTCCGCGCCTAAAAACTCCATGGCAATCTCATCGTATTCAAACCAAGTGGGTGTTGTCTGCGCAACTACGCCTAGGTCACCAAACCGCTCAATATCGGCAGCATCAACCACTTCGATATGGCAAATGGTGGCGCGCACGTCGGCAGTGGGATGGGCTTGCTGACCCGCCTCAACGGCATCGAGTGCGGTTCGCACGGCACCGTCTCCGATCGCATGGAGGTGGAGATCAAAGCCAAGGCTGTACGCCTCGTAAACCGCGTTGAAGACCTGCTCATCAGGTAATAATGGCGCGGCTTCATGACCCTCTGGCGCAATATAAGGGTCAAGGGTTACCGCGGTTTTTGCTTCAACAGTGCCGTCGAGTGAGAGCTTTAGCGTTGTGATGGAAAACAGCTCGTGGTTGTAGGTGTCGCGCAGCGCCGACAGACGGGCGTGGGCTGTCTCAAGGTCTTTTGGTTTGTTGACATACAAGGAGCCGACCAGCCGCAGCGGAAGTTGATTGGTTTCAGCGAGTTCTTGGGCCACCGTCATGCCAAGCTCCGCTGTGTCGATCATGCCCGCATCAAATGCGGCTGTCAGACCCACCGCTGCCATGTCATTAAAAAATGCGGGCGCTCGATCGCGCAAGGTTTGTTCGCTGACAACGCCCAAGGCGTCGGTGACAGGGTCAATAGCCGCGCCTTCTACCAGCCAGCCAGTTGGGTTTCCCAGTTCATCGCGCTGGAAAAAGTGGGCTCCGGGTACGGGATCGGGGGTTACAGCGGTAATGTCGGCCGCCCGCAGGGCGAGCGAGTTTGCCCAGGCTGTGTGCCCGCCTTCATCAATGATGAGCGCGGGTCTGTCGGGTACCACGGAGTCTAGCTGCGCCGCAGTTGGGCCATCAATGCCAAAGGCGCGCGCCAAAAATCCTGAGCCGAGAACGGGGTTTTGCTCTGGAAATGTCTGAGCGTGTTGCTTAATTGCAGCCAAGACCTCGTCGGCGCTCTGACCGGGTGAGAGCATGACGCCATTTAAGAGCGGAAGCGTGTCCATGGTGTGAATATGCGTGTCAATAAACCCGGGGAAAATGACCCGCCCGTCTAAATCGATAACCTTGGTGGTCTCGCCAATCAGTAGGGCGACGTCTGAATCATTCCCTACCGCGATAATGCGATCACTCTCAATCGCTATGGCGCTATACCGATTGCCCTGTGCGTCCATCGAGTAGACCGTGCCACCGCGGAGTACGATATCTGCACTGCTTATGGCCGCTGCGGACGGATAAGCCAGCAAGTAGATGCAGAGTAGGCCGATTCGAAGCATAGTTTCTTCCCCATGGGTTCAGTCCTGACACATCCAGTATGACAGCTGCGACGGACGTGATGTCATAGCCTAGCTGTATCAGCGTGTTAACGAGGGGTTGGCCTAACTGGCGAACTGCTTCAGCACCGACTCGATGGTTAGGGTTTTGAGTGTGTTGCCTTGCTCATCGAGCATGTCGGTGAGGCGTCCGTCTGGCGCGTAAAGATTGAAGATGACCGTGGCGCCCTCTGGACCGCCTCGTTCCATGTGAATATCGCCTTCTGGCATGTGCGAGTAGCTTCCAGTCTCTCTCACTGTTGATGACACCTCGACCCCATTTTCGAATGTCGCCACTTCAAGCGAGCCTTGAATGACTGTCGATCGCACCTCACAAAGGTGTCGGTGGAAGTGGCAATATTTTCCCGCCTCCCATCTGTAGACTAGATCAATGTGGCCGTTACCATCATGTCCGATGAGCGCGCCGCTATAGCCTATTGGATAGCTGAACCGGTCGTCTGACGGGTAGGTTTGCCAGTGGGCACTGTTTTCAAGAAGAGGGTTTATTTTCATGGGTTTAACCCTGTGTGTTGCCAAAAAAAAGGGCGACTGATGTCGCCCCTGTAATGTCTCGCGGATGAGTTCAATATTCAACCCGGTTCAAAATCACGTAATCAACGATTTCTCGATAGTCTTCATAGCCCTGAGCTAATTCTTCCTGCTCATTTTCATCGGCATTGAAGCGCTCTGTCATTTCTTTCATCATCGCCTCGTAGCCTTCTTTGCTACCCTGCATGGCGCCCATATTTTTATAGGTTACCGTCAAAAAGACATTAGGCTGCGCTGCGACATTAGCAGCCCAAACGTTGTAGTCCATGACCACACCCATGTCCTTTTGAATCTCCATTGAGCTGACCCATGTCCTCTTAAGTCGGGTGAGATAGGCATCGACATAATTGGGTTTTACTTTGACGACAGTCAGCTCAGTGACTTCCTCACTGAAACCATAATCTTCCCAGACCTCTGCCACCGACAGCGGTGCCAAGAGAAGGGTTGTTAACAGCGTGGTGATGGTTAATAGGTTTTTCATGCTGCGATCCTTATAAAATGTGAGTTGATGAGGGACCCCCCCGGTTGACACTAGTACACGTGTGATTTGCTGCAAGCTTAAATGGGTCGTGATCCAGTCCTATCCTGTAAATGTGACAAACAAGTCACTGCACTGCGAACCAAGATGACGGATACGATCACTCCTTTCAGAGCTTGGTTTTTTTGCCGGCGCCTTGATTTGCACAAGGCACTACTTTTGCAAAGGGCACTGTTTTTGCAAAGGGCACTACTTTTGCAAAGGCCACTGCTTTTACAAAGGCCACTGTTTTTGCACAGGCCACCGTTTTAACAAAGGTCAGGGATGTTAAAGACGGATGTTACAAAGGACGCCGCGAGTCCAACGTGCACCTGCTGTTTAATGAGTATCCTTAATGACGAACATCGCGTTTCTGATAAGGTCACTCGCTGGGGCTACTCGGTCATCACGCAACAAGAAAGTATTGCAAAGTACGCGGCCTATCTGAGCTAAAAAGTTGTCATACTGTGCGCCTACAACACGTCGAGTGACGTCCCTTTTTTCTGAACTGGTGTTGCACGCCTACCCCTACTGTTATGTTTGATCGCGCTATTGTCCGAAATGCAAAAGATGGTAATTGGTCGGTATTTGACGACTGCCGGGGCGTGCTCATGGCGACTGCACACGAGGAGGTCCTACCCTTACTCGAGACTGTTGAGCGGCGGGCAGGCGAAGAACATGTTTACGCCGTCGGCTATGTGGCCTATGAGGCCAGTCACGCCTTTGATCGTAAGTTTCCTAAACGCAGTTTTAATATGCCGCTGGTCTGCTTTGCTTTGTTTGCCAGAGAAACTGTGATGGCGTCTCTTGCCGATTTCTACTCGGCAGAGGAGAGCACGACTGCCGACTGGGCGCTGCAGGAGTCGCAGGCCTCTTTTGAGTCGAAGGTGCGGCACATCAAGTCGATGATTGGTGCGGGCGAGGTTTACCAAATTAATCTAACGTCGCGCATGACGGCAGCGTCAGATATCAGCTTGTCTGACTTTGTGCGTTGGTCTCAGGATATGCCACACGCCGTTTTTATGTCCGGTCCCGATACGACTATTTGCTCTGCCTCACCCGAGATGTTTTTTGAGCGCGATGGGGGTTTTGTCTGGAGCAAGCCCATGAAGGGGACCGTTGGCAGACAGCCCGACGCCACTGCAGATGACGCCAATGCACAGTGGCTGCAAAGATCGGTAAAAAATAGGGCAGAAAACGTCATGATTACTGACATGGTGAGAAATGATCTCGCGCGTTTGTCCTCTACCGGTAAGGTGTCGGTTGATGAACTCTTCGGCATTGAGCGTTATCCCAGCGTTTGGCAAATGACCTCTACCGTTAAAACAGCCGTTGAGGCCTCGATTGCAGACATCTTTTCCGCGCTATTCCCAGCCGCTTCGATAACCGGAGCTCCCAAGCATGCGGCAGTTGACGTAATAGACCGATTAGAGGACAGCCCGCGCGGCATTTATACCGGTGCATTGGGTCTTATTCGGCCCAACGGATTCGCCAGTTTCAACGTCGCCATCAGGACGGCCTGGAGCGCATCGCGCGCGCATGGCAGTCAATTTGGCGTCGGGGGTGGCATCGTATGGGACTCGGATCCCAGTGAGGAGTTTGAAGAGGTTCAGACGAAGGCGCGCATCTTGAAGCAACCCGACCCCGAGTTTCATCTGTTTGAGACCATGGGCATCAGCGACGGCCAGATTGTGCGCAAAAATCACCATTTAAAGCGCCTCGAGCGGTCGGCGCGCTATTGGTCATTCTGCATAAATACCGAGGCCATCGAGTCTTATTTAACCGAGTTGCTGCGTAGTTTAGATGTCAGTCAGAGTTGGCGACTGCGTCTTCAGCTGGAGCGTGACGGTTCATTACGCCACCAGGTAGAACCCTTTCAGCCAACGTCTGACACCAGGACTCATCCGCTGTCGATCTCACTGGTGGCCACAGCGGTCGAATCGAACGACCCTTATCTGGTGCATAAAACGAGTCGCCGTGACGCCTATGATAAAGCGCTTGCTGAGGTGCCTGACGGCGTCCTTCCTTTGCTGTTCAACCAGCTCGGACACATTACCGAAAGCGCAATTGCCAATGTGGTCTATCAGCGGGCGGGCGAACTCTATACGCCACCCGTATCAGATGGCTTGCTCCCAGGTGTGCTGCGAGGTGAGCTAGTCGCATCGGGTACTGTTCAAGAGCGCTCTTTATCGGTGACCGAGTTGAAAACGGTCGAGGCGTGGTGGTTGATCAATTCACTGCGGGGATGGCGTCCGTGCCAGCTTTTGGTCCCTGAGACACAATCGTAGGCCGGCCGCTACAAAACGATTCTTTGTCGACGGGGTGATGGTCTGTTCCGACTAACCCGAACACAGACCAGACGACTGCGACATCGGTTGCTCTGCCGCCGTACTATCACCCCATGGGTGTAAATAAGCAGCTAACCGAATCTGAGATTTCCCGTATCGTGGAGATGGCCTGGGAGGATCGCACTCCGTTCGAGGTCATCGAAGCATCATTTGGTCTCAGCGAGTCAGACACCATCAGTCTCATGCGCCGAGAGATGAAGCCCAGCTCGTTTCGATTATGGCGTAAACGTGTCACCGGACGTGTGACGAAGCATCGTAAGTTGCGTGGTTTTGATGTCGGCCGGGGCTATTGTCCCACCCAATATAAGCGCTAGACCAACAGATAATGATGAACAGGTAGAGACTATGGCTGAATTAGCGCAGGCGCTCGTGTTGTTGCTATTGGGTGGCATGTTGTTTTTCCCAATTGTGGTCGCACCGGTTGTCTTTGTGGCATTGCCGGCGGCTGAGGCCGGGACATTTTTGCGTGCCATGTTTCCGCGCTATTACCTGTTCATGATTGCCTTGAGTTTGGCAGCGGGCGCGCTCTATCAGATCGGTCATGGTCCCGGGTACAGTCTGACAGCGTCAACGTGCCTTGGCGTAGGTCTGTCTACTCTGTGGGTGAGACAATGGCTCTTACCCCGAATTAATGCGGCGCGTGACGCCCAGCTCGCAGGAGATGAAACGGCCGGGCGGCGCTTTGATCGAGACCATAAACTATCGGTGGTCATTAATATTCTGCAGTTGTTGGTGTTGGTTGCCATGTTGGTGACGCGCTAGGTGGTTAAGGCGTCACAACTTTGGCCCCGCGCTAGACACGGTTGCTAAATCTTGGCCTACTAACCCCACAGCCGATCATGACAATGAGGGGATACCGTGAGCAAAACCGTTGAGTTTATTTTTGATTTTGGCAGTCCAAATGCGTATTTATCGTACTTCACCGCCAAACAGGTAGCCGAGCGAACGGGCGCGGAACTGAAGATTACCCCTTGCTTACTCGGCGGAATCTTCAAGTCCACAAATAACCAGCCGCCCATGATGAGCTTTGCTGGCGTCTCGGGTAAGAATGCCATGTTCATGCGTGAGATCGAGCGCTATTGCGATCGTCACGGATTCACGCAGTTCGCAATGAACCCGCACTTTCCGGTGAACACCTTGCTGTTGATGCGCGCTTGTGTGGCCTACGGCAGAGATAATGACGTGGCTCCTTACATTGAGGCAGGTGTCAAAATGATGTGGGAAGACGGCCTCAAAATGGATGATCCTGAGGTCTTTGTCGCATCATTCAATGCTGCGGGATTTGACGGACAAGCACTACTAGAAGCCACACAGGATCCAGACGTAAAGGCTGGGCTGGTGGCGAACACCCAAGCTGCGGTTGATCGTGGTGTCTTTGGTATACCGACATTTTTCGTGGGTGAAGAGCTGTTCTTTGGCAAGGACCACATCGAAGAGATGGAGTGGTGGCTCAACAACCGAGCCTGAGTTCGTTACTAAGGGATGACTTTCAAAAAGAAGGCACGCGCGTAACGCGTGCCATGCATCGGTGTGGTGCCTACATCGCTGAGTTTGTGTTCATACAGCGAACAATTTGATCCATCACCAGCTTGCGATCGAGCTTTGCCACCGTGTCATAGAAATCGGATCCCATGTCGGTGGAACTCATCAGATCAAAAAACTTACCTAATTCACCCGAGGTCGGTGCATCGAAGTGCACGAGGACGTCTGCAACATAGGGAACGGTGCCATTGGCGCCACTGAACAAGGGTCCGGCACCCATAGGTGTGTAGGCCGAGAAAGCGACGTCCAAGCCTTTGGCCTTGCCTTTCGCTTCCATGGTCTCAAGTGCTCCGAGGTAAGCGGCAACGTCATCGACTTGAACGGCAATGTTGCGGGCAGTCGCGCTAGCCAGACTTCTTGGATGCGGCCTGATGACCGTGTAGTGGACACTACCGCGGAAATTTGAAACTGCTTGGTATTTGCGGATCATGTCCTGGTTCTTTGGATCGACTAATGCGTCTGAGCCCGCCAAGGCAGATTCCATATTTGGGTAAAAAGCATAGGTCCAGCCTCTGCCTGATTCAGTCATACCCGTGCTATTGAAGCAAACACCTCGCTGGACTGCACCGCTGGCCTTGAATAATTTCTCATCAGATTTCAGCAACGCAATATAGGCAGCAGGATCATCAGTCTGGAAAAAGATGCTTCCTCCCGCTGGATCAGGCTGTTCTTCATGGTGACCTGCCAGTGCAGCTGATGAAGCAAAAATTAAGCTCAGAAAAACGGTCATGGTAAGTTTCATAATTATCCTCGTCTGTTTTTTTAAGTTAGATACTGCATGCAATAGCGTAGGCGAGCCTGGTGATTTCGCCATTAATTTATCGCCACCTTCGCGATGCTTACTCGCGCACTCTCATGAACGAGAAACCCCCTTATGAAACAGAAATCCCTCTGTAAAAGAGAAACCCCTTTCATTCCCGGCACCTGATTGTCGACGATGTCACACTTGTCGCAAATAAAACTGGCCTCTGCGAGCCAGGTCTTCTATGTTATCGGTGTGGCTTAGGTCACATCGCATGGATGCGCTTCATTAATTGTCGAAACCAGAGAGAGGATGGGACTGGGTCGACTTCAGCGGAATACCGCATGGTGAAGCGCCAACAAATCTCTTTTTAAGCTGCTCTTGGCTGGTTGATCCCAGTGCAAGTCGCGCGCGTTACCATTTGCGATATTCCCTTGTTGCTAGCGCCACAGTAGATGGCGTGCGAGGGGAGCACTATGAACATGAGATCTGCAGCACTGATATTGGCAGCGGGCCTGTCGATGATCAGTCTTTCGGTGTGGGCCGAACCCAATTTTGCGAGATATATCGTCACTCTAAAAGATGGCTCTGATTCAGACGCCTTGTCTCAAAGGCTTGCAAAACAAGCAGGCGGTAAACGCGGTTACGTTTATAGCAGCGCACTCAATGGCTTTTCCATCGAAATGCCCAGAGCTGCACTCAACGGGCTGAAAAACCACCCAAAGGTGCAGTTCGTCGAGGAGGATGCGATCCAGAATGCCATCGCACAGGGTACCCCTGAAGGCATCCGCCGCATCTTCGTTGATGAGGTCATTTTTGACATTGACAGCACTGACGACAATCGAGTCGATGCCGACGTGGCGATTTTAGACACGGGCATTGATATCGACCATCCAGACCTTAATGTCGTCGGTGGCGCAAACTGCTTACAGAGTCGGAAGCGACGCGGTAGGACGACATATTTTTGCGATGCTAATACCAGCGCAGATGACGATCAGTACCACGGTACGCACGTTGCCGGCACGGTGGCAGCGCTAGACAACGGTGTTGGTGTGGTGGGCGTCGCACCGGGAGCGCGACTATGGGCCGTGAAAGTCCTCGGTTCGGATGGCTCGGGTTTTACCTCGGGCATCATTGCAGGTATTGACTGGGTCGTAGCTCAGGGCGACATCGAGGTGATGAATCTCAGTCTCGGTGGTTCGGGTGTAAGCAGCGCATACCAAACAGCCATCGATAATGCGGTGGCCAGTGGTGTCACCGTGGTCGTTGCCGCGGGAAACAGCGCCGCGGACTCGGCTAATTACTCGCC
>ERZ802822.852-NODE-852-length-20610-cov-16.410802_pt1 | contig 20610 bp, 19 predicted proteins | sample MGYA00345649_ERZ802822 | MGnify/ENA primary metagenome ERZ802822 (study PRJEB30503, sample SAMEA104212359) | marine metagenome | biome: Westerlies Biome; feature: [SRF] surface water layer (ENVO:00010504) within the epipelagic zone...; material: water...
CATATGAAAGATTTACACAAAGAAGAAATGGTTCTGAAGCAAGTGTTTTTGGATTTGAATTAGCTGCTCAAACACAAATATTAGATAACCTTAACCTTGCAGCAAATTATACGTTTACAGATTCATCAACAGATAATATCTTAGAAGGAAGAAATGATGTGCCGCTTGCTGGTGCTGTTGAGAATATGTATAATATTTCTTTGGCTTATGAAACAAATAAGATTTTTGCAAGAATTTCTTACAACTACGCTGGTGAGCAACTAGATGAGTTAGGTGGAGACGCTTGGGAAGATCGTTACTATGATGAGCAAAAGTTTTTAGACCTTAACGCTTCATACAATCTAACGGATAAAATTCGTTTATTTGCAGAGGCTAAAAACCTAACTAATCAACCATTGCGTTACTACCAAGGAAGCAAAGAAAAAACGATGCAACTTGAGTATTACCAAATGAGCTGGAACTTAGGCCTTAAAATAGATTTATAATGAAATATATCAACGGAATCTTCACTCTTTTTGTGGGTTTCGTAGTATTGGCACAAGAGCGGACTTCGGTTCGCTCTTTTGCTTTTCCCCAAGTTGAAGCCACCCTCGAAACCGAAGCTGTTGTGTCTTATGACGATGCGGCAGACGATATCTGTATTTGGGAAAACCCCAATGACGCTATAAATTCCATTGTGGTGGCTACTGATAAAAAATATGGCCTAATCACATACAATCTGCAAGGCAAAAAACTACACCAATATCCAGTAGGCAGACCAAATAATGTAGCGCATTTTGTCGCTAACGATATACTCAAAAACGACTTGCCACTGATTTGCGCATCGAACAGAACACAAGAAACCATAACCTTCGCGTTTCTAAATCCTGATGGTTCTCTTACTGAAATTCAAGATATTGAAGTACCCCTTAGAGAAGTTTACGGGATTACTACCTACCTTGACGAGCAGCCCTATGTAATAGTAAGCACCAAGAAGGGCAAAGTATGGCAATATCAAGTTGGATTACAAGGAAAAAAAGTAAGTATGGCATTGGTACGTAAATTAAAATTTGGTAAAACCGTAGAGGGACTTGTAGTCGATCCAACCAAAAAAAAATTATATGTTGCTGAGGAGGAAAGAGGTCTTTGGCAGTTAAATGCTTTGCCCTGGCAAGCGGATGAAAAAACAATGATTTTAAAGGTTGACAAAGATAAACTAAAACCCGATTTTGAGGGACTTGCACTTCGTGAAAATGAAGACGGAAGCGGTTGGATTGTCATGTCTGTACAAGGGTCAAATGCCTATGCGTTTATTGATAAACAAAGTCTAAAATTGAAAAACATCATTCAAATAAAAGATGGTGTTGTGGATGGCGTACAAGAAACCGATGGTCTTGACGTAAGCAGTCTAAAAACACCAACGTTCCCTAACGGCATACTTATTGTGCAGGATGGCGAAAACGGAAACGAACCACAAAATTTTAAATATATCAATTGGAATCAAATCGAAGTATTACTAACACTTTAATTATTGTTATAGCTTGTACTTGTGGGCTTGTTATAAATGCCCAAAAAGTATTAGAAAAATACAACTTACCTTTAGTATTGGAAGAAACATCTGGGCTTACTATGCTTAATGATACATTGTGGACACACAATGATTCAGGAAACGAGGCAGCGCTTTATGCCCTTAGTACTAAGGGTAAAATAATAGCCAAAAAGAAGTTATACGGTCACAAAAATATTGACTGGGAAGACATCACTACAGCAAATGGAAAACTTGTAGTAGCAGATATGGGAAATAATTTTGGGACCAGAAAAAATCTATACTTATTAGAAGTTGCTATGTTAGCAAAAGGCCATGAGGTCTTAGATTCAATTCCATTTTACTACCCTGAACAAGAAAACTTTGGTTTTCAGCAAGCCACACCTTTTGATGCCGAGGGGCTTATTTATATTGAAAATAACCTAGTGGTTTTTACCAAAAACAGGAGCACAAAAACAACCGAAATTTACATCGTTTCTAAGGATTCTCAAGCAGCTAAAAAAATAGGTTCTCTGCCTGTTGGTTCCCTTATTACTGGGGCAGACTATCACCAAAAAAGCAACACATTGGTACTCACTGGATATGGTAAGGAAAAGCATCAGCAATTGTATGTAATAAATGATTTTACGTTGTCGCCCAATCCAAACCTAAATATTACACAATTTGAACTCGATTTTAGAGGGGCGCAAATTGAGGCTGTATGTATTATTGATGAAAAAACCGTTTGGATTACTTCTGAGCAAAGGAAAAAATACCCTGCGTTTTTAGCTAAAATTGCCCTTCCGTAAGCATAATCACGCTTCATCTCAAGTTGATTATCTTAGCCAAAAAATAAAGCTATGCCTGATATTGTTGCTTTTGGCGCAAGCTCGAGTTTAAACTCGATAAATAAAAAATTGGCGCATTTTGCTGCGCAAAATGTTCCCAACGCAACCGTCAACATCTTAGATTTAAACGATTTTGAGATGCCTTTATACAGCACAGATCGTGAAAAAGAAGGTATTCCACAAAAAGCGCACGACTTTAAAGCAGCACTAAAAGCAGCTGACGGTATCATCATTTCGTTTGCCGAGCATAACGGGGCTTATACCACAGCTTTTAAAAATATCTTTGATTGGATTTCGAGATTGGAAAAGCCGATTTGGTGTGGCAAACCCATGTTTTTGCTCTCCACCTCAACAGGTGCACGTGGAGCCATTACCGTTTTAGAGCTTGCCCACTTACGATTGTCCCGTGACAATCCCAATATTCCCACCTTTTCGTTGCCTTCTTTTAAAGAAACTTTTGATGACAACGATGGCATAATCAATGCTGAGCTTCGAGCTAATTTTGATAAAGCCTTGGCAAGTTTTGTCTCTCAACTACGCTAAAAGACTAATCGCCATAACAAGCATTATGGCGTTTTCAATAAATGTAGCTTCGGTCATGGGGAGGTTAAGCACGCTGCCTAAACAAGCGCATTGGATGTGTTGTTTTTTGAGTAAAACCCGAATCACACCCACAGTTGTAATCCCAAGAGCAATTATGGTGGCTATTAAAATGAATGGAGGAACAAAATCGGTGAGATAGGAAATGCCGAGCGCCAATTCTACAAAAGGATATATCCAGCCGTAAACAGGCCATGCAGAAGCAAGGGGATCATAGGTCTTAAACATCGATTGAAATCCGCTTATATCCAACAACTTAAAAAAAGAAAACACCATAAAAAACATGGCCATAAAGTCGTGCATCATTAGGTTCGTTTCTAAAGATTCTCGATGAATCGTCAGAACAGACAGCACTATAAATCCAAAAATCAAAAACAGCGGGAAAAGCTGCTTTAGCTTTGAAGGTTGCTTTGGCGTTTCATCTATTAAAGCGAATTTCTTAGGGAGGATTGCCGTAATTTCAGCGATTGTAATATACTGATTTGCGTTAATTTCTACTTCTCCTGTTTGATGATTTGAAATGACATTAGCGACATGCGCTAGGCTTTCAAACGCTTTCTTGACGGATTTTTCACAGCCCGTGCATGTCATGCCGGAAATAAAAAAAGTTTGCTTTTGCATAGGTCAGGTTTAGCCAACAACCATAGGCACTTCGATCAATAGGATTTGGGTGTCTTGATGGGCGATTACCTCAAAGGTAGCCGTTTCTGTAATACCCAACGCATCACGTCTTCCCAAAAGCTGTTCCCCAATTTCAACCTCGCCTTCAATAACAAATGCATACACCCCGTTTCCTTCTGCTTTTAGGTCGTAATAAACAGCTTCTGATTCATCCAAATCCAACATATGAAACCATGCATTTTGATGAATCCAAACGCCTTGATCATCAGGACTGGGGGATAGAATTTGAAACGGCTCATTTTTTTGGTGAAGCGAATCAATAGGGATTTGTGCATAGCGCGGTTCAACGTTTCGTTTGTTTGGAAAAATCCACAACTGCAGTAGGTTGATCTCTTTATCGGGGTTTTTGTTGTATTCGCTGTGATACACACCCGTACCGGCACTCATCACTTGAATTTCTCCTTCACGAATGACCTCGGTGTTTCCCATGCTGTCTTTATGCTCCAAATCACCACGAAGGGGAATGGTAATGATTTCCATATTGTCGTGCGGATGAGTGCCAAAACCCATACCTCCTTGAATAATATCATCGTTTAGCACACGTAGGGCACCAAACTGTACACGCTCAGGATTAAACCAGCTTGCAAAACTAAAACTGTGTTTTGCCTGGAGCCAATCGTGATTGGCGCTCCCTCTAGAGTCGGCAGGATGAAAAATAGTATGCATATTCAAGACATTTGATTAGATAAATTCCGAAACTATTTTACCCGAAATAAGTGCAGGTGGTACTCCAGGTCCAGGGACTGTCAGTTGTCCGGTAAAGTATAAATTATCAACTGTTTTACTTTTCATTTTTGGACGTAAAAAAGCCGTTTGTAGCAAGGTGTTTGCCATGCCGTAGGCGTTGCCTTTGTAGGAGTTATATACTTCTTTGAACTCCTTAACACAAAACGATTCATTAAATAAAATATGCGGCTTGATTTCCGTATCGGTGAGTTGCTCCATACGCTCCAAAACAATATCAAAATACTGTTGCCGCAGTTCTGGTGTGTCCTCCAAATTAGGCGCAATGGGAATCAAAATAAAGCAAGCTTCTTGGCCGGATGGCGCCATTAAAGGGTCGCTTTGTGAGGGTAAATTCACATAAAATAGTGGGTCATTTGGCCATTCGGGCGTATCGTAAATACTATTGGCGTGTGCATCAAAATCCACATCAAAAAAGAGATTATGGTGCGCCAAAGCATCTAGCTTTTTATCTAATCCAATATAAAACAACAGTGAAGATGGCGCAAAGGTTTTTTTGTCCCAATAAGCTTCGCTATAGGCGCGCTTTTCTTTTGGTAAAAGGGTTTCGGTGTGGTGGTAATCTGCTCCCGAAATGACAATATCAGCTTCAAAAGTAGTTGTGCCAACACGAACGCCGCATGCCTTTCCATTTTTAAGTAAAATTTCATCTACTCCTTGACTCGTATAATATGTAACGCCTAAAGATTTACCTAGCGTTACCATAGCATCTACAATTTGATACATCCCTCCTTTTGGGTGCCAGGTGCCTAAGCCAAAATCGGCATAATTCATAAAGTTGTAAAATGCAGGTGTGCTTTCGGGTTTTGCGCCCAAGAATAATACGGGAAATTGCAACAACGATCGCAGTTTAGGGTTTTTAAACTGCTGCTCGACTTGTTTGCGAATATTGGTAAAAAACAGCCCCACCTTACGTACTGTTTGAGGGGTCACCAATTCAAGTGGTGATACTCCTGGGCGATATACCAAATCCTTGACAGCTATGTCATAATTATTACGTGCTTTGGATAAAAATCGTTCTAATTTAACCCCACTACCGGGTTCAATCTCATCAAATCGCGCTGCAATTTTTGAAATACTATCCTCAACGGGAAATACGTCATCTTTACCAAAAACAACTTGATACCCTGGTGCTAAACGATCTAATTGGTAATAATCGGAAACCTGCTTGCCAAAATCTGCAAAGAAGGATTCAAATACATCTGGCATCCAATACCAAGAAGGCCCCATGTCAAAAGTGAATCCTTCTTTTTTAAACTGGCGAGCCCGACCACCTAGGGAGTCATTTTTTTCAAGCACTTGTACTGTGTGCCCTTTTTTTGCCAAATAACAGGCGGCGGAAAGGGAAGAAAATCCCGAACCGATAATAATGATTTTTTTCATAGAGGTACAAATTTACAGTATAATTTGATGCTATATTTGCAACGATGCAATTTATCCGCCTACTTTCTGCACCGCATTCGTCTAAATACTTGCTTTTTTTTGGGGTGCTACATATGTTGCTATTGCCTTTAGCGTTTGCAGGTAGAGGGACATTTGAACTTCCTTTCAATTTATTTGTTGCACCAGAACTTTTCCCCTTCTTTAACATCATTACATTTATGGGCGACGGTTGGTTTGCTCTTGTCATTTTTGGATTGGTATGGATTATTGCAATCCAACAAAAGCTTTTTATCAAGGCGGAACTCATCAACTTTTTAATCGTTTCGGCACTTATGGGAATTGGAATTTATGTGTTTAAACAACTTATTTTTCCAGATGTAACTAGGCCCATTGCCCATTTTACCACACTCCCGCAAGGGTGGAATCCGGATAATTTTTCGTTGTCATTTCATCGGTTTCGCTCCTTCCCATCCGGGCACACGGCATCTGCAGCTACCTACGGATTTTTCTTGATGCGTTATGTGCCACATCCCTATAAGCGTGTGTTGCTTTATGCTGCCATATTGTTGGTGGGCTATTCTCGTGTATTTTTGTTTCAGCATTTTGTAGCTGATATATTTGCAGGTGTGCTGTTAGGCTTACTTTGCGTTATGGGTGGTGATTGGATTTCGAATCAAATTTTCCACAAAAACAGATTAGAAATTGATGGATAAAGTTTTAGTTACCGGCGCAGCTGGGTTTATCGGATACCATGTAAGTAAACTGCTTGTTGAAAACGGTTATGATGTTGTTGGTCTTGACAATATGAATAGCTACTATTCGGTGCCTTTAAAAGAAGCCAGGCTACATAAATTACACACCTCATCCAAGGGTAGCTTTCATTTTGAACGATTAGATATTAGCGATTCAAAAAAAATAAATACGCTTTTTGAAGAAGAGAAATTTGATTCTGTTATCCATTTGGCAGCACAAGCTGGAGTTCGGTATTCACTCAAACATCCTGAACCTTATGTTGAGACCAATATCAATGGTTTTTTTAATGTTCTGGAATCGAGCAGAAAACACGGCATCAAGCACTTATATTATGCCTCGAGCAGCTCTGTGTATGGGAACCAAACCAAAGTCCCGTATAACGAGGAAGACCGTGTTGATCACCCTATTAGTATGTATGCGGCAACCAAAAAAGCCAACGAGCTGATGGCGCATACCTACAGCCATTTGCATGAACTAAAAACCACGGGCTTGCGGTTTTTTACCGTTTATGGCCCTTGGGGAAGACCCGACATGGCACCCATGTTGTTTTTAGAGGCTTTGTTATCAGATAATCCTATACAAGTATTTAATAACGGTGACTTACAACGAGACTTTACCTATGTCGGTGATATTGCGGCTGCCATATTAAAGCTACTTAAAAAGGATAAACAATCGCATTGCCCAAACTATTGTTTATACAACATTGGAAATGCACAACCTGTTATTTTGGAAGAGTTTATCCAGCTGATGGAAGAGATTACAGAAAAAAAGTTTATTCGTCAAAACAAACCCATGCAACCTGGTGACGTATATAAAACACATGCAGATGTAAGTGCATTAGAAGCCTATATTGGTACAATTGGACACACACCGCTCAAGAAGGGGTTGCGTCATTTTGTGGACTGGTATTTGGAGTACTATCAATAGTAAGGCGTAACCGCTTTTCATAAATCATATAGTACATTCCAAAAAGCGATACTCCTGCAGTAAGAAGTGTAAACCAAACGCCAATTGCAGCCGTTAACTCAGGGGAAATTGCAAGCCATGCTCCGCTTTTCAGAAACAAGAATTCACGAACGCCTATCCCTGCAAACGATGCAATAGAAGCTACTGCGGAAAGCAAGAACACAAGCAACAAAGGTTGAATAAACTCCATATCTACACCTAGCGCAAAAACAATACAGCTAACACTTAGTAATTGCGTAAACTGCACCGCAAAACTCCAAAGCAACGTTTTACGATAGACAGCTTTACTTTTGAAAATAAGCTCGGTTGCGTAAAATCCAATAAAAATAAGCATCATAAAAATGGGAATACGCCACCCAAATGCAATAGGGAGTATACGTTTTGGATCGAGTAAAAGTACACAACACAACAACGCGCCCAAGCCTATCGCACGGTCTAAGACTAAAGCTTTCCCTAATATTTTCCACGACCAATCGAATGTTTTATGCAGCTTAAGCGCCTTATAAGCATCGCCTCCAATACCTCCCGGCAAAAAGAAATTATAAAACATTCCTAATAGATATAGACGATGATTGGAATCCGGTTGCAACTTAAATAAAAAGTGATTAAAAACTCCCAACAAACGCCAAGATGACAAGTATTGTGAAAGGACAAAAAAGAGCATGGCTAAAAACAAAAACTCCAGTCGCACATCAAAAAGTACGTCTGCCAGTTCATTAATATTGAGTTGATTGACAAACAAATATATACATAGGGCGCTAATCCCAACCTGTAAAAATTTAAGTAGTTGGTTACGCATCAAAGCGAGAAACTTTACGAATACGAAACGGTTTTTTGTCTTGCGACTCAAAGTAGGTTTTCATCAGTAAATCATACAAAATTCCTATACTGAAAAACTGTATCCCCACCACAATAAGCAGCACTGCCAAAATAAGTAATGGGCGTCCCCAAATATCTTCACCCATCAGTTTCAATGCCAAAAAATAAAAACCTAACAACAATCCTGAACCAAATAAAGCAAGCCCGATATTACCAAAAAAATAGATGGGTTTTTGTAAAAATTTTCGCTGAAACAAGATGAGAAGTAAGTCGTTGACTACCTTAAACGTTCTTCCTAATCCGTATTTGGAAACGCCAAATTGCCTTGCGTGGTGACGCACGGGAACTTCAGTAATTCGAGCGCCGTCCAAAAAAGCGGCTAAATTGATGAAGCGATGCATTTCGCCATAGAGGTTGAGGTTTTTGGCCGTTTCTTTAGTAAATACTTTTAGGGCACAGCCTTGATCTTGGATGTTAAGTTTAGTCGTGCTACGAATAATTAAATTCGCAATTCTAGAAGGAATGGTTTTAAATTTAGAGTCTTGTCTTTTTTGGCGAATCCCTGTAACAACATCCCAATCTTCTTCCATTAGTTTTGCAAGCATTGCTGGAATGTCATCAGGGTCATTTTGCATGTCACCGTCCAAGGTAACCACATATTCGCCTTGCGCCACGTCAAACCCTGCTGCCATGGCAAGGCTTTGCCCGTAGTTTTTTTTCAATTCTACCAAAACTACTTTAGGGTTTTGCATTTTTTTAATGGCTTCTCTTGTGCCGTCAGTAGAGCAATCGTCAATAAAAATAAGTTCAAATGTATATCCGTTGAGAGCTGTACAAATACGATCTGTAAGCAATGGGATATTTTCTTCCTCATTAAAGACAGGAACAACAAGTGAAAGCAATGCGGTTGTATTCGACATTTATGCGCTATTTTTACAAAGGTACTAAGAACCCTACTAGTTGATGAAATTCTCTATAGAAAACAACCAAAAAGCATGGATTTTTGCCGTGTTCGCGGCTGCATTAGTCAGCTTTACCTTTATAAATGCGTATCCGATTAGCATTTTGGACGAAGCCAAAAATGCCGAAGCTGCAAGAGAAATGTGGGCTAGTGGTGATTATTGGGTGCCTAAATTTAATGGCGAACTCCGCACAGACAAGCCGCCACTGCATTATTATTTTATGCTCTTGGGGTTTAAATTATTTGGTACTACGATTTTAGGCGCACGGTTTTTTTCGGCGGTGATGGGGTTTATAACACTATTGGCGACGTTTGGATTTGCGCGCAAACATCTCGGCAAGGGGGTGGCACAAACGACCATGCTCATTTTATTTGGGTCCTTTTTCTTTATGCAAGAGTTTCACCTTGCTGTTCCAGACCCCTATTTGATTGCTTTTGTAACTCTGGGGCTGTTTAGTTTTTACCACTTTTACGCAACCAAAAAGTACTTGTATTTGGTGTTGTTTTATTTCTTTTTGGCATTGGGCGCGATGAGCAAAGGTCCCGTTGCCATTGCCTTACCTGGGCTTTCGGTTGGCTTGTTTTTGGCGTTACAAAAAGAGTTGAAAAATACATTCCGCTACTTTCCTGTATTAGGACTTTTGGGTATTGCGATTTTGGTAGTTCCGTGGTTTTGGCAGGTGCATATCAAAACGGATGGGCTCTGGACGCAAGGGTTCTTTTTTGACCATAATATCAATCGGTTTTCAGCCCCTATGGAAGGTCACGGTGGTAGCTTTTTGGTTACTTTGGGATTTGTACTTCTAGGCTTATTGCCGTTCTCCTTTTTTATTCCACAGGCATTTAGACATGCGTGGCAAGAACGCACAAATACCGCGTTGGTATTTGCAGCTTGCGTTTCGGGGGTTTTTATTCTGTTTTTTAGTTTATCGTCTACAAAATTGCCCAATTACACCATGCCCTGTTATGCCTTTTTAGCACTACTTTTAGGGGCGTTTTTTACCAAAAAAATGACTGTCGGTTTTACCAAATGGAGTTGGATTAGCATGGTATTGCTTGTACTTATTGGCGTTGCACTGCCAGTAGCGGCGTTTATCGGTTTAGGGTTAGAAAAAGTCCTTCAACCCTATCAACACTTGGCCTTTGGATTGGTGCCGACTGCCGTTGGCACATTGTTAGGGTTGTTACTTTACATCCGAAAAAAGACCCCTGCTTTTTTACTCACCGTGGCATTTTCGTGGGGTGTCATACTATTTGTATTGCACGGATTTATCTATCCCCAACTTACAAATGCCTTACCCACAACCGTAGTTGCTAAGGCCTTGCCAAAAAATGCGAAGGTGGTTGTGTATAAACGCATGGACGCTGCCTTTCCGTTTGCTTTTCAACAGACTTTTGATGTCATGGAAAACCTAAACGATACCGCTAACTTGCATGGTTTTTATCTTTTAACCAATCATCCTGAAGGACAAGATTTAGATGCTTTTGAAAACATACAAAAAGTGACAAGCCAAAAGGCGCTTTTTGAAAACCATACAACGGTTTTATATCGTATCGAATAGTAAAAATCGTATCTTTATATTCAAATAGCATAACAAAATATTATGATAACATACGAATGCAACCAGTGCGGCATGGCCGTAAAAGCCACTTGTGGAAAATGTGATGTGCCTTTAGAAAATGGGTTTTTATCTTTAGACAATGGCACTGAAGTACAAATTTCACAATGCCCTTCTTGCGAAGGAAAAATCAAATCGCCGCAATGCTGTGGCGCAGATATGAGCTGTGAAGTGTAATGGAGTATTACACCGCTGAAAACTTTTCTGGTGCATTAGAAAATGTAGGTTCAGATTGGAAATGGCAGTCCGATGCCCTTGAGGCTACTTTTATTTTTTCTGATTTTAAAACCGCTTTTGCTTTTATGACACAGGTCGCAGAAGTAGCAGAGCGTTTGCATCATCATCCCGATTGGCAGAACAGCTACAATAGGGTAAAAGTTCGATTATTTACACACGATCACAATGCCGTTACTGACCTTGACATTACGCTTGCAAAAGAAATTAGTGCTTTGGTAAAAAATTAGTTTAATTGCCAACGCATACCTAAAAACACACGTCTTCCTTGGTTGGAAGCGTATACATAGGTAGGGTCAAAATCATCACTAAATGGATTATCTGCAGCGGCTATACTATTTGCTGGTGGTGTAAAGTCGAGTATGTTTTTCAGCCCACCAAATACTTCTAAAGCGCCCCAATTGTGTGTGTATTGCATATTTAATATATGTATCCATGGGCTATTGGGGTCGCGGGAATCTTCATCGCCTAGTAATGGTAATCGCATGGGGCTAATCACATTCCCTGAAACATCAAACGTTCCACGTGTATTCGCAAGTGTGTAGGAAAGTTGGTACGTTCCTGTAAGTTTCTCGGTAAAATAAGGACGTTCTTTTTTCTCGTTTTCTTTGGCAAAAGCGTCTATCCAAGTGGCCCCTGCATTAAACTGAATGCCGTTTGAAAACAACCCGCGAAGGTTTAGTGTGGCCCCGCGTGTAACTGCGTACCCATCCAAATTGGCATATACAATTTTTTGTGGATCGCTATCGTAGTCAGGTAAAATTTTGTTGTCGAAATAAGTGTAAAATAAACTGGCATCTATGTTTAAGATATAGCCTTGTTTGGCATAAATATCTTTGGTCCAGTTTAGGTTGGCGTTCCAAGAACGTTCGGGTTTTAGTTTATCGTCAAATACCACATCTCTTGCGCCAGTAAGCGCTGCGTGGTCTTCAGTAAATACATTTACTATTCGATAGCCCGATCCGATGCTTAGACGAAGTGCTTGGCTGCTTGTTCGTGCGTATTTTATATTTAAACGGGGGGTAAGAATCGTGCCATAACGACTGTTGTAATCCCACCGTGTTCCTAAAAGCCATTTTATCCTTGGCCCAGTATTTAGTGTCGTTTGTACAAAAATACCGGGTAAATGGGTTTGTTCTTTGTTTGCTGTGGCGGGGGTATTGTCGTTGTACCACGTGTAGCGATACGTAAGTCCAAGCGTTAGCGGAACTGCTCCAATGTGTTCATCCAATACAGCTTGTACAAAGCCGATGCGTTGCTGTGCCAAGAATTCGATATTGCCATACACCGAGTTTTGATCATGGTCGTTAAAGCTGTACTGAATATAGGCATCTGGTGAAATGGTATATGCGCCAAACACTTCCCAACGGCTGGTGAAAATACTTTCGCCGTAGCGTTCCGTTCCGCCTCTAAACGCAGGTGTCCAATTCATTTCGCCGCCCCACCTTTCCTCGTGCAAATAGCGCGTTGCGATGCTAAACGCATTGAGGTCGAGTTTGTTAAAAACAGAGATGCGATTTTGTAAGGTAAGGTCGGTAAAGTTGTCGCCGTTGTTATCTATGGGATTGGTGTAATTGAAATAATTTACGCCTAAAAGTCCTGCGCTGTTAGTACCAAGGCGGTAGCGTGCGCCCAAGTCGGTATTGCTTTCGCCCCATCCCGAAGCAAAAGACTCCACAGAAAAAGCAGGTGAACGATCCGGGGTTTTGGTAATTAAATTAATTACACCTCCGATCGCTTCCGAGCCATACAGCGTTGAGGCAGGGCCTTTTATGACTTCCAATTGATCTATGAGCGCTTGTGGAATTCCTGACAATCCATATACGGTAGACAATCCGCTGACGATGGGCAAGCCGTCAATAAGTAGCATGGTATTGGCGCCTTCTTGTCCATTGATATGAATATCACCTGTATTACAAACATTACAATTGAGCTGCGGACGGACGCCGTTAATATTTTGCAACGACTCAAATACAGATGCACTGGGATTGGTTTCAAAAAAAGCAGGTCCATAGACCTCAACAGGAACAGCACTCTCACGCTTTGATATGGGCTTTAAAGTGCCCGAAACCACTACTTCTTCCAGTGCCGCATCGGGAACAAGTGTAATACTACCCAAGTCAACGGTAAACGTATTATCAAATTGTACAGGAATTATTTTTGGCTCAAAGCCTGTAAATGATACCACAATATTTTTGGGTGCGGAGGCTATTTTTAACAAAAAAGCCCCGGTATCAGTTGTTAATATACCTGTTTTGGAAGGCGCATGGTATACGGTTGCTCCTGTAAGTGGTTGCTGACTGTCCAAAACAACCCCAGTTACGGTAAACTGTGCAAATGCCGTTAAAGAAATGAGTGCATATGTGAAAAACAAAAATGATTTCATACGGTAGGCAAAAGTAGTATTTATAGTGCTACCGTACGTGAAAAAAAGACGACCATCCGATAGGCTTTTTTTATCCAATAACGATTTGCTAACGTTTTTTAGAATAACCAGAGCTTTTACAACGCATTTGTCAATTTATATATACAACCGTAATTGTATTACTTTTGTACCATAAATGATAAAGCGTTTATTTCCAATACTTTCATGGCTCCCAAACTATAGCAAAGCCTATCTCAGCGGAGACCTTTCGGCTGGTTTTACGGTAGGTGTCATTCTTATTCCGCAAAGCATGGCATACGCCATGATTGCAGGGCTTCCTCCAGTTTATGGTCTTTATGCTGCGCTAATGCCGCAATTGGTTTATGCACTTATGGGTACTTCACCACAGCTCAACGTTGGGCCCGTTGCTACAGACTCTCTTTTTGTGGCAGCAGGACTAGGTGCGCTATCTATTTCGGGTATAGATACTTACATTGCTATGGCGATGATTTTAGCATTATTTGTCGGCTGTATTCAAGTGGTGCTTGGCCTATTCAAAATGGGGTTTTTGGTCAATTTTTTATCTACCCCCGTGATTAGCGGATTCATATCTGCCGCCGCAATAATTATTGGCTTCAGTCAAGTGAGTCATTTACTCGGAATTGAGGTCGGTAGAAACAGTAAAATACAACACATAGTAGCCGCTGTAATCAATGAATTACATCAAATCAATGTCTATGCATTTGGTATTGGTGTCATTGCCATAACACTCATATTGATTATGCGAAAAATTAGCAAACGAATTCCTGCGGCTTTGGTAGTTGTGGCGCTTAGTATTGTAGCAGTAATGACATTAAAACTACAAGCCAAAGGGGTAGAAATAGTTGGTAATATTCCAAAAGGACTCCCTGTTTTTGCACTGCCAGAGCTTGATTTTTTAACGCTAAAAGCACTATTCCCAATTGCTGTTACATTAGCGCTTATTGCTTTTATGGAGGCCATGTCTGTTGTAAAAATCATGGAAAGCAAGCATAAAAGCCACATAAGAGCAAATCAAGAATTGATTGCACTAGGAATGTCAAATATCGTCGGTGCCTTTTTTAAGTCATATTCGACAACGGGTAGTCTAACTCGAACAGCTATAAACGATTTGAATGGTGCCAAAACAGGGCTTGCCAGCCTTGTAAGTGCTGCCGTAATTGCGCTTACACTGATGTTTTTAACGCCCCTATTTTACTCTTTACCCAACGCTGTATTGGCAGCTATAATTCTTGTGGCCGTTTTTGGACTGATTGATATCCAGTATCCCAAACAACTTTTTAAAACACGCAAAGACGAATTTGCGTTACTGCTTGTAACCCTATTACTCACTCTTTTTGTGGGAATTACAGAGGGCATTTTGTTTGGAACGCTATTGGCGTTATTACTCATGGTGTACAGAACCTCTAAGCCACATTTTGCTGTATTAGGAAGGATAAAGGGAACGTCATATTTTAGAAATATTGATCGGTTTAAAGAAAATATTGAACACACACCTGAAGTACTTGTGTTTCGCTTTGATGCGCAATTGTATTTTGGGAATAAGGATTATTTTAAATCCAGTTTACTGAAGGCTATTGCCCAACAACATAATCCGCCTGAGACAGTTATTATTAAGTCAGATCCTATCAACTACATAGATAGTAGCGCCGTGTTTATGCTTAAACGCTTGATTGCTGAACTGCAACAACAAGGAATTCGAGTGTTGTTTTCAGAAGTAATTGGTCCAACTCGAGATATCATTAAAAAATCAAAATTAATAGACCTTGTTGGACATAAAAACTTTTTTGTAAACACCTTAGAGGCCTACGAGTTTGCTATCAATAAAACGTCAAAAACAAGTTTTCAAGAAAAAATTTCACTCCAAACAAGAAGTAATAAATAATAATTATAAACTGTACTTTTACAACTACAATGAAACTATTATGACAGTTGAACAATTGTATACGGGGTGTTTGGCACAAGGTGCTTATTATATTGAAAGCGAAGGCGAAGTGGCTATTATTGACCCGCTACGTGAGACGGCGCCCTATTTGGAGCGTACCAACAGAGACAACGCTAAAGTCAAATATGTTTTTGAAACACATTTCCATGCCGATTTTGTAAGTGGTCACTTAACGCTTGCAAAACAAACTGATGCACCCATCATTTTTGGCCCAAACGCCAATCCAAGTTTTGATGCTATTAGTGCTGTTGACGGGCAAGAATTCCCATTGGGCAAGGCTACTATTGTTGTAATCCATACGCCAGGGCACACCATGGAGAGCACCACTTATTTGCTCCGTGATCCTGACGGGAAAGACCACGCTATTTTTACAGGAGATACCTTGTTTTTGGGAGATGTAGGTCGGCCAGACTTGGCACAAAAAGCGGCTCACATGACCCAAGAAGATTTGGCAGGAACACTTTTTGAAAGTTTACGCACCAAAATCATGCCTTTAGCAGATGACGTCATTGTGTATCCCGCGCATGGCGCAGGTTCTGCTTGTGGTAAAAATATGATGAAAGAAACGGTAGACACTCTCGGAAATCAGAAAAAAATGAATTATGCCCTTCGTGCTGATATGACTAAGGACGAATTCATTAAAGAAGTTACAGACGGGTTACTGCCTCCTCCGCAATATTTTCCACTCAACGTAAAGATGAATAAAGAGGGTTACGCTGATTTAGACGAAGTTATTGCTAAAGGAACACACGCGTTATCTGCGGAAGCTTTTGAAGTTGCTGCCAACGAAACGGGTGCGGTTGTGCTAGACGTAAGGCATCAAAACGACTTTGTAAAAGGGCATATTCCGCGCTCCATTTTTATTGGGCTCGACGGTGGGTTTGCCCCTTGGGTAGGTGCGCTTATTGCCGATGTAAAGCAACCCATTTTATTAATAACCCCTGAAGGCCGAGAAGAAGAAGCAGTTACCCGACTTTCCCGCGTTGGTTTTGACAACACGCTTGGCTATCTCAAAGGGGGATTTGAGGCGTGGCAAGCTGCCAATAAAGAAGTGGATACCATAACTTCTGTTCCAGCTTCTGAACTTAAAGAAGCCTTAAAAAGTGAAAACATATCCGTGTTTGACGTGCGGAAAGAATCTGAATACACTTCTGAGCATATTCCAAGTGCACATAGTATACCACTTCGTTTTTTAAACACGCATCTAGCTGAACTTCCTGCCAAAGAAACGTTCTTTGTTCACTGTGCAGGTGGATATCGTAGTATGATAGCAGCATCAATACTAAAAAGTCGTGGAATTCATAATTTGATTGATGTCGCTGGTGGATTTAAAGCCATAAAAGAAGCCCATATAGAAGTAACGGATTACATCTGTCCTTCCACATTATAATGCTATATTCACACCTAAAATTTTAACATTTCGACTCCTTTTATCAATGAAATACGCTATCGTTTTCTTGATGATTTTTACTGTAAATCATCACTCAAATGCTCAATTATCCGGAATCGTTACCGATTTACAAAAAAACCCGCTTGAATACGCCACTGTTGCAGTGTTTGATGAAAACACCGAGACCTTAGTTTCGGGAGTTGTTACCAATGCTGAAGGGATTTTTTCTATTGACAACATCAACAGCGGTATGTATCGCGTGGAAAGTTCTTTTTTAGGCTATCAAAAAGTAACTATTCAAAATGTGCGTGTTACTAGTACTGCGAAAACAGATTTGGGGACTATTGCGCTTCAATTGGGAAATACACTCAACGAAGTAACAGTAACTGGAGAAACGGCAATGGTACTAAACAAAATTGACCGCCAGGTATATGCGGCTGATGCGTTTAAAAGCGCTCAAGGCGGAACAGCGGAAGATGTTATACGTCAACTTCCATCAGTAAGCGTTGATGCGCAAGGCCATATTAGCGTTCGTGGAAGCTCGGGCTTTTTGGTACTCCTAAATGGAAAACCTATTCAAGGGAATGCAAGTAGTTTAATAGCGCAAATTCCTGCAAATGCCATACAATCTGTTGAGCTTATCACAGCTCCCTCTGCCAAATACGATCCAGATGGAACTTCTGGTCTTGTCAATCTTATTACAAAAAAAGGAAGCATCAATGGTGCTTACGGGCAATTGAATATAAAATCTGGATTGCCATCTATAGAGACGTACGGAAACGACAAAGCGCACCAACGCTATGGTACAGACGCAACCTATAATATTACAACAGATAAATGGAATGTTTCCTTTGGAGCAAATTACCTCAGAAACGACAAAGGTGGCAGACGCGAAGGCGATGTGTACACTGTAATCGATAATGTATTTACACGTTTTCCCTCAACAGGTGAGCGCAGTTTTGATGAAACAAATTACAACGGACGATTTACTCTAGAGTATACACCCAACACCAAAAGTGCCTTATCAATTGGATTTTTTGCGGGAAAGCGTTCTAAAAAACGATTGGCGGATATTGTGTACTACGACAATCATAAAATCAACCCCTATGGAAGCACTACAAAAATCACTTCCGACCCGTATTTCAATCATAACTTACGTGAACGAAAAAGTGATTTTGCTTTGGGGAATATTGATTATGCACTTACGTTTCAGAACAAGTCGAAGTTATCTTTATCTTTCTTATATGAGTACACACTTTTAGGCGGTCCAACTGTAAATCAAAACTTAGGACACCCAGACAACAGTGTACTTTTTCAAGACGAATACAACACGAACGATAATCCGCTGCATGGCGTACGTACACAAGTGGATTATGCTATTCCATTGAAAAACGGAAAAATAGAAGTGGGCTATCAATACCGCAACTTGGACCACACGGGAGATTTTGTGTATGAGCGTCGTACCAGCTTTAACGATCCATTTGTGTTGGTTCCCGCCTTTTCGAGCGAGGTGAATTTAACACGAGAAATACATGCTGTGTATGGACAATTTTCTGTAAAAAAAGGGGCGTTTAGTTATAGCGCAGGCGTTCGCGTAGAAGCCATGGATAGAACACTTGTGCTAAAAGACAAAGCCAATACAGTAGATGATAAACTGTACTACGATTTTACAAAAGCGTATCCATCGGCATCTGTTCAGTATGCGGTAGATGACAACACAAAAGTTAAGATGGCGTACAGCAAACGTGTGGAACGTACCACGACTTTTAAAATGAATCCGTTTCCGGAGCGTGAACACTCCGAAACCTTGGAACAAGGCGATCCTAATCTCAAACCAGAATTTATTGATTTGATTGAGCTTGGTATAGATACAAAATTGGGCAGCCATAGTGTTTTTGCTACGGCGTATTTTAGAAACACGCAACATGTAGTTAACAGGGTAAATACCGTCTATAACGACAGCATTTTAAATCGTATTTACTCCAATGTGGGAAGCGCAAAAACGTTTGGCCTTGAGCTTGGGGCTCAGCTAAAATCAACAAATAAATGGCAGAATTTTATAGGAGCAAATGTATATCATTATGCGCTTAAAGGCTCTTTTGACAACAGGCCTATAAACACCAACGCAACTATTTTTAGCCTAAATGTAAATTCCACGTATTCGTTTTGGAAGAATGCTTCTTTACAATTTACATTTAACTATTTGTCGGACAGGGTGACTGCACAAGGAGAAGATTCGAGGTATTACACCCCAAATTTGACGTTTCAAAAATCGTTTTTGGACAATAGACTCAAAGCAACAATGCAATGGCTGAACATAGACATGGGGCTTTTGGACACAAACGAACAGCGCATTACCACCTGGCGAGCAGATGAATTTTATACCACAACCAACTATATCTACGAAGTTGATATGATTTTACTAAACCTATCATATGTTTTTAAAAACGGGAAAAATAAATCCAAATTTATTGACAGCGAGTTTGGTAAACGAGAGTTTTAGTCCAAATGCAACAACTAATTTTAGTGGTATTGCTTTATGGCTTCACAAGCTTGATCCGTGTTAGAAGGCTATGCGTTGTCATGTATAAATAGGTAAAGTCTGCGTCAAATGCACAGTTTGTTGTGCGCTAATCCGTATGAACAGTACCTAAATGCGTTCTACTGAAGAGCTTGTTTGAGCTTGCACACCACCCATATGGACAACAAAACATAAAAGTGTAATTAGAAAGGATTTTGATTTATTGAGCATTATTAAAAATGAAATTTGCTACAATACATAAGGATTGTAGTTAATATTAGTCGTGTAAGAGTAGTTTACGTAAAATTGTGTGATATTTCTTACACTATTGATTACAAATGATAGCTTTACGAAAAAGAAACTGTAAAATGAACCTCAAAAAAAGGGCTTTTTTAATTCAAACAACTTGTTGACTCACTGTTTATTTTTGATAGTTTCCCTGCCCCTTTACTTCAAGGGATTCTGGATGAAGACCTATTTGCCCAAAATCGACAAGTTGAACCGTGACATTGATGAACAGCCACGAAAATGGCATGTCATAGATGCTAATGGTGCTGTACTCGGTAAGGTTGCCACTATGGCTGCTAATATTTTACGTGGAAAAAATAAGCCAACATTTACTCCTCACCTTGATACTGGAGATTTTGTTGTCGTTATTAATGCTGAAAAAGTTGTTCTTTCAGGTAAAAAAGAAAAATAAAAATCTGAAAGTAGCAATTTATACAAATAATATGGGACCCCGTAGTTGGACTATTCTAATCAAAAAATACATTGAACGTAAAATAAAAGCCAAACTATTTGATAAAATAATTACAGGTCATAGACCAAATGAAAAAGGTAATTGTAGAACCACGCATAGCAAAACTCATAAAGATTTAATGAATTGTGTTAAATTACCAGAAAATACAGATATTGTTTTCTTTGACGACCAATACCACCGCAGATGTGGACTTCGCTGGAGGAACTCCGGGCAACTATGAGTTCACGGTAATCGCCCGTTACAACGACAACGGCGCGGGAACCACCTCTGCACGTGCCTGCTTCACCGTACGCGGTGTGCCCACTACCAAGAGGGGTGCAAGCTCGGGAATGGACAATGGCTCTTCCATCGCCATCTACCCCAACCCTGCACACAACCAGGTGTATGTGGCCGCAGCCAGTGGCTCTGAGGTCACGCTGATGGACCTAGGCGGAAGGATCCTCGCTGTGCAGACTGTCGATCAGGCCGAGCTGGCCTT
>ERZ802822.856-NODE-856-length-20586-cov-17.490760_pt1 | contig 20586 bp, 25 predicted proteins | sample MGYA00345649_ERZ802822 | MGnify/ENA primary metagenome ERZ802822 (study PRJEB30503, sample SAMEA104212359) | marine metagenome | biome: Westerlies Biome; feature: [SRF] surface water layer (ENVO:00010504) within the epipelagic zone...; material: water...
ATCAAAATCTAAGACAGGTGCATGAAAGTTGGGGTTGCTTGTGTCTGCCGTTGGAAACGCCCACTGGATAACGCCATGGTTACTTTCAACCTCTTCATCGGACATCATAAGCAAGCTGTCACGCTTGTGGCCATTTGCAAGTGGAGCCTTTGCGTCGTGGAAGAGTTTGAGCTTCATTTCCATATTATCTGATCACATTCACCTTAGGCTTTTGTTTCCCAAAAGCTGCACCCTGCTTAACGCACTGAACCTTCACACTACGGACGCAAGAGGTTCTTCTAAAATAAAATCCAAAGCTGCATCTCTCGAAGGTAGAGTTAGATCATATTCATATCGTGGTCCTGCCTGACCTTCACCATAGCCTCTGAATAAAGCGAATTGGTTTCCGTCTGCTAGTTCAAGCTCAAATCCGCTATGCAGCGTCCACCCTTCAATATCATCTTCAGCTATAGCATTTTTTAAAGCGTCCACTTCTTCTTTGGTTAAATTTGCACCCTCAACAATTTCTTCCAGCCGCGTCTCTGAAATATCTTTGATTTGCTTGGAAATTAGATCTGAGACCCCGTAATCAAGAGGATTTTCGATATATTGGTCAAGTACATCTGTATCTACTGGATATGAGATTCCCAAATACCCATCGCCGTACAGGCGCATCTCATAGTCGTCGATATTTTTTGAAATCCAGTCAGACTGCAAATTAGCTGGCAAGGTCAAAAATTCATCAATAGTAGGCGTATGTTGTTTATCTAAAGCGCTACCCATTTATTCAGCCTAAAGCCCAGCTTCATCCATACATGCCCTGATCGATAATTCAGGCATGTATTCGTTGCACCATTTTTGGATTTCCTGCTGTTCGTTTGTTTCTCCGCTTTCAACAATCAGAAACATCAAAGCAAAAAAAGCCACAGTTATACCTGTCGCCGTAACCAGTAACTTTAAACCCCACTCAATATACTCTTTTGTTTTTGTTTTGGGGGTTTCAATTTGTTGAATGTGCTGCTCTGCCCAATTCATAATCCACCTCTGATGCAAACATCGCGACTTATGACGCAAAAATCAAATGAATTTCATTCAGAGACAATTTCTCTTGAATCTTGATCAGACAAACTCAAAAATTGACACGGCAAGCTAGGCAAGCTGTTCATCGCTCTGGGTTTGGTTGTTTGATGCTTATGGGATCAAACCCTCAACGCTAGTGATTTTATATCGGTAGAATGTAAATTTTATCTTTGAGAAATCTTAGAATCTTGTCACAAGCTTAGGACCATCAAAAGGTTCGACCATGATTTACAAGTTTAAGAGTTCGCGCTTCTTGCGCTTGAAAAAATACAACCAACAGATTTTACGGCGGCTGCAGTTAAAAGCCTCAAAGGGCAGCAATATTATAGATACCAATCACAAATGGGCTTAGTGTGGTGAGATAACGACTAAACCCTTCAGCCCAATGTTCTGTAGAAAGCCGACTCTCAAGCGCATGCTGGACCGTCGTGGATATTTCATGCGTTAGGTAAGAAGCATTATCGCCATTCGGCATCACTTTAGAAATGATACCAGTCACTGAGCCTATCAGGCCGCTAAGTAATTCTTTCAATTTGGGAGCCTTTGGTTACGATTTAAACAAGCTAAAAAGGAGAGTTGCAAATGAGCTTCAGCGAAAAAATCCAAGCCGTTATGCTAAATTGGAATGAAGAAGAATTTAAAAAACTTCACGATCCTGAGTTCATGTTCATTCGGGAGACCGAACTTATAACGATGGAGGATTGGATAACTAATATGGAAGAGTTTTCATCAAGTGGAGCTTATGCAAAAAGGGTAGACCAAAGCCGTAGAACATCGTTAGTTCACGAAAATAGACATGTTACCGAATGGCGCTGGGAAGAAGGCGATGAACTGGTTACGCACGTTTGCATGAAGAAAAAAGGGCGTGCATGGCGATCAATAGTTTATCGAGAGACAATAGAAGATTTCCAAGAGACTTTAAACTGACTACTTCTCAAACCTCAGCCAAACTGAAAAGAACAACAAGGATGAGTTCACCCATTGCCCGCATTTTGAATTTCAGTTTTGAAACTGCAGAGGATTTAGAATTATGGGTTATCAAATTAAACTATTTGGGATCGAACTTAATTACTTCACAGTTTTGAGGCTTAATTCCTGTCAACGCCCGAATGAAGTTACCATGAGAAACAATTGCTGTGGAATGGATACTTTCGCGCATGATATATTCGGCGAACGCGTTTGCTCTCTCTATCAAAACATCTTTAGGCTCAACTGCAATCCCTCGGTGATCTTTTTCTCCGTCATGCCACCAACATTCATCCAGATGATCAAAACTCAGATGGGGAAACATTTTTGTAAGTTTATCAGGCGGACTTCCTACATCGCAGCTGTTGACCAGTTGCTCTCGTACTGCTGCGTTAATTTGAAACGGCAATCTATTTTCAAAAATCAATTGAGCTGTTTGCAATGTCCTAGTGAAGGGTGAAACGATAAGGTGTTTAATATCAAGTTTTTCAACTTCAATTTGCGCCTGCTTAGCCTGAGTTTCTCCAAGTTCTGTAATAGGAGCGTCAAATACCATGGGGTCTGGTTTATTTGGATCGTGTACCGCATTGAAAGCTGATTGAGCGTGTCTAATGAGATAAATTGACATATTTGATATTTCCTAGCGCTAAGAGTTTGCTGTTTTAAATAAGAGAGTTTTGCCTGGGTACTTAAAAAACCTTAGCATCATCCGCCCCTGCCTGCGTCGCAAGCGTCATCCGTAATATTATTAGAAGTGCGCGCATGGGGTTAGTAGTCTGTCTTCACGATGCTTCTCCAATATAAACCGTTTTGCTTTATCGACACATTGTTTCAGACGAATGGTCGACCGCTATCGTCAATCTCTGAGGCACGCATAACCAATACAAAATCGTCTTCATGTACACATTCTACGCGCTTATGCCATGTAGAGTCGGCGAACCATTCTTGTATATTTGCCAAGTGTTCTTCTCGTGAAGACATCGAATATTCTCTGACAAACATAAATTCTTCATGATGTATTCTTTCAGCTAAATCATAATCTTGATTTTCAAAGGCCTGAATTGTTTGTTCAAAAAGCGTCATCTAATTCCTATCTTATATTCAAATTTACACCAGAAAAACGCGGCGTAGAAATATGTGGAGTCTCAAATGAAGCAGAGTATGTAACTTAACTTTGACCTCTCAAATATTAAAGCAGGTGAAGTGGCGGACAGGCAGCAGCCCAACATTAATAGGGTTTTCCACTGCAAAAAAGCATACCTTAAACCACAATTGGGACAGTTACCGATTAAGACAATGCAAAAAGCGCCAATCACGCTCGTTAACAGCGACGCGCACAGACGCGCGCGTTGCAAATAAAGGCGCTGCGAACAAGTATCAGATAACGCTAAATAACGTAGTTTGACTATCATTTGTCTAGCTGTATGTCTGGCCAAACAATAAAAAAACACCTCGCAAAAATGCTAAGGTGTTGGTTTTACTAGCTCCGGCGGTAGGGATCGAACCTACGACCAATTGATTAACAGGTATCTTGGTATATAACAAATTCAATGGTTTAATAAGTGATTTATAACTAAAGTTTATAACTTTGATTGTGGATTACAGATAGTAGCGACAGTGCTATCAGTTAACTCGTTGTATATAGGTTCAATTATTCAACTATTTAACTTGTGCAGGTCGCACTTATAATTAACCTTGAACAATTAAAAGATATCGCTGGACAGGAAATAAAATGGCAGATGATCAAATCGTACGAAAAATCGCAGTAATTTTCGTAACGGACGTTGTGGGTTTCAGCAAGCTTATGGAAAAAAGTGAAGATGCTACCTTAAAGAGCTTGCGTTCATGTCGTGATGTTATGGACACTCTATTTCTTGAGCATGGAGGCCGAGTATTTAATACTGCAGGTGACTCCGTATTAGCGGAATTTCAAAGTGCTGTTTCGGCAGTTTTGTGTGCAACAGAATTTCAAAAACTCATTAAGCAACGCAATGCGTCAGTCGAGGAAATTTCGCAAATGCATTTCCGGGTCGGCATTAATATGGGGGACGTGATAGTAGAGGGAACTAACCTTTATGGAGATGGAGTGAATGTTGCGGCAAGGCTGGAGGCCTTAAGCCAACCTGGCGGGGTGTCGCTATCAAAATCTATTCATGATTTTGTGAGTCAGAAAGTGGAACTGAACTTTGCCGATTTAGGAAATCAGAAAGTTAAAAATACGGTGATACATGCTTTTGATGTATCTATTGAGGGTGTCGAAAACAGAATCCTCGAGGTGGCGTCTGTCAAAGACACAGAGGGCGGTATTGAAAGTGGTAAACCACCCACAATAGCAGTTCTGCCCTTTAAGAATATGAGTAATGATGAAGAACAAGAATACTTTGCGGACGGTGTTACAGAAGATATTATTGGTAATCTTTCGTCCTGGAAATCGTTTCCGGTAATTTCAAGAAATTCGAGCTTTAGCTTTAAAGGTAAGGAAATTCAAACATCGGAAATTGGTAAACAGTTGGGTGCTGATTATGCTGTGCAAGGCAGTATCCGAAAAGGTGGCAACAAAGTTCGAATTTCTGCCAGTTTGGTAGATATCAAAGACGATCAAGAAATTTGGACTAAACGCTGGGACCGTTTACTCGATGACATATTTGAAGTTCAAGATGAAGTCTCTCAAGAAGTTGCAGCTCAGATACTGCCTGCGCTTAAGGGCAAAGAGCAAGATCGAATAAAAACGAAATCTCCAAAATCTTTTTCTGCCTGGGACAATTATTTACAGGCGCTGGCAGTATTTAATCGTAATAATGATTTCGAGGCATCTACGACTGCCCATCAAGAAGTTATGGATCTTTGTGATGCTGCTATCGCAAGCGACCCACAACTCTGTGATGCCTTTGTATTAAAAACAAGAAGTATCTATAATAGGCTCTTCTCTCATGAATACAGAGAAGAACGCCAAGCAAACGAAGCGCTTTTTCATGAATTTTCAGCTAAAGCGTATTCTATCGATCCAAACAACCCGGAGGCAGCAACTGCATACAGTCGCTCTTTTAATATCAAGAAGGATTTTGCGCAACGAATCCGATATGCCAAGCAAGCTTTAGATTTGAATCCTAGTCATGCCGGATCTAACTATGATTATGGCCTGGCAATTTGCAACGATGCTAATTTCACCGACGCTGAGTATCATATTCAGAAAGCAATTGATTTGGATCCGATGAGGAGACAATCATACGAGGGTTTCCTTCCACTTTTGTATTTGGCAATGCGAGATTCTGAAAAGGCGTTGGAGTGGAGTAATATAATAAGTGATCGCAATCCCCATAGTCGTTATGATGGGTTTCGGGCAGCAATCTTTGCTCATCTCGGTGACATTGAAAAAGCAAAATCATATTTAAAGAAGTTCAAAGATCAACGTTCTGAGATTATTTCTGTTGAAGATTACAAGAGTGTCGCTCCTAGCATAGCTATGAATTATCTAACGGAAGGTTTGAACCCAATCTGGGATCTATAGACTGCTAAAGGTTAAAGTTTTTCTCTAACTTGGGTCTTTAGTCTGCTCAGCGTCCTATTTAAAATGGTGATCGATCGTTCAGACCGTCTAACGGAGCGATTTCAATATTAAAGCGCTTATTACACGCCAAGAAATGTTTATAACTTTGAGCTATACACCCAAACGCCCACATAAATCATGCAAATATTGATTTTATTGTTGAATTTGGCTCCGGCGGTAGGGATCGAACCTACGACCAATTGATTAACAGTTATCTTGGCATTGAATAATTTCAATGGGTTATTAGGTGGTCTATAACTAAGGTTTATTACTTTGGTTTTAGATTTCAGATAGTGGCGACAGATTTGCGGCATTCTGGGTTGGACTTCTTGATCCGCATGGAACTGTCGCCATATCTGATGATCTTTTTCTTGCTGCCTTCACACGCTTTGACCACAAACTTCTTCGGCCCATCAGGGGTACGACGAGGTTTGTTGCACTTCATTTTGGATTTATCGACTTTTGCCATTGCAATTCTGCCAATGAGAACAAAATGTGAACATATGACCAAACTGGCCGCAAATAGGAATAATCACTTGAGCACCAGATGCTGGTGTGGCCACGCAGGGCTGATACCGGTTAAAGCTTTTATTGAGAAATTTGGGCCTGATATGACTGCGGATACAGTACCAACCAAGTTTAGATTCACTAATGCACTGGATTGAAAAATGGTTGTTGGCAATATTTTTTTAATATTTTCATGTTCCTGTTTTATTTTCATTCATATTTGAAAAGATTGCAAATTAGAAAATGGAGATCATATATGCTCGTATGGATAGAAAACCACAGCCCCAAAAAAAATTAGCCAGCGATCTTAAAAAAGCATCTATGACTACTTACAACGAGTCTTACATCAGAATGCTGTTTTCTGGTGCAAAGAGAATTAAGAGAAAAGATCGCAAAGCCTATTACGAGCAAATACCCGAAACAGAGAGAAAGCGGTTTTTAGACACCTATCCGACATGGGAGAAGGATATTTTCGCTGATGATAGGAAAGAGCGTCTGGCTGCTTATGCAAAAATTTTTATTGAAAACGTGCCAAAAGAGGAGCGTGCTAGGTTTCATAAAAACCTCGATGAGGACATGAAAGAAGATTTTCTGAAGGATTATCCTAGCTGGAAAAATGACATATAAGGTGCAGTCTTTTCTTTCTGAGCGTTCAGGCTGTGACTAAAACCCGCTGCACTAAATGCGGTGCATCAGTACGGGCTGGCAGTCGGATTATCTATGTGGGCAGTTCTGCTTGTGCTATGTCAGGCAGTAGAACTGCGCAGGAGAAAAAATAGGCAGAACGTTTTACTTACGTTACGTTTTAAACAAATTAACCCAAGTTTTATTTGGTGAATTTATTTTTATAATTTTTGAATACAGCACCTATTGATCAATGAGGAGGGAATTATGAAAAATATGGTTTTATCAGCCGTTTTAGGATTTTTACCGGCAATAGCTTTTGCCGGCGGTCATGCTGACTTTGCTGGACATGGAACTGCGGTTAGAACTGACATGAAAACTACTGAGGCTACTGCGGGAACTCACGCCCAGGTATCTACTAGCGATTTGTGGATTTATGACAATCCGCCAGAAGGTTTTCCATTAGCGCAAAAGGCTGATTGTACTTATTTTCAGGTATTTACTACTGGCCAACAACAGCCAAGTGGGGGAAGCGTTACTTGTCAGGCCGTAGACTCAGATGGTGATATTTCTTTATGGAATGGCGTTTTCCAGTCAAACGGTACTGTGGCATTTTCTGTTACTACAGGAACTGGAAAGTGGGCAGCTTTAATTGGAGCCAAGTTTCAAGGCAAAACTAGGCACTCATTGGGAGGCGCCTCAGTATATGATTTTTCACCGATGAACTAATTTTCGGCTTAAATTATTATAGCCTGAACACAACAATGTGGTTCATTCTATAATTTGCTAGGCGCTGATTAAACGGCGCCTACTAAGTTTTCATTCACTGGAGCCTTAAGAGCTTTTGGAGCGTCTTGTGCGTCTAATTCAGCCAAAACACTGGCTTTAATTTTCTCGACGTAATTTGCACGAGTGAAACCAATATCTTCTAACTGACGGTCAGACATGTGGTTCAAAGTTTCTATGGCAGCGGCAGCCTGACGGGCCACGACCATTGATTTAAACAGTTGTCTAAGCATTTTTAACTCCTTTGCCTTTACAATTGTGTTCTAGCATTTTTCTGCACCTGCAGCATCAGACAATACGGAATTGCCGCTATGCAGCATTCGCAATCCTTATTGTAACAAAGTGCTATAGATTGCTCTCAAATCGAAAAAGAGTATATTATGTGAACGAAACGTTGGGTTTAGCCACCCAAAGCTGGGAAAATATCGATGGAAAAAAAATGTACTTGTGGGCGCTCACTCACGGATGAATGTGTTGGATGGGGGAAACTGTCTCATTCAGAGTGGCAAACAAAAAAGATTATTGCAGAAGCACAGAGTGAAGCGGAACCTTTTGAAGAAGAGCTTGTACGTTTGATCTTTCCAGACGGAAAATTTTGAACCCCCTTTTACTGAATTTTCATTTACTGTCGCCGAACCAGAGCTAGGCTTATATTATGTTGATTAGCTCTCAAAATATTTATCTCGCAGTGGCCTGGCTGTGGCTCATGAGCGTTTTTGCAGGTTTTTATATTTTACTAACCAATGGTATCGCATGGTCAGCATTCAGTAATTTTGAAGAGCAAGTATATAGTTCAGAAACTTTAAAATATCATTTTAATCGTATGATGCTGGGCTTTTACATCCTTATCATCGATTTGATATGTTTCATTCTATTTAGAATTTGGCTTCTTCTCAATAAAACTAAGGTTTAAAAGGTTCATGGTGGGGGTAGGCCACCATCTTTCCCTGTTGGCTACATAAAAAGTCGATCCCGATGAACTCCAGTCACCGTTGAACCTAACCCCCAAAAGACATTTATCTCAAAATTGACGTAAGGTAAAGTAAGTAGCCAATCCCAAACTAAGCCACCACAAAATACACGATCTGGCCGTCTGGTGTTCGGAGTTTGTTTGGATCGGGATGGTAGGCGTATTTCTGATTTGTGATCTTTAGGTTTTCAACCGTTGTATCCGGATCGAGCTCTTGCTTTGGAACGTCCGTTTCAGATCTCGCCATTATTTGATGCCTTAGGCGGTAAAATAAAAATCCTCCTGCGCTTCCAGTAACTTCGACCCGCTCTTTTTTGATCATGGCTGTCATATCTAAAATCTCTTTAGCTGCTGAGATTACGTGCCTTGCATTAAGCGCATCAGGATTATCTAGAACGGATGTCAGAGCATAAGCTGCCTTTGGCGCATACATGGCTAATAACGTTTGTGTGGCCTCGCTTATCTCATTTCTGAGATCTCTTGCGGTGTGAGCAACTTTAGTATTGTCGTTACGACTTGTGTCATACTACCCTCCTTCACTGGGGAGAGTGTATGCGGAGAGTGCAGTTAAGCCTCGATACGGGGCTGAGGCCCCCTAGCGTGGGCCATACGGGATATGCCGGATATAAGTATATGTACGCTTACCCACACTGGGGCTCTTAGAATGGAGAGCTCAATTAAACTCAGAGAGCCTCTTTAAACTTCTTTTGGAGTAAATTTCATTAATCTCGTAAGACTTCTCAAACCTAGGAATATCTGTTCCAAGCTCAACCCAAGAAAGCTTACTTTTGGTAAATATGTGCGCTAATGGTGGAAACATTTCGGCATCATCCAAGGTTGTTGTTTTTAAGACTATTAACTGGTCAGTTCCCAGCGCCCCAAAGTGACTGTAAATCTGATCACCGCATCTCTCGCAACGCTTTATAGAGTGGCCATGCCCACTGCCAGATGGGCCTACAGTATTAATTAAGTTACCTCTATCCACTACAAAGTTACTAGCCTCTATCCGTGAATGGACAACAAATGCAGATGCAGTGTAACGCTGACATAACTTACAATGACATGCATGAGTGAACATGGGTTCATCGGTAATATGGTAACGCACATCACCACAAGAACAGCCGCCTTCATGTTTTTCCATAACGACCCTCAAATCTGTTATGCTATCGTCTCATGATTGCCCAACTTCAAAACATAATCAACAATCACATGTCGTAAGAGCGCTGCTTTGGGTATCGAAAACTTTTTAAGTTAAAGAGTAGATCAGTAAGTTATCGCCTACCGCCACTATCTATGCGGTAGTACGAAAGGCAAAATGTTTGCATTTTTACAAGCCTAGCTAAGTTTACTGTGAACCATGTTAAAAAGCTCTTATGGGCATAGTTTTTGTCTGGGCCATTTAAAGGTTAAATTGCGCATCCCTTTTGTGAGTATGGAGAGCTTGGCTTTCAGGGAAATTGTGGTTGTTGCACTCAAGTAAAAGCTGAAACTTTAAGAGTGACACAGATCGGATATATGTCAGCGTTCCACTTGGCTTGAGTGCTACTTGAAGAGTTTCAGCGATATATGCGGAAACCTGTCTTATTTGGGTACTTTTGGGGTTTACTAGTAGTGGGTGCTGACTTGGGTACTAGACTCACCAGTGACTCGCACAGCGCCTCTGAGGGGTAATCTGAGGGGCATTGGCAATTTCAATACCCCTCAAATAAGTAGGTAATTTTTTTGCGTTTAAGTTAGTTCTCGTAATAAGTAACTTTTGTGGACTCTAAAATGTGGCCAGAGCTTTCAACAAGAGCATTATTTTCATCATAAAACTTACTCCAACTGTCTTTTGCTTCTAGCATCATCAAAACAAAAACTTCCTTTGGATCATCTGATTGATGGCCATGACTTATGCTATTTATACCCATCTTTCTTGCTGGGTTTTGTGCATTGTAAAAAGTAGTTTCCCACTCTTCAAATGTGTTTTTAATCTTGAACTGTAAAAGTGCAAACTGTGCCATTTGGTGCCCCTAACTGGTTGCGTGTTCGATACAAAATCTCTGTAAAGATTATAAATTGAGCTTATTTTAAAAGTGTGTAACTTTTTTAAAAGCTTTTAAATTAGGTCAATCGCATGGGCCGATAAGATGAATGTTGCACAAAATTTAAACAAATAAAGCTTCTGCTGAAATTCAATTGAGGCATTTCATGAAAATGTAACAGCAATTGTTAGATGGTGGGCTTTCAAACAAGTTTTGAAAGGAGTTTACTATGTTTGCATCAAGAAGAATTAGCACGCCAATCGTTGGAAAGCGGGAGGTAGCACTTACGAGAATGAGAACCGCAGCAGGAATAATCTCACGTTGTGGAGCTTCTAGCGTTGACATAACTCAGGTACTTGGTGGCTATGGCGCTGGCACGTTTCATCTTTATGCTTATTTTGAATCCATGGAGCATAGCATGGACGTTTCGCATAAAGTGAGACAAGACAAAGCCTACGTTAAACTTGAAGAAGAGCGTGAGTTGACTCCATCTGCTCAAATCGTAGGACCTGAGCTTGGCCGTACAGTAGCTGGAGAAATAAATCCAAACAATACCGCAGCAATGGTGCGTGAATACATTATGCCAAGAGAAAATCTCAGTAAAGCTGCTGCGATGGTTCCAAGTGTTCAAGAAATGCTAAAGGATCACGGTGTTAATGTTTCTATGTGGGTTCCCGTTATTGCAGAAGACATGAAACGTGTCTCAGTTGTCTATGGTGCGCCTGATACGAAAACACTTGGCAAGGCCACTGATGAAGTTGGTATAACAGATGAGTTTCAGGAAATGTTAGTAGAAGCAGCCAAACTTGGTACGTTAGATCGTGCATTTGGAATGGTCCAAATTAATTAATCTGATCAGTTATCAGGGCCGCTAGTTCATGGCTGGCCCTGATTGGCTTTAGTTACTATGAGGTGCCAAACAGTTTATCCCTCTTGCGTTGAGCTTTTGGCAAACTGTCATACATATGCGTCTGGCAGAAGGTGCTGGGCTTCTCAGAAGCGATATAATTTTAAATGCAGACATACCCCACATAAGCCTGAAACCGCATCCCTGGAGGCCCCTTAAGACTTCTGGCAGCCAACGGAATATACCGCTTGTGGGGGCCTCTCTATGGGCCGCTCAGAGACTCTCGGAGTCCTTTGCAGACGGTCTTTATGCTTTCCCTAGATACAACAGGAGAGACACCACCAACTCAAACTCAGCCAGTGCTACATTAAACAAATGACTGCATCAGTACGTGCCTGAGAGATGTACAATGCACAGCTTTAGACACTAGATGAGAGACAGGCTCAGAGCAGTTGAGTGTCCCTCAGATGTTATCGATCAGATAGGTGGTTGGGCCACTGAGGGAGTAGGGCAGGGTTATAGTAAGGGATATCAGTTAGAGGTGTGCTACAGATGGATGAAAACAATGCATCTATTTATTTAGTAACACAGAACTATTTCTGCTTTTAGCGATTGTTGCAACAGGACATCTGGCATTGCAAAAGACGCATTATACCCAGCAAGAAGCTCTTCGTTATAGCCTCGAGCTTTGGCTGACATTCCTGATACGAAAACTTTCGTTGAGTTACTTTTAAGCTGATCCAAGTGATCCCTCAAGTCACCTGTTCCTTGTCCAACCACTTCATTTTTGTCTGAACAGTTTAGCAAATGCACACCGTCAGCGGCTAAGAATAAAGTAACATCGTGGCCTTCTTTAATGGCTGTAACTGCAACCAACATTCCGAGTGTCGCTTTGTTTTTCAAATCTGGCCCACTATGAATATGTATCAGTGTGTTAGGCATCGTTCTTATCTCCGTTTAAATGTGGTTTGTTATTGTAATTCTGCTTCAATTTTTCGAGCAGGGGCATTTTACAAAAAAGTTGTTTATATTGTGCCAATGAAACGTACCCACATCCACACCATCGTCGCAGTTGCGGGTATCCAAATTAATGCACGTAGGGGAAAGCCCCCGTTAATTATTAAGTGATTGAAAAAAACGTGGTAAACAGAATGAATTACTCGTAGATAGAAGAACCAATAGGCTAGAGTGACGAAATATGCATCGACGTTATTGGTTATGTAAATGCATATGCAAACTACATAAAACAGAATGGGAAATTCGAAGAGATTAGCTAAATTTCGTTGGGCATTTCGTAATATAATACTGCCCTTATCGAACGGGGGATGACGATGTTGTTCACCTTCAACTGACCTATTGACATAGATTTCTTTCAACCTGATTGATGTTGAGAATAAAAATACACTTACGGATAAGATCATCATACCGAACATCGGCAAAAAGATTTCTGTGTTCATTGTGTGTTCACTTTCTTAAATCTTGCTTCTTAGTGTTGCTTAGGCAGAAATAAACAGGTCGATATTAACCAGATAGTACTGAAACTGTACTAGTTTCCGTTAGCCTAATAGATTATTGAAACTAGAAAGAATTTGAGCGTTAAATTTATGAGCGGATATAACCAATTTTGCCCAATGGCGATGGCGGCAGAGCTTTTATGTAAGCGTTGGAACCTTATTATATTAAGAGAGCTACATTTAGGCTCAACACACTTCAATGAACTACGGCGAGGTATCCCTAAAATTTCTCCCACGCTCTTATCTCTCCGATTAAAGGAGCTAAAAACTGCTGGGATCATTGAAGGAACAACTATTTTAAACGGAAAAGCTACTTCCAGTTATTCTTTAACACAATCAGGAAGAGAGACTTTTGATGTTATTTTAGCTTTAGGAAATTGGGGACAAAATTGGTTTGAGCAAAGGGCTATAACCGGTAATTCTGAACCAGAACTTTTAATGTGGGACCTTCAACGGAATATTTTTTGTGATCAGTTGCCGCAGAGAAATCTTGTCATTCAATTTATTTTTTCAAATGAAAAACAGTACCCTAAATGGTGGCTGTTATTTGAACCACCAAGTTCAATTGATCTTGGACATACTGATCCTGGTTTTGATCCAGATATTATCTGTGAAACAGATGTGGAGTCGTTAACAAATTTGCATATGGGCTTTGTAAGCTTAGCGGGCCTATTGAAGCAAAATGCAATCGATGTGAGTGGTAGCAACGATGTGATTAACTCTATGCCTAACTGGCTTGGAACTAGTCATTTTGCAAAGGCTAGTGGATAAAAAGCCAAAGCTTAAAAACGAACAATCAGTAATCTGGTCAACATTCTCTCCAGCCCAATACTAAGGCAAAGCTATTTATGAGAATGTTATCAGTGGGTAAACCATCAGTAGACTTCTTAAGCCTGATGATAGTGGCGCACCGGGGAGGTGGTTCTACTCCTAATCCCTGCGCTGAGTTACTGCTAACATCCTGATATCATTAGATACAGCATACCTTAGTTCATCACAATAAGGCGTTTTCTGGTCAGTAATGGCTGGGGACCAGTGCCATGGGGGTATACCGGGGTATCGTATACAAGCCTGACCTGAGATTGGAGTTCTAGAACAGTAAACTATTCAGGACAGATTGCTCGCCTAGAGCTTTGACTGTTTTACCGGGTTGGGAGTGTGGGGGCTTTTCTTATCGCTTCCGTTAATGTGTTATAGAATACTGTATCAGTAGTAGTACTTAATGCCTTCAGGTTTTGTTCTAGCAAGGGTCTAGATATCACCACGTGCTGAGCACTATCGTCTTTGACTTATGTTAAGTATTACGCCAAAACCTAATGCTTTGAATTAAAAATAGCATTAACTGCTTCCAAGTATGATTGCCCAAATTCTTTGTTTCGTTGTAATTTCTGCATTAACTTCGCATACTTTAAAAGATCAGGATTCAGTGATTTAGCTTTCTGCATTTTCTCGAAAGCGTCCAATTGCTTACCTAAAAAATAACTCGCAACTGACATGTGTAGATTAGCTCTCCAAATATCTGTCTTTTGTTCAGTTTGTGTTTCAGAGACTGGTGTTAGCAATTCTATGACTTCTTCATAGTTCCCGTTTGCTAAATTTGCTAAGCCCAGTTCATTAGCGAACCATAATGGATAGTATGGCTCTAATCTCATAGCATTCGAAAAATAATTTATAGCTTTGTCGTATGCTCCTGAACGACTGGAAATTATTCCAGCCATTGCATTTGTAAATCCGTTCGATGGCGACAGCATGACCGCTTGTTCTGCATTGTTTAAAGCTGAGTCATATTTTCCTTCAAATATATCTAAATTTGCTAATTGAAGGATGGAATCCCCGTCTTGCATAATGCTGTAAGCTTTACCTGCAGCTTGACGTCCTGCTTTAACGGTTGCCTCTGTGTCTTCTGTCCATCCCCATATCGCTTTTTGCCATTGAAGACCTGCAAGTAATACATAAGCTGGACCCGCTTCTGGATTTTTGGCAATTATCTGTTTTACCAACTTTTCTGATTGAGCACTTTTCTCACGATTATGTTCTATCATTAGGCTTTGCGCCTCAAGGAAATCTCTTATTTGTTGATGGTCATTGAAGTAGGATAACGCTCCGGGGTTTTTTGATACCAATTTTATTTGTAGGTTTTTAAAAATTTCTGTTGTTATATTTTCTTGTACTTTAAAAACATCGTTCAGCGGGCCCTCATAGCTGCCAGACCAAATTACTTTTCCAGCTAAAGCATCTGATAAAGTGGTTCGGACTTCAAACCTTTCACTTGAAGCATCGAATGTGCCATCTAGAATGTACCGAACTCCAAATTCCTCTGCTACTTCGGCGATAGAGAGCCCATCTAAACGTTCGGAAGAGCTAGAATTTTTCGAAATTACAAACATGTTTGGAGTGTTGGATATTGCAGAAATTATATTTTCAGTAATCGCTTCCCCAATATAGGCCATCTCACCCTTCTCGTTATCCAAGGGCAGAACTGTTATCGAAGGTTCATCTGGTAATTCGAACGCAAAATTTGCCTCGGCGGCAGGATCAAAATCAGTCTTTGAAAAAGCGTAATAGGCAATTGAGCCTCCAAATATAGTAAGAAATATTGCAGCTGTTGCAAAGATCCCAACTTTGCGTGCTTGGTTCATAACTCTTTGCTTATTTAAATTTCTCCGCTGAGAAGGTTCCAAAATAATATCGAAAGCATGAAACTCATTTTTTTTAATTTTCTGCAGACCTAAATCATTAAATTCAATATCAGATTTAGCTTTTACTTTTTCATAAATAGACTTGGATATTGAAATGCCTTTTGGCTGGGCCAGCGCTTCTAGTCTAGCTGCAATATTAACTCCATCACCAAGAAGATTTTCATCTTTATCAACAACAGGGCCAGAGTTGATGCCAATTCTGAAATCTAGCTGGATAGCATCAGCTCTTGATTTGTTGTTACTTGCGATTTTTGTTTGGAATTGAATTGCGCATAGAACTGCAGAGTTTTCATCTTGAAACTCAACAAAGTATGAGTCACCACCAGTATTGAATAGGCGGCCACCATATTTTAAGAACAATAATTTTAAAATATCTTCATGAGAATTTAGGCACTCTATAGTACCGTTCTGATCTTGCTCCATAAACTTACTGTACGAAACAACATCGGCTGCGAGGATAATCGCATCTCGGTTTGAAGTAGCTTTTACAGGCATACCATGATTTCCCAAAAAACTATATTTTGCGAATTAATAATTAACACAAAATACTTTTTGTAACTATGCATTTATAGAAGCAGGCTGAACAATTCGGTTACCACATCCACAGCTCACCTGACTGTCAAAGCCCGAGTATATATAACCAATTCAGTGGTCTCTCTAAGGCTAGAGTTCACGTTCCTATTAAAGCTGTAATAGATCGGCTGAGGATAGGTTTGTGGCCTATGGGTTCATGCCGTTTTATTAGGTGGCTTAGAGCCAAAGCTCTAAACCATTAACTTTAGACGCAAGGATAAAGTTCCCACACTGCTTTGCCCTCTGCATCAGCCTCATAAGTGAACATGTAATACTTACCATTCAGTTCAGATAAAGCTTCAGATGTCGTTTCAAATATAGCCCCGCCTCTAAAAGATACGCCCCCGGCTTCGGTCATGTTTCCAACTCCATCACACTTATATGTGGCAACACCTTCTGCACACATTACTACACCAGCGTAAGCATGACCCGCCCATGAACCGTCAGGTCTCATGTGAGCAGTAAATGCCGCTCGTGATTGAACATCATAGCCTAATAATTTTCCACTACCGACAGTGTGGGTGTCCATGGCGGGAAGTCCATATTTACCAGAATCTATCGGCCTACTGGTTTCCTGAAATATCATTGATCCGACTTTATCACCTAGCACTTTTACTCTCCCATTTGGTTTTTGCCTCTTAAGGATGAAGAATTAATATAAAACTAAAATGAAAATCTGGATTTATAAATTTTTTTTATTAGAGTTGATTGAAAAATAGGCAATTTGAAGGATTTTTTGGGTTTCAAATTTTTTAACTTTGATGATGTGAGTTGGAGGTCTAGCCTAAAGACGTAAGATTTTGTGATCCAAAGTGTCACAAAGTGACCATACACAAAAAGGGAGGAAACGTTATGAGTGAACCAAATTTTATTGTGATAACCGGAGCGACAAGCGACACCAACGATAGAGCAGGCTTAATGGGTGCAATGGGTGATTTCGCCCAAGAATGCAAAGACAATGGCGCCATGCGTATTACATACGGTAGCGTTCTAAGTGGCAAGCATCCAAACGCCTTAATATTTATTCAATTCTTTGAAAGCCTAGCAGGGTTTGAGAATGTGATGAAGGCCATTCCAAACTCAAAGCCGTATGAGAGCATGATTAAGGATCATGCAACGAAACCCTTTGTTCGCAATGTTATGCAGAGTAAAGCAATACCCTTTGAACCTACGTTATCACCCATGCCAAACTATTTAGTTCTTACTCGGGCAAGGCCAAAGACTTTAAATGAGGCCGAAGTGATTAACTTATTATCGTCCACCACTTCAACGTTTAAAGATCATGGGGCTCAAACATTAAGGTTTGGCCATACCGTGACAGGAAACGATATTGGGACTTATCTATTAGGGGTCACATACCCATCAATGGCTGCAATTGAAGCGACTTACACTGAGCTTGCAACCAATCAAGCCTTTGCAAAACTTTCTGCAGGTATCGATGTTGATATGAGATCGATAGTGAGAATTGCAGGTATACTTTAAAAAGTTTCCAGGTTACGCACTGACCATACAAATGGTTAACACACCCCCAGCTCACCTCACTGTCAAAGCTCAAGTATATATAACGGGCATAGAGGGGGTGTGGCGCATGCGTACCCCCTTTGTGGCAAACACTTATTGTATCGAAACAGGCTGCTTACCATTTGGAATGAGTTTTACGAAATCGCGACATTGAAGGGTCTTCTATCGTCCCACCTCTTGGACCTCTTTTGTCACACATTTGGTCCACATTGGCACATAATTATGGATGGATCGTGTGTTGACAGGCTGTCTTCACCGTGTGTGTCTATGCGCAGGAATTGACGTAAGTGTCTGAAATTAAATAAGTACTTCTTCAGCGTTGAGGTTGCTGTTCTTTAACCGGGTGGGAGTTCGAGTCTTCTCGACCGGAGCAAATCAGAATTTTTAGTCAAAACCCTTATTAAACGTGTGATTAATTTAATAAATCCTGAGCTCTCGTTCAACTTTTTCAACTTTCAAAAAAGTAGGGTTTGTAAAGAGAAATAGGCACCACAACTTAGTTTAAAAATCTTACCTTTCTAAAATGATTTCAATGGCTTGTAAGTCATAAATAATTGGGTTCTAGTTTGTGTTTTAAAATATGGTTTTTAATGCTATTTTTTTGCACAAAAGCAATACAAGCGAAGTGCATGGTCTCTCTTTCTAACCACCCAGAAATTCCTGATACATCAATTAAAAAAGCATTGTTAATGCAGGAAATGCTGATCGCCGTGGCAGAAAATGGAAGCCTAGATGAAAATCTATATTCTTTAATTAGAAGAGAGTTTATGAACTCTAATGCCAAATCTTTGCTGCCTGAAATAATTAAAACATGCCGAGATCAGGGGAGTGTTTGGGGTTACTTAAAAAATGTATCGTCAGGAAACGGTTCATGGGCTGTTAGACGCAACCATATACGTGAAAGCTTTACACCTTTTTGGGATCATCTAGAGAAGGGGAGTCAATCACCATCAGATGACAATATTTCAAATCCATATCTTCCTTTGATGTTAACGGAGTTCATAACGTATGGCAAAAAGCTTTACAAAGGCGCCAAGACGACCCTGAAGGCGCAATTACAGCAGCCCGAACATTATTAGAAACCGTTTGCAAGCATATCTTAGATGAAACAGGAGTAGACTATTCGAAAGACGATCTACCCAAATTATATGGGAAAACCGCTGAGGCGTTAGGTTTAGCGCCATCTCAACATACAGAGGAGGCGTTTAAAGCAATTCTTGGTGGCTGGTATACTATTGTACAAAATTTGGGATCATTGAGAAATAAAGTAAGTGACGCCCATGGGCAGGGTAAACATCCTGTTAAGCCGTTACCCAGGCATGCGACATTAGCTGTAAATTTAGCGGGTGCCATGTCTACTTTTTTAATCGAAACATGGAATGCAAAAAATAATTGATACGCCTTGATAATTTTTCGATTTTTTTATTTGGTCGGGCTAGCAGGACTTGAACCTGCGACCTTCCGTCCCCCAGACGGACGCGCTACCAGGCTGCGCCATAGCCCGACTTCATTTGTTATTTCTTGATTTTCAGTTGAGAACAAGAAGAAACTTCACTCTTTAAGAATTAGGCCCGTTTTTTAATAGCGTCATCGATAGAGTTTAATATTTTTTCAAATAAAATTTTATCGCTATAAGCGAATGTTTTTTTGTATAAAAAATTTGAGATAGACTTATAAGTTGGATCTGGTTTTATTGGTTCTGAAGGTTTTGTCATGGGCTCGTTTGCAAACATAGAGAATTGACCATCTACCTCATCAAATTTATTTGTATATTTCTCTTCTTTAGTTGCAATACTTAGATTTTCTTCAGTTTTGCGTGATACTTTTTCTTTAATCGCAGTTTTATCTGCTTCTAAGGAAACTAGTGGTCGAGAAAGCTCCGAAATATAATCTAAGCCCTTATCTTTAATAATCCTTTGCGTACCTTTTATTGTAATCCCATCTTCGTGAAGAAGTTTTTTAATGCCACCAATAATTAGCATATCTTTTGGTCGATAATATCTACGACCACCAGCCCTTTTCACAGGTTTAATCTGGCTAAACTTACTTTCCCAAAACCTTAAAACGTGGGTTTCTGTTTCTAGCCATTCAGCCACTTCGCTTATTGTTCTAAAGGCGTCTGCTGATTTTATCATTTAATTAACTTAGGAATTACCGTTTGCTACGCGGTCCTTTAGTAAATGTGATGGACGAAAAGTCAGAACTCTCCTTGGTGCAATTGGAGCTTCATCACCAGTCTTGGGGTTTCTTCCCACTCTTGCACTTTTATCTCTTAGACTAAAAGTTCCAAATGATGATATCTTGACTTGCTCACCTTTAACCATTGCATCACTTATATGGTTTAGAATGCTTTCAACTAAATCAGCAGACTCATTTCGAGATAGACCTACTTCACGAAATACAGCTTCATTTAAGTCCATTCTCGTAAGTGTATTATCTACCATTATCTTCTCCCGATTAGATCCATTTTAAAGCGCTCAGTTTTTGACTGTCAACAATATTGAGGACTTTTTCTAAAATTTTTAGGTAATTTAGGTAATATTTCACCATCTTAGCACGATTGCCCCCCAAGCCAGACCTCCACCAATTGCTTCAGTTACGATTAAATCATTTTTTTCTATTTGTCCGGACTTTGAAGCCACTGATAGGGCTAAAGGAATGGATGCTGCAGAGGTATTTCCATGATCCTGGACTGTTTTAATTACTTTTTCTTCTGGTATACCCATTTTGCGTGCGGTACCTTGAATGATCCTAATATTAGCTTGATGGGGAACAACCCAATCAACCTCGTCTGATTCAATACCAGCCTTGACCATTGCGTTTTGTGATGTTTTCGCCAGTTTTTCTACTGCATGCTTAAAGACTTCTTTACCTTCCATTCTTAAATATCCGGTAGTTTTTTGTGACACTCCGCCGTCAACGTATAGTATATCTCGGTAACTGCCATCC
>ERZ802822.858-NODE-858-length-20535-cov-5.690146_pt1 | contig 20535 bp, 10 predicted proteins | sample MGYA00345649_ERZ802822 | MGnify/ENA primary metagenome ERZ802822 (study PRJEB30503, sample SAMEA104212359) | marine metagenome | biome: Westerlies Biome; feature: [SRF] surface water layer (ENVO:00010504) within the epipelagic zone...; material: water...
TTTATCCCGGGTGTGATTAACGGGAACTTTTTCGTATTTTTGTACCGTTCCCATGATTCCGATTGCCTTTCTTTGCTTATCAAAAATAGGAAATTTATTGGTGCTGTACCAAGCCGGCGTACCTTGCTGATTAAGGAACAATTCAATCAACCCTAACCTGGGCAGTTTTTCCTTCATTACCGACTCATCGTCCTTCCTGAACTTTTTGGCCAAAGGTTCAGGGAAGAGTTCAAAATCATCTTTCCCAAGTAATTCTTTTTGAGACTGCAGACCCAATCTTCTGTAAAAAAAAGGATTGGCGAAGATTAAACGAAAGTTTTTGTCCTTAATAAAAAATGATACTCCCTTAATTTCCCCAAGTAACCTTAGAAAATGTTGATTTGGATCAATTTCTTTGAGGAATTCCTTGGGGATAGTCTTTTTATTGTCAGATTTAATATGTCTAACATTTAATAAAATATGACGAAGTCAATCTATCGTTTATCGTAAAGTTATGATAATATTATAACTGTTTTAATTTATCCCCTTTCCTCAATTCTTATTTCCCTATGAAACTTGGTCTTTTGTTATTCATTCTGGCATGGTTTTCTTTGCTTGTCGGAAATACGATTGCCGGTCCAGTTCGGGTACTCTTTCTGGGGCATGAATCCAAACTTCATAATTCTAATGAGTATTACCCTGTTTTGTCCAAGTCTTTGGGGCGGGATGCGATCTATTTTGATTATGTCACCAGTGTAAACCAAGCGTTAGACGATGCAGACTATTTAAACCGGTTCGATGCACTGCTTCTTTATGCAAACCATCCAAAGCTCACTTCGGTTCAATGGAAGAACTTATTATCCTTTGTTCGATCGGGAAAAGGGTTTGTTCCCATTCACTGTGCCAGTTGGTGTTTTTCCAATATCCCGGAATACGATCAATTGGTGGGCGGGCGCTTTAAGAGTCATCAAGGAGCGGTATTCAGTCCGAGGGTTGTAAAAAGGAACCATCCCGCCGTTCAGGGAATCGGTAAACTGGAGGCATGGGATGAAACTTATTTTCATGAGCGGCACAATCCGAAAAATCGAACGGTGCTGATGGTACGCGATCCATTACCCGGTGATCCACATAACCACCCGGAACCATGGACTTGGGTCCGTACGGAAGGAAAGGGTCGGGTTTTTTACACCGCCTCTGGACATGATGAACGGGTTTGGGAAAAAGCTGAATTCCACCAACTCATCAAACAGGGAATCCTCTGGGCAGTGGGGGATCAGGTTCGTGATCGCTATGAAAATTTTTTAGCCAGTCGAGCCCCTTTGGAATACGAGAAGCGGGATAACATTCCAAACTATGAAAAAAGGCCGGAACCGCTTGCTTATCAGCTGCCGCTTTCTCCTGAAGAGAGCATGAAGCACACTCAAGTTCCAGTTGGCTTCAAACTGGAACTCTTTGCCTCTGAGCCTGACCTAGTGAACCCGATCTATTTCCAATGGGACGAGGGTGGTCGGCTTTGGGTTGTTGAAACTGTGGATTATCCTAATGAGCTTAAGGATGGACGAAAAGGAAACGACCGAATTAAAATTTGCGAGGATACGGACGGTGACGGGAAGGCCGATAAGTTTACGGTTTTTGCGGATGGATTTAACATCCCCACATCCCTGACTTTTGCGAGGGGAGGTGTGATCCTCGCTCATGCCCCCGACTTTATCTTTCTCAAGGATACCGATGGGGATGACAGGGCGGATATCCGTGAAATACTTTTTACCGGTTTCGGGATTAACGATACGCATGCCGGTCCAAGCAACTTACGTTACGGTCTGGACAACTGGATTTATGGTACGGTGGGATATTCAGGTTTCAAAGGAGAGGTGAATGGAGAGGAACATAGTTTTCGTTCGGGTACCTTCCGTTTCAAATCGGATGGATCGAAGATCGAGTTTCTTCACCAATATAACAATAATACTTGGGGAATCGGTTTAAACGAGCAGGGGGATATATTCGGTTCCACCGCCAACAATAACCCAAGCTTCTTTGGCGGCGTTCCAAGTCGGGTACACAATGGAGAAAAGCGGATGACTGCAAAAATGATCGCGAGTTCTCCAAGGTTTTATCCAATCACTCCCAATATCCGTCAGGTTGATGCCTTTAATGCTTACACCGCCGGATGCGGTCATGCCTTTGCTACATCGTCTGGCTTTCCCAAATCCTGGCGAAACCAGAGAGCATTTGTTTGTGGTCCGACCGGGCATCTTCTTGGCATGTATGATGTCCGACCGAAGGGTTCGGGTTTTGAGTCTGTCAATGCATACAGCCTGGTGGCGAGTACGGACGAGTGGTTCTCTCCAATCGTGGCTGAGGTTGGACCCGATGGGAATTTATGGATAGCTGATTGGTATAATTTTATCATCCAGCATAACCCCACTCCCAATCTGAACCGGGGTGGATATGATGCTCAACGCGGACCCGGGAATGCCCATGTTAATCCCAACCGAGACCGTCAGCATGGTCGTATTTATCGCTTGGTTTACGAAAAAAACCATGCACCTATGTTCAGTTTAGAAAATGCTTCCCGGCAAAAACTGGTTGAAGCCCTGGGGCATGATAATATGTTCTGGCGTCTGACCGCTCAGCGTCTCCTGGTCGATCGTGGATACAGGAAAGCAGTGCCCGCACTGATAAAACTTCTTTCCCAACCCGCTCCGAAATCCCTGCATGCACTTTGGGCTTTGCATGGTTTGGGTTCGCTGAAGCAAGACTTGCATGCCAATTGTCTCACTTCGAACGATCCTGCCCTCCGGCGTAATGCAGTCCGAGCTCTTTCGCATGATTTGAAGGGCCAACAGATGCTCCACGACGGAGCCACTCTGGCCGACAAGGATCTTTTGGTCCGACTTGCCTCTTTCGTTAAGCTGGCCTCCTTTCCGCAAGACGAAGGAACCCGGGATATCGCATCGCTGCTAATGCGGGTGGAGCAAAATGCCAAGGATGAATGGCTTCGGTTGCCCCTTGAGTCACTCGGTGCGGTGGAAGCTAACCTGGTTGGGTATGAAAAGGGCCCCAATCTTTTACCTAATCCATCCTTTGAGTTGATCGATGGTAAGTTGCCCAAGGACTGGAAGGTAAGAACCTACAGTGGAGGCGGTGCCATGGAACATACGATCGAGACAGTCGGCAAGTCCGTAAAGACCGGCAAATCGTCCCTGCGTATATCATCTGAAGGGGGACATGATACCAGTGCTTATGCGAGTGTGCAAATTAGGTCGGGAGTCCGTTATTCGCTTTCTGCCTGGATCAAGACGGAAAGCGTCGAAGGGGGTGGAATGGGTGCATTACTCAATGTTCATGAATTGCAACAAAAGGCAATGACCAAGGGCATCCGTAAGACCAATGACTGGCAAAAGGTAGAGATCTTTTTTGTAAGTCCTTCTTCTCGCTCGGTTACGATCAACTGCCTATTCGGTGGATGGGGGCGCTCCAAGGGTAAGGCATGGTTTGATGATATTTCACTTAATGAAATGATGCCTATTTATAAAGAAATCGAGAAAGCGGAAAATCGAACAGTTGATCTTGATCTGACAATCGATGCGATTCCCGGACTCCTTTTCAGTAAGACATCCCTCACCGCCAAATCAGGAAAGTGGCTCAAACTTTCATTCAATAATACCGATAATATGCCTCACAATTTGGTTATTATTGCTCCGGGAACTTATGATGCAGTGGGCCAAGCCACTGACTTAATGATGGCAAAACCGGGTGCCGCTGCTCGTAATTATATTCCGGAAAATGCGAAGGTAATCGCCCAGACTCCCATGGTACTTCCCGGAACAAAATACGATCTCATCTTTCAAGTTCCCACCCAAAAAGGAAATTATCCATTTCTTTGCACTTTTCCCGGTCATTGGCGCCTCATGAAGGGGCAACTCATCGTTCAACCATGACTCCTCCCAATCATTCTTAAAAACACTTCACCCACAACATTCTAAAATCATTATGAGTATTGAAAGACCAAAAGTAGCCATTATCGGACTCGGCTTTGGTGCCGAATTCATTCCCATTTATCAACGCCATCCCAACGCGGAGATCGTGGCTCTTTGCCAAAGAAATGAGGAAAGCCTCAATCAGGTCGCTGATCAGTATAATATCACTAAGAGATTCACTGATTATGCTGAGTTGCTTGCCGATCCGGAAATTGATGCGGTCCATATTAATACTCCCATCCCTCACCATGCGGAAGCCACCTTGCAGGCAATGCATTCGGGTAAGCATGTTGCCTGTACCGTACCCATGGCAACTTCAGTGGAGGATTGCGAGGCCATCGTAAAACTTTCTGCAGAGAGTGGTATGAAGTACATGATGATGGAGACTGTAGTCTATGCCCGCGAGTTTCTATATATGAAAGAACTCTACGATAGTGGAGCCCTTGGGAAATTACAGTTTCTCAAAGCGAGCCATCAACAGGATATGGATGGATGGCCCGGTTACTGGCCCGGTCTTCCTCCGATGCATTACGCCACTCATTGTGTGGGGCCCGTTCTCGGCTTGGGTCGCCATGAGGCGGAGTATGTGAGTTGCTTTCCCAGTGGAACCATTCGTGAGGAAATGCACGGGCATTACAATTCCCCTTTCGCCGTGGAAACCACGCACCTCAAGTTCCGAAACAGCGACTTGAGCGCCCAAGTTTATCGTTCTTTGTTCGATGTGGCCCGACAATACCGTGAAAGCTTTGAGGTCTACGGATCCGAAAAATCGGTCGAATGGCCGCTGATCGAAGGTGAACCCCTCGTGGTGCATACGGCGAAAAAACCTGAACCGGAGATTCCCGAAAAAGTGGAATGCCCGGACTTTGCCAAATTACTGCCTGAAGAAATTGCCCCATTCACGACCGGTGGTGTTTACTCCAATGAGGATGGTGAGGAACATTTGAGTTTCACTCAGGGTGCCGGGCACGGGGGATCGCACCCCCATTTGGTTCATCAATTCGTACAACTAGTCCGTGGAGAAGGGGAGGGTTATCCCAATGCGGTGCAGTCCGCCAATATTACTCTTACTGGTATTCTTGCTCATGAGTCTGCCCTCAAGGGGGGAGAGCTCATTCGTTTGCCGGATTGGAGTATGAGCTCATGATTTTGTCAGAACCGAAAAAACCTGGATGAGGAATTCGTTCTTAGCTTTGCTAGTATTGGTTTGGGCTTGGGCCTTTGGTGAATCCAAGCCCAATGTTCTGTTCATCAGCATCGATGATCTTAACGACTATATTTCTCCTTTGGACAATCATCCGGGAATCAAGACTCCAAACTTCGACAGGTTGTCAAAACGCTCGGTTACTTTTGCGAATGCTCATTGTGCGGCTCCCGCCTGTCATCCTTCCCGGGTCGCTGTGATGACGGGCGTGCATCCCGTTCGCTCCGGAATTTACCGGAATATGTTCCGGGCCCACGGTCCGCGCTGGCGGCATGAGTCCAAGGTTTTGGAAAAAGCGGTGGTGTTATCCCAGCATTTTCGTGATCATGGATACTGGGCGGCCGGGGGTGGAAAGATTTTTCATACTCTCCAATGGACTCCTAGAGATTCGCAAAATGATCCGGACGCCTGGGATGAGTATCGGGGAGATCCACTCGATCCCATTTCCAGGGATTGGCCCAGGCCGGAGAGCACGAAAACTCCCCAGAATCAGGGATTTATCGGTAAACGACCTCTCGGCAATCATTACTTTGGTGCCGCAGTCATTGAAGAGGATGACGAAACCCATGGGGATCATCTTGTGGTGGACTGGGCGATCGAGCGGATGAAAGAAAAGCGAGACAAGCCCTTATTTTTGGCTGTAGGATTATTTCGCCCACACATTCCCTTTGAAGTTTCTCAAAAGTGGTTTGATCTCTACCCGATTGAACAAGTCCGGCTTCCTGAACACCTGAAAAATGACCTCGAGGATGCCCGCCCGCACGGGCGTATGGGTTGGCACAAGTGGGTTACTGACAACAAACAGTGGAAGCACTTGATGCAAGGCTATCTCGCCAGTATCAGTTATGTCGATCATCAGGTTGGTCGTTTGCTGGATGCACTGGATTCTTGTGGTCTGAAGAAGAATACCATTGTCGTTCTCTGGACGGATCATGGTTTTCATATTGGTGAAAAAGAGAACTGGGAAAAATTTGCCTTATGGGATCAGACTACCCGGGTGCCATTATTTATCCATGCTCCCGGTGTTAGTAAGGATGGAATGAAAACCCGCCATCCGGTGACCCTGACCGATCTTTATCCGACACTGTGCGACCTTGCTGGTTTACCTGTTCCCGACCAGTGTGACGGAAAGTCCCTGGTTCCTCAGTTGAAGAATCCGGACAAAAAGAAAAAATCCCTGTCCCTTACTTCCTTTCAATTTCGTGGGGATTCCGCTCCCTCTCATGCGGTTTCGGATCACCGCTATCGCTTAATTCAATACCCGGATGGATTTGAGGAATTATATGACTTGAAAAAGGATACCCATGAATTTCATAACCTGAGCGAAGATCCAAATTTCTCAAAAATCAAAGGCAGACTATCTTTAGGAATCCCCAAAGGAGCGGCGGACTTGGTTGGAATACCTACGAGTTCTCCCTATAATTTAAAACATAATTCAAAATGAAATTGCCCGTCCATAATTTGAAATGCACCTGTTTGCTAAGCTTAAGTTTCTGGTTTTTATGCCTCCAATCACACGGAAATTCTCTTAATCCTCAACTTCATCATATCTTCAACTCCTTGAAGGAGGTCGAAGACTCCACGGTACAGGCCTCCATGCTTCGTGGCACACTCGCCGGATTATCCGGTAAGCGGGACCTTGCCGCACCTGCGTCATGGAAGTCCTTGCGCATTAAACTGGCTCGATCCAAAGATCCGGAAGTTATTAAGTTGGCTGATCAGCTCAGCCAAATTTTTGGAGATCTTTCCGTCAGTCAGGATGCATTAAAACTCGTTTTGAATGGCGATGCGAATCTCGATGGCCGAAAGGAAGCCCTTTCCGGCTTGGTGGCGATGCGATTCCAGGAGCTTCCGAAAAACCTCAGTTTATTACTGGATAGCCCATTGAAAGTGGACGCAATTCGGGCCTATTCTTTTTTTAATTACCCGGAAGCTCCTCAGGAACTGATTTCCAAATACGAGAAATTTGACACCGTTGCCAAACGGGCAACCATTGATACCCTCGCTTCCAAGCTGTCCTATGCCAAGGCATTGCTCGAGGCGTTGCGAACCGGAAAGATCTCCAAAGCGGAGGTTCCAAATTACACCGCACGAAGTTTACAAAAAATCCTGGGCACTTCCTTCGATAAAGTATACGGGAAGATTGTGGAAATGGGGGAGCTCTCCAAGATTGACCAAAATCCGGTCAAAGCTAGACCCGATGGTTTTGCGGATGCCCGTCGGATTGAGGTGGGTGTGTTACCAGGGCTCAAGTTCAACATTGCCCGCATTGAGGCACAAGCCGGTGAAAAAGTTATTTTTGTTTTCCCCAACGATGATTCCAGTGGCATGATGCACAACCTGGCTATCATCACTCCCGGTTCAAGACAGACCGTACTGGACGCTGCGGTTGCCATGGGCGCGGAAGGCCTCAAGAAAAATTTTATTCCGGAAATTCCCGAACTGCTCGCCTCCACACCTCAGGTTGCCCAGGGTATGAAATACACTCTTTACTTCGCCGTGCCAGACGAGCCTGGAGACTACCATTTTATCTGCACTTATCCCGGTCATGGATTAATTATGCAGGGAATCTTCGCTGTTCAGTAATCCAGCCCTACAAATAAACCTACTTATGAACTTCGAAGACATGATCCAAATTACACAAAAGAAACTAATTTCCCGATCTACTCGCCTACATGCGACACGAAAAACAAGTACTGCCACTATGAAGTCTTATTTCTTACCTCTCTTTTTGATTCTGCCTTTCTTTCTGACCTGGGCTGAACCTAAGACTAGCAACGCACCTTTTCTCACACCCGATGAGGCCATTACCAATATGAAGACCCTGAAGGGTTTTGAGGTCAAAGCTTTCGTAGCCGAGCCGGACATTGGTGAAGCGATTGCCTTTTGCTTCGATTTCCGGGGCCGTCTTTGGACCTTGGAGAATTACAATTATCAAACCCGGAAAGCCCATAGTGCGGACAAGAGAAACCGCATTCAAATTTTTGAGGATGTGGACGGGGATGGTGTGTTTGATAAGAAGAAGACTTTTACCGAGAACTTGACTTTCAGCTCCGGCCTCGCGGTCGGTATGGGTGGTGTCTATATTGGCATGCCCCCCGAACTCATTTTTATTCCCGATGCCGATGGGGACGATAAACCCGACGGTCCCCATGAAGTTCTTCTCGATGGCTGGGGTATTCAGGACCGGCACGAAACTCTCAACAGTTTTATTTGGGGCCCGGATGGCTGGCTGTATGGCTGTCATGGTGTGTTCACCCAGTCGCGGGTTGGTCATCCAGGAGCCAAGGATGAAGACCGGCAATTTATCGATGCCGGGATCTGGCGCTTTCATCCGCAGTCCAGGGAATTTGAAGTCTTTGCTGAGGGCTTATCCAATCCCTGGGGTTTTGATTTCAACGACATGGGACAGGGCTTTGCCACATGTTGTGTGATCCCTCATCTCTTCCATGTCGTCCAGGGGGGTGTTTATCACAAACAAAGCAAACAGAATGTAAACCTTTTTGTATACGATAATATCAAGACCATCCGCGACCATGTACACAAGTCGGCTCATGGCGGGGCTCGTTTCTACTTGGCTGATGTTTTTCCTGAAAAGTACCGGGATCAACTTTTTATGTGCAACATTCATGAACATGCGGTCTTGATTGACTACATGGTTCCCAAGGGTTCGAGTTTCATCGGTAAGCATGGAGATGACTTTCTTCTCGCAAACGATTTGGCATGGGTCGGATTTAGTGTGGAGACGGGTCCGGATGGAGGGATCTATATTTTGGATTGGCATGATCAAAATATCTGCGGAAATGAGATCAGATTTGCTAATTCCGCACGGGTCTATCGGATTATGCCCAAAGGAGTGAAAGGTCCCGAGGCCTTCGACCTGGAAAAGCTTAGTGATGTCGAACTGGTTGAGATGCAGGCTCATTCCAACGACTGGTATGTTCGTCAGTCCCGCACCATTCTCCACCACCGCACCATTTCTGGGAACCTCAATAAGTCTTCCGTTCATGGCAAACTCAAATCTATGTTGACGAATGCCGAGACCGTTGGGAAACGCCTGCGTGCCCTGTGGGCCCTTCACGTGACCGACGGGATTACTCAGGAACATGCCCTTTCCCTGCTCGATGATTCCGAACAGTACATTCGGGCCTGGACCATTCAATTGCTAGCAGAAGACAAAAATCCTTCCGAAGTGATTCGTTCAAAATTTGCGGAAATGGCCAAATCGGAAAAGTCCCCTGTCGTCCGACTCTACCTGGCCAGTGCCCTCCAGCGTATGCCCCACGATCAGCGCTGGAATATTTTGGAATCCTTATCCAAATACGTCGAAGATAAGGAAGATAATAACATTCCCCGTATGCTTTGGTTGGCTTTGGAGCCCATGGTGGTCAAACATCCTCAAAAAGCATTGCAGTTGGCTTCTGGTTCCGCACTTCCCCGCTTGCAGGAGTTCACGCCCCGCAGACTTCTGGGGGGCCAGACGGTTCATAAATCTAACCAACCGCAGTCCTCAAAATCAAACCTAGCCAATTGGCAAAAACTGATTCAAAAAGCGGCTCAGAAATTCTCCATTAATGGCTCAGGAGAAGGTGGAGTTGTTCGCTTCGACAGCTTTCGTAATAAAACTGCTGTCCGAACTCATCCTATATGGAAGAGAGTGCCGTCGGTCTTAAGTCGCAAGGTAAAAATAGATGAAGACATGAAAACGGTTTTGAGTGCCACCGTCAGTCACCACCCCCATGGAGACTGGGAATTACGGGTTAAGGTAAACGGAAAGATTATTTCCAAGACCGAAGTTTCTTCCAAGACCGTGATCGATGAATGGCTTACCCATGAAGTGGACCTGTCTTCCTACGCGGGAAAGGAAATCAATGTTCAATTGGAGAATTATCCTACGGATTGGCGTAATGAGTGGGGATACTGGCATGAGGTCAAAGTAAGCACGGTACCCCTTGCTTCCCTCAAAAATTCAGCGGGTCCCCCAAAGAAAAAGGTGGTCTTTATTTCAGGTAAGCCCAGTCACGGTTGGATGAAACACGAGCATCGGGCGGGTAATATGATTCTTGCTAAACGATTGAACAAGTCCGGTCTGCCCATCGAAGCCGTTGTCTTGGAAGACATCGGGTATCCCAAGGATGAATCCGTTCTCGAGGATGCCTCCACCATCGTGGTCTTTTGTACCGGACACGGGAATCACTTACTCAACCCGAAGCTTAAGGAATTTGATGCCTTGATGAAAAAAGGAATTGGAGTGATCATGATTCACTGGGCGACCGAAGCGGTTAGCGGAGCTCCCGGGGATAAGTTTCTTGAATGGATGGGTGGATTCTGCGACCTCAACTGGTCGGTCAATCCCCACTGGAAACCAAACTTCAAGCCCCGTACTCATCCAATTTGGAACGGTGTGCAACCTTTCAGTGTGGATGATGAATGGTATTACCATATGCGTTTCGTAGAAGATCGAACTGGGTTCACTCCCATTCTCACCGATGTTCCCCCTATGGAAACCCTGAAGCGTCCGGATGGCATACGCAGTGGCAATCCGGCGGTGCGTAAGGCGGTGGCCAATGGGGAGAGCCAACATGTTGCCTGGGCTTATGAGCGACCTTCGGGTGGTCGGGGTTTTGGTTTCACCGGCGGACATAATCATGTCAGCTGGCAGGACGATAATTATCGGAAGGTCATGCTCAATGCGATACTTTGGACCGCTGGAATGGATGTTCCCAAAAATGGAGTGACTTCATCCGCTCCGGATCATATCGAGATCGAAGCCAACTTGGATCCGGTCATTAAGAAGAAAAAGAAGTCGTGAGAGCATTTGCACAATCCCTGCATTTTTTTCTTTGGGTATGGGTATTATCCGCAGATCAGCGTCCCAACATCCTCTTTTGCATATCTGATGATCAGTCCTATGCACATACTGGAGCGAACGGTGATCCCGTAGTCAAAACTCCCGCCTTCGACCGGGTGGCGAAGGAAGGGATTCGTTTTACTCATGCCTTTTGTGACGCTCCAACCTGCGGTCCTTCCCGAAGTGCGATTTTGACCGGGCAACCTATCTGGCGTTTGGAGGAGGCAGGAAACATTCACAGTACCTTGCCGAAGAAATTCGTTACCTATACGGAGGTTCTAGCCAAGGCCGGATATTCGGTCGGTTTTACGGGTAAAGGATGGAGTCCCGGACGTCTGGCTGCGGGAGGGCGCGATTCCAATCCAGCGGGTAAGGAATTTCAGAAGCGTCGATTGAAACCTCCTTTCAGAGCGATGAGGAACACGGATTACGCGGCCAACTTCGATGATTTTCTCGGAGAAGTGAAGGCGGATCAGCCCTTCTGCTTCTGGCTAGGTACGAGCGAACCACACCGCGGATACGAATTGGGTGCGGGGAAGCGTACAGGCAAGGATCCTGCAAAGGTGGTTGTCCCGAAAACCTTTCCCGATCACCCCGTCGTGCGCAGTGATATTCTCGACTACTATGTGGAGGTCGAGCATTTCGATAAAATGGTTGCCCGAGCCTTGAAATCTTTGAAAAAAGCCGGGCAATTGGACAACACCATTGTGGTCGTCACGAGCGACCATGGGATGCCTTTCCCTCGGGCCAAGGCAAGCCTGCATGACCAAGGATCCCGGGTCCCCTTGGCCATTCGTTGGCCCCAGGGTATCAAGGGCCCCGGTCGTGTCTTTTCCAATCCCGTGAATTTGAGCGATCTTGCCCCGACCTTTTTACAGGCGGCTGGGTTAGAGGTTCCCGGGATGATGACCGCAACCGGATTGCAGGATGTCATTGAAAACAAATCGGGAACCACTCGACTGGCCGCCTTTATCGCCATGGAGCGTCACGATGGATGTCGCAAGGGAGGGAAGGGCTATCCGTCCCGTGCGATTCGTACCAATGAATACCTGTATATTTTTAATTACAAGCCCGATCGTTGGCCGGCGGGAAATCCGAATCGAGAATTTTGTGCCCGTTACATCCCCTTCGGCGAAGTCGATTCCTCCCCCACCAAGACCCTGCTGATTGACAACAAGGACAAGCCCGGTTTCAAGCGATTTTATGACCTTGCCTTCGCCAAGCGTCCCGCCGAGGAACTTTATGATTTGGCTGAAGACCCTGGACAAATCAATAACCTCGCTGGCAAACCGAGATATGCAAAGATGCAGAAGGAACTAAGTACTCAGCTCAAGCAACGTTTGGTAAGGACCGAAGATCCACGGGCACTCGGACTCGATGCGCCCTGGGATTACTATCCTTACTATGGGGCGATGCGAAACAAAAATTGGCAGGTCGATCCCCTTCCCTGAGTCTGATAATTTTCTCATCCATTCCATGATTTCAAACCATAAAGTTAGCCAAGATCGTCTCAATGCGTTATCTTTTCATTTTAAACCTGCTAAGATTCTGATGGCTGTTTCTTAAGATGAAAAGCCTTTTTGCTCTGTTCTTTATTGTTCATTTTTTTCTTTCTCTCCATGCGGGAAGTGGAACCAATGTATTGTTTTTTAGTGGGGGAAGTGGCCAACCAAACTCCGGGCACAATGGTCGAATCAATCATCATCAACTGATTCCCAAGTTTCTGCGGGCCGGGATCAAGATGACTTACACCTCGGATATGAACCAGCTGAATCCCAATAATCTCAGTCAATACGATGCGGTGGTTTTATATCGTGAATTTGGCCGTGGGCATCTGGAACAACTGCAGTCACTGATTGATTTCGTTGGAAAAGGGGGTGGACTGGTCGCACTGCACAACAGCTGTGCTGGTTCGCATAACAATCCAAAATTCATTGAATTTATTGGCGGACAATTCGACCGTCATGGAAAAGGTTGGTTTACTGCCAGACATGTAAGGGAGCAGATCAATCATCCCATTTTGAAAAATGTTCCTGAATTTGAAGTCTTTGATGAAACTTATGTTCACAAGAACCTGAGTGATGATCGTACCGTCCTGATGGTACGGGATGAAAAAGGTCGTCCTGAACCATGGACCTGGGTTCGGAAGCATGGGAAAGGCAGAGTTTTTTATTCTGCTTACGGACATGACCTTCGAGTATGGGAAAATTTTGATTTTCAGAAATTGGTTACTTCCGCCACCCTCTGGGCCGCCCAGAAACAAGAAACCTTGGATCCCCGCATTCCGAAGCTCACTTATCTTGCTGATACCAATAACTGGTTTCATAATTATGAAAAGAGACGCAACCAGCTCATCCAGCAGCAACTTAAACCAGAGGAATCCCTCAACTGTATGGTCCTTCCCGATGAATTTGAAATAGATCTGGTTGCTCATGAACCGGATATCATGAATCCGATCGATATGACTTGGGATGATCGGGGACGTATGTTTGTCGCGGTGACCATGGATTATCCAAGAATCAAAAAGGAAGGAAGTGATCGTGTCTTGCTTTGCGAAGACAAGGATGGGGATGGCAAAGCGGATTCATTTACGACTTTTGCAGAAGGGTTCAGTCTTATCACTGGGATGTGTTGGGTTAACGGTGGACTGATTTTGGCCCAGGCTCCGGATATGTTCTTTGTTAAGGACACCGATGGTGATGATCAGGCCGATCTTTATGAAAAGATTAACACTGGTTGGGGCACCAACGACACCCATGGCGGACCATCCAATCTCAGGTATGGTCTCGATAATAAAATTTACGGTTGTGTCGGGGGCGGGGGTAATTTTTCGGGTCAGACGCGATTTTCAGGGGGCATATGGAGGATGGAAGTGGATGGATCCGGGTTTACGCCGATCAGTAATTTTGGGGGAAATAGTTGGGGCTTGGGAATATCCGAAGATTTTGAACTGTTTGGTTGCTCCGCCAACAAAAACCCTGCCTATCATGTTCATGCACCCTATCCCTATTTTGAAGCATTGGGTCTCAAAAAAGAAAAAGCCCGCCGCATCTTTGATTTTGAAACCCATTACCCGCTGACCGTTACCCGGAAGTATGATCACTACGGCTCCTACACCTCGGCGGCGGGCTTCGACCTATACACCGCCCGTTCCTTTCCCAAATCGTTTTGGAACCGAACCGCTTTTGTGGGCAGTCCAACCGGCAAGCTTTTGGGCCAATTCCATTTGGAGCCGGATGGAAAGGGATCCTACCGGGCCCGCAACGGAGGCAATTTTGTCGCCAGTTTTGATGAATATACGGCTCCCATTCAGGGCCGGACCGGACCGGACGGTAATCTTTACATGCTTGATTGGAACAACCTGATTATGATCCATGGTGGAGAGTTGGACAATCCACTCCGTGATAAATCCCATGGGCGAATCTATCGCATTAGCCATAAAGAGAGTAAGCCGGATAAGGTTCTGAACTTTAAGGATGCAAATACGACCACCTTAGTAGCCGCCCTTAAGCATCCAAATATGTTCTGGCGTCTGATGGCCCAAAGGAAATTGGTTCAGCAAAAAAGAATTGATGCCATCCCTTTATTGATCGAATTGGCCCGGGATGGGGGAGTAGACGACATTGGATTGAACTTGGGAGTGATTCATGCTCTCTGGACGCTCCATGGGCTTGGACAGGTTACCGATTCCAATCCGGAAGCTTTAACCGTAGCGGAGCAAGCGGTTCGACATCAATCGGCTGCGGTTCGGAAAAATGCGGTCCGGGTTTTACCCAAGACTTCAAATAGCACCACTCTCTTGAGTGGACTCCTGGATGAAAAAGATCCCAATACCCTTCGGCACACCCTGCTCACCCTTTCTTCTATGCCCAAGGATGATTCATTGGGAGAAAAGATTTACGCGATCCGAGATCGAATCCCAACGGGTGAAGGACTTTCAGCACCCTACCAACTCGCTCTGATCCGCCATGGATCAATACTCGTTGAAACATTGATTTCCCAATTGCCCAGTCGTGACCGGGCTAAGGAGGGTAAGGTGGAAAAGAAGGAGGTCGAGCTCGTCAACATGATTGAGAATTCATCCTTTGAAGAGAGTGAGGATGGTTTACCCTTAAATTGGCACTCCAAGGTTCACCGAGGAACGGCTTCCTTGTCCATCGATTCATCCCTTGCCCGTACTGGGAAAAATTCAGGCCGTATTGAATCGAAGGTGGGAGGGGGTGCGGAATTTCTAATGGTTAGATCTGTGGAACCGGGTGAATACCTGCTAAGTGCCTGGGTGAGAACCAAGGATATCGAGGGTAAGAACGGTGTGTTGCTCAAGGTTCAGGGCAGGGGCTTGCAAACCAAAGAGTCAGCCAAGCTCAAAGGGACTATTAATGAATGGCAAAAGCTCCAGATCAACTTCAGAGTGGATTCTCAATCCGGGGTCTTGGTCTTTTGTCTGTTCGGGGCATGGTCCGAGGCCAAGGGCACAGTCTGGTTCGACGATGTTGAACTTTTTCAGCTCTCCTCAGACAAGGTAATTCCCAAGGTCACCAAGGTCGAATCCCTTCTCGCCAAGCAGGCTTTTGAAAAGGGACCGGAAGCAATGATCAAGCTTGTGGAATTGATCAATACCAAGGATGAGAAATCCTCCAGCGTATTCATGGAGGGGCTGAACGATCTTACGGACATTTCCTTGGATGCGAAGCAAACCAAGCGTTTGAAAGCATTGGCGTATGATGCCGCACCCGCCAATAAAATGGCTCTCGCCATTTTTGCCTCCAACAATCAAATCGATCTAGGCCTCAATGAATTAGCCAACAGCCTGACGGGTTTCGAGGCCGAAATCCTGACCGGGAATGTGGACCGGGGGAAAACACTGGCCAGCTCATGTATTAGTTGTCACGGGAATGATTTTACCGGCATGGTATCCGAGCGCTCACCGTCTCTTCCCCAACTTTCGGATTGGTATATGCAGTCCCAGATGCAAAAATTTAAACACAATGTCCGGGGTTATGATGTCACCGATTCCGATGGCACCGTCATGAAGGCCCTGATGCAAAGCTACAGTCACCAACAGATGGCGGACATGGTGGCTTACATTCGAACTTTTAAACCAAAGGAAAAAGCCATCAGCTTGGGGGGTGACCCGGTGAAGGGAAAAGTTCATTATCAAACCTGCATTGCCTGTCACCAAGTGGATGGTAAAGGAAACAAAATCCTCAACTCTCCATCCTTATTGGGACATTCGGATCTTTATATTTACAACCAGTTGATCAAATTCCGAAACGGGCAGCGGGGAAACGGGTCCGGGGATAAAGCGGGTAAAATTATGCAAATGTCAGCGAAATCATTACCCGATGACCAAGCCATCAAGGACCTCGCCGCTTACCTTACCACTTTAAAGTAATCCTCCATTACGAAATATGAAAAACATAATTTTTGCCCGTCCTTTCAATGTAATAAGTTTGCTGCTTGGAATTTTTTCTCTTCACTCCGAGAAAATGCCGAAACCCAATATCGTATTTTTTTTGGTTGATGATTTGGGATGGTCGGATGTGGCTTGTTTTGGCTCCTCTTTTTACGAGACTCCCCATATTGACCAATTGGCCAAGGAGGGGGTAAGGTTTACCTCCGGGTATGCCGCTTGTCATGTTTGCTCTCCCACTCGTGCCAGTATTCTCACCGGGAAATATCCCGCCACCATGAACTTGACCGAGTGGCTCAATGGGCGTTCGGATCGACCTTATCAGGTATTATTGAATCCGGATAAGGCGATGGCTCTGGATCCCAAGGAAACTACCCTGGCCGAAGTTTTGAAAAAGGAAGGCTACGCCACCGCTCTGTTTGGTAAGTGGCATTTGGGCAGGGACACCAGTCCAACCGAACATGGCTTTGATCTTCATGTTCCACATTCCGTGAATTCCAACTTGGGAAGGAGGGGATTCTACAACCCCAAGAAAATTCCCGGTCTTGATGGTGGCGAGTATGTTACCGACCGATTGGCGGAATTGGCTGCCAACTATATCGACGGGAACAAGGATAAGCCCTTCCTGTTATATATGTCTCATTTCTCCGTACATGACCCCATTCATGGCCGTCCCGACCTCGTGGAAAAATATAAGAAGAAATTGGCCAAGATGAAACCTCAGCCCGGGCCCGATTACATTTTGGAAGGCAATCCGGACAGCCCCACCTTTCCCACACGGGCGGAATTAAATGAACTGATCAAGCGTCCTCTCTATGCCAACAGTTACAAATCCTACCCCAATGATTTGGTGAAGGTGAAACAGAAGCAGGACAATGTGCAGCTCGCTGGCATGGTGGAAGCAGTGGACCAGAGTCTAGGCACCTTGGTGGCAAAGTTGAAGGAACATGGTCTGGAGGACAATACCATCGTGATCTTCATGTCCGACAATGGAGGCATGTCGGTGATGAATGGAACCCCTAGCCGTGTGGTTCCTCAGAAACAATTGGATGCCGCCACTTCAAGTTCCAACCTTCCCCTACGCGGTGCTAAAGGTTGGTTGTACGAGGGAGGTATTCGTGTGCCGATGATTGTGAAATGGCCCCATCAGGGAAAGAAAGATATCGTCTGCGATGAGCCGGTTATCAGCACTGACTTCTATCCCACCATTCTCGAAATGCTCGGTTTGCAATTCGATCGCAAGGAGATTGATGGCAAGAGCATTACCCGCTTGGTCAAAGGTAAGAAGATGGACCGTGGCCCAATTTACTGGCATTTTCCGCATTACAGTAACCACGGGATGCAAAGCCCTGGAGGTGCAATTCGGGATGGTGATTATAAACTCCTCGAATATTTTGAGAATGGAACCGTTCAACTGTTCAATCTCGCCAGGGATATAGGGGAGCACAAGGACCTTGCCAAGATCGAGCCTGAGAAGACCAAAGAGCTTACCCGCAAACTTCATCGTTGGCGTAAACAAGTGGGTGCCCAAATGATGAAGCCCAATCCAAACTACGATCCCTCCACAGACTTGTGGTCGGGTAAGAAGTAAGGTTCCTGAATTATGCTTTGACTTGACATATCTTGACATGTCAAGCCTATCAGTTTATTTTGATTGTTATGAGTGCGATTAAGATAAGTTCAAAAGTCGAGGAATCTTCATGGAATAATCTCCGGGAGCTTGCCAAGGAGTCCAATCAAAGTATTTCAGGAGTTTTAACAGAAGCGATCGAGGATTATCTTCGTCGTCATCGGGTTCGTCCCGAAGTAATGAAGCATCTTGAGGATTCCATGAATGCCCACGAATCTCTGGGTCAAAAGCTGGCTCAATAAGTGAAGATTAAATTTCTTTCCACGGATGAGGTTCTTGCCATTCAGGAACGCTTGATCGATCGATTTGGGGGAACTCATGGGGTAAGAGATCCTGGTATACTCGAGAGCGCTCTTTATCGTCCACAGTCAGGGTATTATCAAGACTTGGCAGAGATGGCCGCGGCCTTATTCGAATCCCTTTTAATGAACCATCCATTTTTGGATGGAAATAAGAGAGTGGCTTTTTTTGGCACCGATGTATTTCTTCGAATCAACGGATATTTTCTGGATGTGAATGATGACCAGGCATACAAGTTTCTAATGAAGAAATTTGATACCAAGGCATGTGATTACGAAAACCTGCTTCCATGGATACGGGAATCGATTAAAAAAAGGTAATGTAAAGTTATGAAAATTAAGTTCACCTTCTTATTTTTTTTAGTTTCTTTCGCTACGGCGAAGGAAGCTGATTGGCCGAGTCAGGAGATTTATTCGGGATCACATGTTAATTCCGCCACCGCTGATGATTATAATGGGGATGGAAAACAGGAAATTCTTTTCTCGGCCGAGGGAAAATTCTTCATGTATTTCGGTCCTAAATATGACAAGCCTTTCGTTTTTGCCCAAGCTACGCCCAAATATGCCAAGATGAAACCCCGTTGCATTCATTGTGTACTCCATGATGTCGATGGGGATGGGGATCTCGACTTTGTGGGTTCCTATGTTCGGGAGGTGTTCTGGCTGGAATGCCCCGATCAGAATCCAACCAGCACCACATGGGAAATGCATCTGATTACTGATGAGATTTTTGGCGTCCATTGTCTCCGATCCTTCGATATCGATCAGGATGGTAAGAATGATTTGATCACCAATGATTTTAGCGATGACAAGGGACCCTATTCCCGATCCGTTTGCTGGCTCAAACCCAAGGTGTCAAAAAAGAAACCCATTGATTGGACGATCATTCCCCTTGCAAAAGGGACGGCCCAGGGCGGCAGTCACTACTTCGACTTTGGCGATGTGAATGGAGACGGGCGCATCGACTTTGCCATGGGTGCGAAGGGTAAACCTTTTGAAAATGGAAATTACTTTGCGGTTTATTATTCGGGGAATGATATCACTGAACCCTGGCGAAAGGAATTACTCCCCGGTGCCGGTGAACAATTTGGAGCTACTCATGCGGCTCCCGCGGATGTGAATGGAGACGGTAAGATGGATATCCTCGCGACTCGTGGCCATGGGGTGGGGGTTATGTGGTTTGAGGCGCCCAATTGGAAACAGCATATGATTGATGACACGATTGACTCCACTCACTCCACCGATTTCGGAGATATCGATGGGGATGGCGATATTGATATGAGCACGGTTGGATACGAGTCCAAGTTGGCAGTCTGGTACGAGAACGACGGCAAAGGCAACTTCACCCGTCACCTTCTTAGTCGTGATCAAATGGCTTACGATACCATGATCACCGATTTGGATGGGGATGGACACAACGATATCCTCGTAGCCGGTCAACGCAGTCAAAATGTGGTCTGGTTTAAGAACCCGGGCAAGTAGGAATAAAAAATCCTCCACGATTACTTTACCGTATTTGACTTCCTTTCCTTTTTGGTTTCAAACTACATGCAAGATTCATCTATTTTGAAAAAGTTCTCGATCATTAGCCTATCCTATTGGATGCTCTTTTTTAGTCTTAAGTTATCCGCCGCGGATTTTTATGGTCCTGCTCCTTTTGTGGATATTCTCGAGCGCTCCTTTTCCAAGAGTTGGACCCCGCAAGCAATCTCCACTATCGAGAACCGGGCTCATGTGGTTATCTTGGATGCCGCCACCCAGCAGTATTGCCTTTCCGTGACTAGCGGGACTATGGACGGTCTGGAAGTAGTGACGGTTAGTTCGCTGACCGATTCATCCGCAACCTACGGAAAAGTTCTACGGTCCATGTTCCAAATGCAGGATGTAACGATCGAGACCTTATCCGCTGACTCTCTTACCGGTGAATATACTTTGCGGCCGGAGTTGATGATTTACTATGGAATCGACAGCAACTCTAGTGATGGATCTGGTACGGCGAGCTCCCTTCAAATCAGCAGAATAAAAGCGGTCGATCTTGCCGAATTTACCGAGACCGGTTATCTGGCTTTCAGTTTTTCGGGAACTTCTTCCTCCGCTGTAGGAAAAGCAAGCAAACGTTTCGTCATTAATTCAAGCACGGGGGCCCTGGAACAGGACACCACCTGGTCATCCAACCAAT
>ERZ802822.861-NODE-861-length-20480-cov-13.123364_pt1 | contig 20480 bp, 19 predicted proteins | sample MGYA00345649_ERZ802822 | MGnify/ENA primary metagenome ERZ802822 (study PRJEB30503, sample SAMEA104212359) | marine metagenome | biome: Westerlies Biome; feature: [SRF] surface water layer (ENVO:00010504) within the epipelagic zone...; material: water...
TAGAGCGCGATAGGCGGTGTTGTGGAGAGCTAAGATATTCTTATGGCGTGGGTGTAACCTGGATTACAGGGTTTGGGCCTATGAGTTTTGCAATAGCAAACCCTCAAAATGCTGGAGAATATGAACGAACAAAGGAATTCCAATTCACAGTAGGAAATGTTTTCTAATTAATATAAAATACACACACCATTTAAGGGGTAACTATGAAAAATATATTTAAAATTAATCTACTAGCAGTTTTGCTTCTAGGCCTTCCTTCTTTTGCAGATGATGGGATAGCAGTAATAGACATGAGAACTGCAGTATTATCAACTCAAGCTGCGAATGAAGCCTTTAAAGCTTTAGAAGAAGATGCTGATTATTCATCCAACCTAGAAGAAGCTCAATCTCTTCAAGCTGAAAGACAGGCTATAGCGGAAAAACTTCAAAAAGAACTTGAAACTTTATCCCAAGAAGATATCTCTAAAATGCAAAAAGATATTCAAGAGAAAGGCAAAGATATAGAATTTCTTGCGGGTAAAATTCAACAAGCACAAGAAGAGACAGCACAAAAGATTTTTGTAGATTATGGGCCATCAATGCAAAAAATAATTGGCGAATTAATACAGGCTAAGCAAATAAAAGTTTTATTTCAAAAAAATGAGAGTATTTTATTTAGTGACCCAGCTCTTGATCTAACTGATGATGTTACTTCCATGTTAGATGTTGCTGCATCAGAGGCTAGTACTCAGTCTGAGTAGTGTCTCAATCTAAAGAATTTACATTAGCTGAAATAGCAGAATATATAGATTCTAAAATTGTTGGCAACAGTTCTGCTGTTGTCAACAACATAGCTACTTTAGATAATGCTACAAAAGAATCAATTTCATTTTTAGCAAATAAAAAATATCATAAGCATATAAAAAAAACTCTTGCAAAGGCAGTAATTGTTTCAACTTCATTTGAAATAGATGATCGCTTAAATTATCTTGTATCTGAAGATCCATATCTTGCATATGCAAAACTGACTACTTTATTTAAGAAATCAATACATCAGTTAGATAACGCAATTGTCCATCCATCAGCGGTCATTTCAAATGAATCTAAAATAGGTAAAGATGTATCGATAGGTGCAAATGTAGTTATTGGACCAAATTGTATCATTGGAAATAATGTGATTATTAAATCAAATTGTTCACTTGTTCAGGATGTTGAGATTGATGATTTTTCGGTCATTCATAATGGGTCAGTTTTAGGTTCAGATGGATTTGGTTATGCACCCTCAAAAGATGGATACGTTAAGATTGAACAACTAGGCAAACTGGTAATAGGAAAAAATGTTGAAATTGGAGCTTCATGCACTATTGATAGGGGCGCTCTAGACAATACAGAAATTCATGATGGAGTAAAATTAGATAATCAAATTCAGATTGCTCATAACGTAGTGTTGGGAGAAAATTCTGCAATTGCAGCTTCATGCGCTATTGCAGGATCAACTGTGATTGGTAAAAATTTTCAAATGGGAGGCCTTTCTGGTGTGCTAGGGCATCTATCTATATGCGATAACGTAACTATAGGCGCCCATACCTTAATTACTAAAAGTATAAATGAATCAGGTAATTATATTGGTATAATGCCGGCTCAAAAACAAAAAGACTGGGCTAAGTCCGCAGTTTTTATTAAAAAAAGAGTCTAATTATGTCAAATCATGCTGAAGAAATTAGTAAATTTCTGCCTCACAGAGAACCATTTTTATTTATTGATGAAATAGTTGATATTGAACTTGGTAAAAAAATACACTGCATTAAAAGAAATTCTTTCAAAGAAGATTATTTTAGGGGTCATTTTCCAAATAACCCAGTTATGCCAGGAGTTATTATTTTGGAAGCTTTAGCTCAAGCCTCAGGTATTTTAGGTTTCAAAACTATGAATAAAACACCTGAAGAAGGCTCTATTTATGTTTTTGCCGGAGTAGATAAAGCTAGATTTAGATCACGGGTAGGTCCTGAAGATGTTCTTCATCTTCACAGCGAAGTGGTTAATGAAAAAAAGGGTATTTGGAAGTTTGAAACCAAAGCTTTCGTTGATGATAGACTAGTATGCACAGCAACAATACTTTGTGCTGACAGGAAGGTTTAATGAGTATAGATTCATCGTCAATTATTAGCAGTTCAGCTAAAATTCATTCATCTGTTGATATCGGACCTTTTTGTATTATAGGTGATGATGTTGAGCTAGGTGAAGGCACTTCTGTATTGAGTCATGCAATCATCAAAGGGCCAACTAAAATAGGAAAAAACAATATTATTTATCAATTTTCTTCTATTGGAGAGGATACTCCTGATAAAAAATATAATGGAGAAGATACCAAATTAGTTATTGGTGATAATAATATCTTTAGAGAAGGCGTTACAATTCATAGAGGCACAGTCCAAGATAAAGGTATCACAGAAATTGGTAATAACAATTTGTTAATGGCCTATACTCATGTTGCCCATGATTGTGTAATTGGTGATAATAATGTCTTTGCAAATAATGCAGGCCTTGCTGGTCATGTAATAATTGGAAACTTTGTTATTATGGGTGGTTATTCAGCAGTCCATCAATTTTGTAGTCTAGGCGATCATTCTTTTTTAGGCATGAATACCTCAGTTACAATGGATATCCCTGCATTTCTTAAGGTTGCCTCAAACCCAGCAAGAATAGTTGGCATAAACTCTGTTGGCATGATCAGAAATGAAATTAGCGATGATTCAATAAGTCTTGTTAAGAAAGCTTTCAAATTAGTTTATAAAAAGGAATTAAAATTAAATGAAGCTATTAAAGAACTTGAGATTATGCTGTCTGAAGGAAATGATACCCACCTAGAAACATTCATAAAATCAATCCAAACCTCATCTCGAGGTATTTTAAGATAAGTGGATTTAAAACCAATTATAAAAGTTGGAATTGTTGCCGGCGAGCATTCAGGTGACAGGCTTGGAGCTAAAATCATTAACAGCATTGCACTCACCCATGAAGTAAAGCTTTATGGTGTTGGTGGACCAAAGTTAATAAATCAAGGTTTAGAGCCCTTATTTGATTTTAATAAGCTCCATGTAATGGGTCTTATTGAACCTTTATTGAACATAAGAGAGCTAATTAGATTAAGAAAGCAGTTAATTAATTTATTTATTGAAAAAGATATTGATTACTTTCTTGGTGTTGATTCTCCTGACTTCAATATAAGTATTCATAAGGCAATGAAAAATCAAAAAACTTGTAAAAATATTCAAATAGTCAGTCCTTCTGTTTGGGGTTGGAGAGAAAATAGAATAAAATCTATAAAAAAATATGTAGATTTAACAGCCTGTTTATTTAACTTCGAAGATGATTTCTATAAGAAAAAAAATTTACCCAGTATTCATTTAGGACATCCTTTTAGCAAGCTATTCCCTAAAAATAAAGAGAGCGTTATTAAAGAATATAACTTAAACCCATCAAAAAAATATATATCTATTCTTCCGGGAAGCCGCGCATCAGAAATCAAAAACTTATTACCAACTTATATTGAATTCATTAAACTACACTCAGAAAAGTATCGTGATTACGAATACTTAATTCCCGCGTCTGATCAAGAATCATTTAATATGATAGAAGAAAATATTTCGAAAGATCTACCAGTAAAACTCAATAAGAACTGCGCCACAGATTTCTTATCAATTTCTGATTTTTCGGTTGTCACCTCTGGAACAGCTACTTTGGAGTCTGCAGTTCTTGGTGCAAGACCTATTATCTGTTACAAAACTAATCCAATAAATTATTTTATTATTTCAAGAATGTTAAAAATTGATGATGTTGGATTGCCTAATCTTTTATTAGGAAAAAGAGAGTACCCCGAACTCATCCAAAAATCATGTAACCCACAATCAATATTAGAAGCATCAGAATCAATGAATCATGATAAATATGCAGACAATATTTCAAATAAACTTAGAGACTTATTAGTAGGGCTAAGTCCGGAAGAGTCTGCACAAGAAATTCTTTCGCTTTGAAGCATATTGCTGGCGTAGACGAGGTAGGGAGAGGCTGTTTGGCTGGACCAGTTATAGCATCGGCAGTTATCTTAAAAAAACATATCCCAGGATTAAAAGATTCTAAGAAACTTTCGCCACCACAAAGAAATAAGTTATCAGCGCTGATTATTCAAAATTCTTTTTATTCCATTGGCTCAGCTTCAGAACAAGAAATAGATGAAATTAATATTCTTCAAGCTTCTTTATTGGCAATGAAAAGAGCTATACTTAACTTATCTGTTGAACCAGGAAAAGTTCTCATTGATGGGACTCATAAACCTGACTTAAATGTAGATACTCAGACAATTATTGGGGGAGATTCGTTAATCGATGAGATTAGTGCTGCCTCTATAGTTGCAAAAGTGTATAGAGATAATTTAATGATAGAATTTGATAAACAATATCCAAAATATGGATTTTTATCTCATAAGGGCTATGGAACAAAAGCGCATAAGGAAGCTATTTTAAAATATGGCCCTACTTCAATTCACAGAATGACTTTTAAAGGAGTTGTTAGTTAGTGGCATGAAAAATATTTTTTCACATCTAAGAATTTCATCAGAATTCAGCATTTCTCAAGGGCTTTTAACCATTAACCAAATTGTAGATTGCGCTCAAAAAAATAATATCCCATCTGTTGCCTTAACAGATAAGTCAAATATGTTTGCCATGGTAAAATTTTTTAATAAATGTGAGGCTGCTGGGATAAAGCCGATATCGGGCTCATCAATTAGAGTTATTTTCGATGGTGATGATTCATCACATGATTTATTGTGTTTGGCAAAAAATAATGATGGTCATAGAAATTTGATGCAAGTAATTTCTTCTGCACACAATAATTATAATTATCAAAGTCCAATAATAAATTTTGATGATTTAAAGACTTTTAAAGATGACATTGTTGTCATTTCTGGTGGAAAAGATAGCCACATTTATGAGCTATCAAAACAAAATAAATTAGAGGAGATTGAAAATAAAATCGATGATTTTTTAATGGTTTTCAAGGATGATTTTTTCATTGAAGTACAAAAAACTAATAGACCAGATGAAATTGATTATTTTTCAAATATTCTTCCATTATCAAGTAAAAAGGGTGTTCCTTTAATTGCTACAAATGATGTGTTGTTTGCAAAAAAAGATGATTATGAAATTCATGAAACCAAAGTATGTATCAATACAGGGAAGACACTTAATGATCCTAATAGAGAAAAACCTTTTTCTGATGAGCAATATTTTAAAAGTTCTGATGAGATGCAAAAATTATTTAACGGCTTTGACGAACTTATTGATAATACGAATGAAGTTGCAAAAAAATGCAATGTTTCTCTTCATACTAAGGGTTACTTTCTTCCAGAATATCCAGTTCCCAAAGAACACGATTTTGATTCTTTTTTGGTGGACTTATCTACTAAAAGACTTTCAAGTCTAATTGATAAGTTTGAAAAAGCAAAACAAACGACATATCTTCAAAGGCTTGAATATGAGTTAAATCAGATTAAGAAGATGGGTTTTTCAAGTTATTTTTTAATTGTTTATGATTTTATTCAATGGTCAAAAGATAATGATGTTCCTGTTGGCCCTGGAAGAGGATCTGGCGCTGGTTCACTGGTTGCTTATTCACTTGGAATCACAACTCTTGACCCTATTGATCATGGTCTTCTTTTTGAACGTTTTCTTAATCCAGAGAGAATATCGATGCCAGATTTTGATATTGATTTCTGCATGGAAAAAAGAGATAGCGTAATAGATTATGTTAGTAAAAAGTATGGAGCTGATGCTGTTTCTCAAATAGCAACTTTTGGTACCATGGCAGCTAGGGCAGTTGTAAGAGATGTAGCTAGGGCCATGGGAAAACCATATGCTCTAGGAGATAGAATTTCTAAGATGATCCCATTCGCTCCAGGGATGACACTTGATAGGGCTAAAGAAGAGCAGCCAGTATTCGCCCAAGCGGCTAAAAATGATGCTGAAGTAAGAGAGGTTGTTGACTTAGCATATAAGCTTGAGGGAATTGCTAGAAATGTAGGAAAACATGCTGGAGGCGTGGTTATAGCTCCAGGAAGCTTATCTGATTTTTGTCCTATCTATAACGACAGGCAGTCGTCTTCAGTTATGACTCAATATGATAAAGACGATGTTGAAAAAATAGGATTGGTAAAATTTGATTTTCTTGGGCTAAGAACACTAACAGTAATTGATAAGGCATTAAAGTCGATAAATATAAACCTTAAAAATAAGTTAGATTTAGACAATATACCCATGGATGATCAGAAAGTATTTGATCTGCTATCTTCTGGAAAAACTATGGCAGTCTTCCAGCTTGAGTCTACTGGTATGAGAGACTTGATTAAAAAATTAAAGCCAACAAAATTTGAAGAAATTACTGCTTTATTAGCTTTGTATAGACCAGGACCTTTAAATTCAGGAATGCATACAACTTTTGTTGATAGAAAACATGGTAAAAGTCCTGTTACTTATCCGCATGAACTACTCGAACCAGTTTTATCTGAAACATATGGAGTCATTGTTTATCAAGAACAGGTTATGGAATCTGCTAGAGTTCTTGCTGGCTATTCAATGGGTGAAGCAGATATCTTAAGAAGAGTAATGGGTAAGAAGAAAATTGAGGAAATGGAAGAACAAAGAGAAATTTTTGTTAAGGGATGTGAAAAAAACTCAATCCCAGAAAAAAAAGCAAATAAGATATTTGAGCTCATTGAACAATTTGCAGAATATGGATTCAACAAATCACATTCAGCTGCATATGCGGTTATATCGTATCAAACAGCTTTTTTAAAAACCTACTACCCAGAACATTTTATGGCAGCAGTACTATCAACAGAGTTAGGAAATACTGACAAGATTCATGCCTTAATTCAAGAGTGTAAGCGAATGGGGATAAAGGTTTTAAAGCCAAACATACTAACAAGTAACAAAATGTTTCTAGTTAATAACAATTCTGACATTGAGTATGGCCTTGGAGCCATAAAGGGTGTTGCAGATGCTTTCATACAGCATGTATGCCAAGTTAGAAAATCAAATAAATTTAATGATTTGTGGGATTTTTCTAAAAAGGTTGATATTAAACTTGGAGGGAAGAAATCTCTTGAGGCTCTATCACAATCAGGAGCATTTGACAGTATTGCGCCGTCAAGAAGTGTTGCTGTTTCTTGTATCGAAGATATGTTGAAAGATGGATCAAATAACTCCTCTAAACAAACAGCTATGTCAGGTGATTTGTTTTCATCGCTTAATGAAAGTTTCGATCCATATGAAAAATATAAAAATATTACAGATATTGGATTAAGTGAATTGTTGTCATTAGAAAAAAAATCACTAGGTTATTATTTATCTGGCCATCCTGTGAATGCGATCGAAAAGAAAATTAATAAACTTAGATCAAAGACAATTTCAAAATTAGATCACGATACAAAAAAAGCATCCATAGTTTGTTTAGTTAATAGCGTTAGGCAAATTAAAGATAAAAAAGGAAAACCTCTAACTTTTATAAATTTTGATGACGGGACAGGAGTTATGGATGGGGTTGTTCCAAGCGAGGTTTTAGATAATTGCCATACAATTTTAAAAGAAGGACAAATACTTATCGTTAAGGGTGTTGTTGAGATTGATGACTATAGATCTAAAGAGCTAGGCGATGCAATGTTTAGAATGAGAGTGAAAGAAGTTCATTCACTGGATGCCGAACTTTCAAAAAAAGTTAAAGATGTGGTTATTAATCTAGAAGAATCAGAATTAATATCTCTTGATGAATTCTCAGATAAGCTTGAAAAAGTTAAGAGAGAGTTTTGGACAACATCTGGATGTAATCTGTTTGTAAAAGTTATAACGAAAGATTCAGAGGCTATAATAGGTATAGGTGAAAAGTTTAGATTTGAACCCACTATAGAAAACCTAAACTTCTTAGATGACATTTTTGGAAAAAATGCTTTAGAAATTTAGCATTATTAAATTATTATGACAGATAAAAAAATAACGTCAGAAAACAACTACAACCATTTACCAGATTTCTCTGAAGATTATAAATTTTTAGACTTTGAAAATACTATTCAAGATATATCAGAAAAGATTAATGCTTTAAAAAGTTCAGCTATTGACTCCGCTGAAGTGAATGAGCAAATTCTTGCTCTTAGGAAAGAAAGAGATGCAGAAGCAAAAAAGATATATTCAAGACTTTCGACCTGGCAAACTGTTCAGGTGGCAAGACACCCACAAAGACCACATACTCTCGATTTTATAGATAGCATATTTGATGAATTTGATGAAATGCATGGTGACAGACAATTTGGCGATGATGCTGCGATTATAGGTGGAATTGCCTATCTTGAGACTATTCCTGTGATGATTATCGGGCATGAAAAAGGAAGAGATACTGAAGAAAAGGTAAGGCGTAATTTTGGGATGCCTCAGCCAGAAGGCTATAGGAAGGCAAAAAGGTTAATGCAATTTGCAGAACAATTTTCATTACCTGTGATAACTTTTATTGATACTGCTGGTGCATATCCTGGAGTTGAAGGTGAGGAAAGAGGTCAAAGTGAAGCAATAGCTAGAAACTTGGCTGTTATGTCTGAATTAAAAACCCCAATTATTATTGTAGTTACGGGTGAGGGTGGTTCTGGTGGCGCGCTAGCAATAAGTGTAGGAGATCATATATCTATGCTTCAATATGCAACATATTCTGTTGCATCACCAGAGGCATGCGCATCTATAATATGGAGAACAGCAGACAAAGCACCAGATGCAGCAGAGGCCATGAAAGTTTCGTCTAAGGAGCTTAAAAAATTAAATATTATTGACGAAATTATCACAGAGCCTTTAGGAGGTGCTCATCGCGACTATGATGAGATTTCTTTAAGTATTAAAGAGTCATTAATAAAGAACTTATCTATTCTTAATAGAATGTCTAAGGAAGAATTATTAGATAGAAGATACAAAAGATTAGTAGAAATTGGCATTTAAGTTTTGATTAGTTTTGATGATTTAACTTTTCACTTAGATTTAAGTAAAAAAATCTATGTTGGATATAGTGGTGGCCCTGATTCATCTGCTTTATTGTATTTACTTCACATAAACAATATTTCTAATGTTGAAGCAATTCATATTAATCATAATCTTTCAGATAATTCTTTAAAGTGGGCAGAGCATTGCAGAAAAACTACTGATAAATTAGGTATTAAATGCCATTTAGAGTCAATCGACATTGAGGTTGATGGAGATGGACTTGAGTCTGCTGCAAGAAAAGCTAGATACAAAATTTTTGCAAAGTACCTAAAAAAAAATGAACAAATCTTACTTGGTCATCATTCTGATGACGTAGCTGAAACCTTTTTATTAAGACTATTTAGAGGCACCGGTTTAGATGGGCTTGAAAGTCTTAGTGTAAAGAGGAAAGTTGGAGAGGGTTATCTGGTCAGGCCTCTAATTAACTTATCAAAGAAAAATATTTTGATTTATCTTAAAGAGCAAGAGATAAGTTTTGTTAAAGATGAGTCTAATTTTAAAGAAGATCAAGATAGAAATTATGTAAGAAATACTCTCATCCCTTCTATCGAGCAAAGATGGGCTAATGTAACTTCAAGGATTTCGAATACAGCAAATTTTATTAAGATAAGAAATAATTCTTATGAGATGTTTTTTAAAGAAAAATATCAAAACTTAATTGGTAATCAAATTAAAGTTAGTGAGCTTAAAAAAATTCAAAAATCATTCATAGTAGATATTATTAGACTTTCTATCAAAAGACAGAATATAGCTATGCCAAGTAAGAAGGTAATTGAAGAGATTATAAAGACTTTTATCCAATCAAACCCAGGCCCTAAATCAGAAGTTTCATGGACAAGATCTGATAAAGAGCAATCAGGGGGAAAAATATTTTATAAGGATAAATGTATTGTTATAACTAAGAAATAAAATTTCTAAGGGTATATAATTTTTTTGGAGTATTAATCTATGGAATATAAAACAGTAAAAGTAAGTAAAGAGAATAAAGTTGCAACAATAGAAATTAATAGACCAGATGTGTTGAATGCATTCAATACTCAGCTGATATTTGATTTGCAAGAAGCAACTCAGCTTGTAAAGGACGACGATAACATAAGAGTCGTAATTATTTGTGGGTCTGGAAGAGCTTTTTCATCTGGTGCAGATTTAACAGAAGCTGATTCAGATTGGGATGGATCGAAAGATGCTTTATTAAGAGGTTTCAAGCCCTCGTTTGAGAATATTATCTCAATGCCAAAACCTGTTATTGCCTCTATAAAAGGTCCTGCTGCCGGTATTGGGGCAGCATTTGCCATGTCATGTGATTTAAGAATAATGTCTGAAGATGCATATATTCTTTCTGTTTTTAGTAATATTGCCTTAGTTCCAGATGGCGGCTTATCATGGCTGCTACCAAAGTACCTTGGTTATGGAAAAGCATATGAATATGCAATTGAAGCTAAAAAAATTGATGCAAAAGAGTGTCTACACTTTGGTATAGCTAATAAAATAACATCGTCTGACAAGCTTAAAGAAGATACTATGAATTGGGCATTAGGGCTTGCTAAAAGGTCTCCCCAATCTCTTGGAAATACAAAAAAATTAATGCGTGAATCTTTGTCTGTTTCATACTGGGATACTTATAACAGCGAGGCTGAAATACAAAATAACTTAACAAGAAGTCCTCAAAATTATGAGGCTGTTTTAGCTTTTTTTGAAAAACGTGATCCTAATTTCGATTAGTGCTTATAAGATCTTACTTAGTCCTACAATAATTGCTTCAAATGAGGCTCTTGTTGTATTTGGGTTGATACCGACTCCCCATTTTGTTTGACCATCTTTTTCGAGCTCAATGTAGGCTGCTGCTTGAGCATCAGACCCAGAAGAAATGGCAGATTGATGATAGTCAGAAATTTTTATATTAATGCCTAATTCTTTTGAAAGACCATTTACAAATGAATCAATTGGACCATTCCCTGTTCCTGAAACATTTACTTCTTTAGCATTCATAATCATTTTTACTTCTAATTCATTAACGTCATCTTTAGTTGATGAGGTATGGCTTTGATATGAAAAATTATTTTTTGGCTTCAAGAAGTTTTCTTCAAATATTTCCCATATTACAGAACTGCTTATTTCTTTTCCTGTTTCATCAGCAAGTTCTTGAATCTTCTGACTCATACTAATTTGCAATCTTCTTGGAAGAGAAACCCCATGATCCTTTTCTAATAGAAATGCGACACCACCTTTACCTGATTGAGAGTTTATTCTAACAACTGCTTCATAGCTTCTTCCCAAATCTGCTGGATCAATTGGTAAGTATGGTACAGCCCATTCTGGATTATTGCTTTGCTTCATAGCATGAAATCCTTTTTTGATTGCATCTTGATGCGAGCCTGAAAAAGCCGTGAAAACAAGATCGCCTGCATATGGATGTCTTGGGTGAACAGGAAGTTGATTACAATACTCAACCTCTCTCATCACCGAATTAATATTTGAAAAATCTAATTGAGGATCAATACCCTGAGTTAACATATTCAAAGCAATAGTAACTATGTCAACGTTTCCAGTTCTCTCACCGTTACCAAATAAAGTACCTTCAACCCTGTCTGCACCCGCCATTAGTCCGAATTCAGATGCTGCTACAGCTGTACCTCTATCATTATGAGGATGAAGGCTAAGTGCGATATTTTCTCGGTTTATTAGATTTTTATTCATCCACTCAATCTGATCTCCATAAATATTTGGTGTGGACATTTCTACAGTTGCTGGAAGATTTATTATGATTTTGTGTTTTGAAACTTCTTTTAGGATTTCAACAACTGCATCACATACCTCTGCAGCATAATCTAGTTCAGTGCCGGTAAAACTTTCAGGAGAATATTCAAAACTCCAATCAGTATCAGGATTCGCTAGTGCTAATTCCTTAATTTTCAAAGCGCCATTAATCGCAATCTCTTTTATGCCATCTTTATCTTGATTAAAGACGACTTTTCTTTGGAGGGTGGATGTTGAGTTATAAAAGTGAACAATGGCTTTTGGAATACCTTTTAAGGATTCAAAAGTCCTTTCAATTAGCTCGTTTCTAGATTGAGTCAAAACTTGAATATTTACATCAGATGGAATTTTTTTATCTTCTATCAAAGACCTTACAAAGTCGAAGTCTGTTTGCGAGGCAGAAGGGAATCCAACTTCAATCTCTTTAAAACCTAGTTTACAAAGCAAGGCAAACATTCTGTCTTTTCTCTCTGCACCCATTGGTTCTATTAATGCTTGATTTCCATCTCTAAGATCAACGGAGCACCATGTAGGAGCTTTATCTATAACTTTTGAAGGCCATTGCCTGTTTTTAAGATCAATGGGCTCAAAAGCTTTATATTTATTTACAGGATTATCCATTTTTTATTTGTAAATGTTAATATTTCCTTTCTATGATAACTCCTAGTATTAAAACCAACCTAATTCTTAAAGAAATGGGTATTACTAGATATGAGCTTCGTTCACATCAAGAAAAATTACCTCCCAAAAAAATTTACAGTTATCAAAAAGGAAATATTCTAACATTACTTAAGCAATCATATGATGATTTAAGCAAAGATGAAGCAAAGCTTCTTGAAGCTATTATAGATGCAGTCAATTCAGCTAATAATCAAACATCTCATAACAACTCTAATCTTGATGATATCAATGACTTCATCTCATCTTGCATAGATATCAAAGGAATTATTAGTTTTTCTTCTGATGTTAACTGCATCACATCATCAACCTCATTTGTTTTATCGCCTGCATTAGAATCACTGATTTCTGATAAAGAATCTAAGAAGATTTTATGGAAAAAGCTTCAAGAAACTATTCTTTAGTATTTTATGTATAAAGTTTCTTTAATGGGCGTAGATCATTTAGAAGAGGCATATAAGATAGAGTGTGAGGTTAATCCTAGTCCATGGAAATATGAAACTTTTTTATCATCATTTGAGGTAGGACATAAAGGATTAATTTGTAAGCATAATAGTGAAATAATTGGATTCATAATATTCTCTCCCATCAACCCTGAAGCTCATATCTTAAGCATATCGGTAATAAAGAAAATTCAGTCCAAAGGTGTTGGTACGTTGCTACTTCGGAGCATGCTAGATCAATGCAAGGCAATGAACTATAAAAAAATATTTCTTGAAGTCAGGACAAGTAATTTACAAGCTATTAATTTTTATCAAAAATTTGGATTCATTAAAGATGCAATTAGAGACAATTACTATACAGATAATTCAGAGGATGCTTTATTGATGTCGCTTTCAATTTAACTACCTCTTTTTTGCAACCATATAATTTGATTTGTTGTGATTATCAGATACGAGATAAAAAATGTTATGTAAAAGCTTATAAGTATTGGATGGTCTACATTTGAATCAATAACAATTGGATTGTCTAGAGGAAACCTTCTTAATATTTCGGTTATACCAGGAATCATATGAAATAAAAAAAGAGCAGAATAGCTAACTGTTTGAAAGTAGGGTGTAAGGAACCCAAAAAACAAACCCCTTTCATTAATGTACCCAAATATAACAGCTAAAAGTGTAATTATTGCTAGCAAGTGCCCAACACCAAAACCACGTTTATAGATCAATAGGGCAGTTATAGCTGCAAAAATGGTTGTGACAATAAATATCTTAGCTGAAAAATTTTTTGTTTCTATAATTGTATATTTTTTTAAAGAATAAGCTCCAGAGAGTATTGCTATAAGAGCTATTAAAGTATGAATCCATCCAATAAAGGAAATATCCATTGGCAATTAACTAAGAAGATTTTCTATATCTGACTCAATGTCTTCTGGTTTAGTTGTTGGGGAATATCTTTTAATCACTTCGCCATTTTTATTAACTAAAAATTTTGAGAAATTCCATTTGATATTTTTTGTGCCAAGTACACCAGATTGTTCATTTTTCAAAAAATCATAAAAAGGATCAGTATTTGGGCCATTGACATCAATCTTATTGAATATCTTAAAACTTACATTGTATTTTTCAGTACAGAAGAATTGAATTTCTTCATTAGTTCCTGGCTCTTGTCCTTTAAATTGATTGCAAGGAAATCCAAGGATTTCAAAACCATTAGAGTTAAATTTCTTATATAGATCTTGAAGACCTTTATATTGAGGTGTAAGGCCACATTGACTAGCAACATTTACAACTAAGAGAACTTTATCTTGATATTCACCGAGTGATACTTCATTTAAATCTGCATCCTTAACACTAAATTCATATACTGTTTTCATTTTTTATGGTTCCTTTTAATTAGTTTAAAAATATGATTTCAAGAAAATTGATTATATACAAAAAAGAGATACAAATCTTAAAAATGACCTATTGTAAAAGCATCTATATAATCATTAATTAATAATTATGACTGATACAAAACTAAAGTTTATTTGGAAAACATTTAAGGAATTATCCTCAGATGAGTTATATGCAATCATTCACTTAAGGCAAAAAGTATTTATTGTTGAGCAAGATTGTCCATACATAGATGCTGATTACACTGACCAAGATGCATTCCATCTTCTAGCATATAAAGATAATAAATTGATTGGGTACCTCAGAGCCTTTAAGCCTGGAATAAAATATGATGGTTCCTCGCTTGGGAGGATAGTCACTGAAATAAATTCTAGAGGTCTTGGTGTTGGCAAAGAGATCACAAAAGAGGGGGTTAATTTTCTTGGTAAAAAATATTTTGACAGCGAAATTATTATTTCCGCCCAACATCGCCTAAAAAGTTTTTATACAGATCTAGGATTTATCTCAAGAGGAGAGGTTTACCTTGAAGATGATATTGATCATATACAAATGTACTTTATTCCCTCTCAATAGTGGCTGGTAGCTTGCTTGAGATATCGCAAATTACCCTGCAACTTCTTTCCATACAAATAGCTTCGTTGAAACAAAGGTGCCTATAACAATCCATATGCTTATACCAATTATGTTCTTATAAACAGCTAACAATGAAAGGCCGTCACTAGAAATTGATCTCATGGCATCTGCAACTATAGAAAGAGGTAATATTTCTGAAAATGGTTGAATGAACTCGGGTAGGGTTTCTATTGGAAAAAAAACTCCTGACATAACTATTTGAGGATAAATAAAAATAGAAGCTATCACACCAACTGATTCTTGGGTTTTAGCCAAGCTTCCAATTGAAAAACCTAAAGTTAGAAACATTAATATGCTAAGCATAATAATGAAAAATAAGTGTGAAATACTCCCAACAATATTTACATCTAAAAAGAAAAAGGCAAACCCAAAAATAATACTCAACTGACCAAGCACAATAACCATTCGAGCAATAACTATTGCAGAGACAAAATCTATTGGCTTAATTGGAGTTACAAATAATCTTTTAAGTATTCCTCTTCTTCTAAATTCAACAACATTAAATCCGCTTCCAGCAATACTAAGATTCATAAGCATAAATGCCATAATACCAGGCAATAAAAAATCTAAGTAAGTTTGAGTTCTTGATTTAATATCTTCTATTTCAAGGCTAAACATAGGTATTTTTTTAGAAATTTCTCTCTCAACACCTATTAGCGTCTGGTTAATAATTGGTTTTATGGCTTCAATAAAATTAATTTGTGATTTGTCTGCTAATAATTTGATATTTGTTGTTTTACTTGTATCCTCCATATCATTAGGAAGTACAAGTATTAACGTTAGTTCACCTTTAATAAGTTTATTTCTAAGACTCTCCTCATCAGACTGATTGATATTAAATAATACATTATTAGAGAGTTTATCAATAAACTCTTTAGAAATATTTGAGTTTGAGTAGTCAACAAGACCAATATCTACTGGGTCTCTTTCGCCATCATTCAAGCCCACAATTCCTAAAATAACCACGGGTAATAAGAGACTAAAAAAAATATATTGCTTATTTCTTAGAAATATCTGAATAAAAACTTTCGTTAAATATAATTGAGGTTTTCTAAGCATCTTAATCTCTAAGTCCGTGACCTGTTAAAGCTATAAATACATCTTCCATATTTCCATATTTAATTTCTCTAATTTTATTAGGAGCATGTTCCATAATTAAGTTCTTTGGAGAATCCTCTGCAATAATTTTTCCATGGTCCATTATTGCTATCCTATGGCACAAGAACTCTGCTTCTTCCATGTTGTGAGTGGTCAAAACTATAGTCATACCAGTCTTATTAAGTTCTAGAACAAGATCCCAAATATTCCTCTTTGCTTGAGGGTCTAAACCTGTTGTTGGCTCATCAAGAAATAAAACTAAAGGATTGTTGACTAATGCTGAGGCTATTGAAAATCTTTGCTTCTGACCTCCAGACAATTCATTTGCATTAGCATTTGCCTTGTCTTCTAGTTTTACTTTTTTGAGTAAATCTAGCGGATCATTCGAAGAGTTGTACAAAGCTAAAAATAATTTAAGTAGTTCAACTAATGTCATATTGTCAAAATATTCATTAGCTTGAAGTTGAACCCCTATTAATTTTTTTATTTCATATGGATTGCTTGTAACATCAATTGAATTAATTAAGGCCAAGCCTTCGTCTATGTCCTTAAGACCCTCCAGCATTTCAAGAGTTGTGGTCTTGCCGGCTCCATTAGGGCCAAGTATTCCAAAGATCTCACCGGAATTAATAGACAAAGAAACTCCATCCACGGCATTAAAGATCTTTGATTGATTTTCGGGATTTTTATATTTTTTAACGAGGTTAGAAGCTTTAATAATAGCCATAGGAGCTTTATTTCACCTAATAATGGGGCTATCAAACAATAAACTATGTATCTCTTCAGTTATAAAGGGGGCAAATGGATGCATCATTACTAATATTTCTTTTAGCATAGGTCTTAGATTATCAGTTTCACCTGATTTTTTGCAATCCTCAATATACACATCACAGAACTTACCCCAAAAGAATTCATAAACCTCATTAATGGCAAAATCTAATCTGTAATCTTCAATATTTTTTTGTATCTGACCTCTTGTTTTATCGAATTCAGTTTTGATCCACTTATCTTTATCTGTTTTTGGTTTAAACGACTCATTCCCAATAGGGTAGCCGTTAATGAATCTTGCTGCATTCCAAATCTTTGTACAAAAATTTCTGTAGCCCTTTAATCTTCCAAATTCGAAACTTATATCTTTAGTATGTGTTGCCAAGGAGTAAAAAGTCATCCTAAGAGCATCAGTTCCATATGATTCAATGCCTTTAGGAAATTGATTTCTTGTTTTACGTTCTATTTTTTCAGCAATTTTTTCCTGCATAAGATTAGCAGTTCTTTTTTCAACTAAATCGTCTTGTGTGATGCCATAAATTAAATCTAAAGGATCTATTACATTACCTTTAGATTTTGACATTTTTTGACCATTTTCATCTCTAATTAAACCAGTGACATAAACATCTTTAAATGGAATCTGGTCAGTAAACTCAAGACTCATCATCATCATCCTGGCAACCCAAAAAAATATAATGTCAAAACCAGTTACTAACAGCGAGGTCGGGAAGTGTTTTTTATAATCCTCTGTTTTATTAGGCCAGCCCAAGGAAGCAAAAGGCCATAAACTTGAAGAAAACCAAGTATCCAGGACATCTTCATCTTGAGTTAATGTTTTATCATCCAGTTTATAATGTTGTCTCACTTCTTCTTCACTGTAACCAACATACACATTACTGTCTTCATCGTACCAAGCAGGTATTCTGTGACCCCACCATATTTGTCTACTGATACACCAGTCTTCAATATTGTCCATCCAATTAAAATATGTTTTGATCCAGTTTTCAGGATGGAATTGTATTTCCCCCTTGTTCACAGCATCATTTGCTCGAGCTGCCATATCTTTTGTTTTTACATACCATTGATAGCTTAGTCTAGGTTCGATAACGACATTAGATCTTTCACCTCTTGGAACACTTATATGATGTTTTTCTTCTTTTTCTAAAAGATTGAGTTCCTTAAGTTTCTCTAATACAAGTTTTCTGACTTTAAAACGATCTAGATTTGAAAATGGTTCAGGTACATTTTCATTTGACCATGCATCTTCGGTAAATATATTTAGAGGCTCAAAGTCACTTGCTGTATCTGAAGTTTTTACTTCTCCACCCACTTCATGAAGTGAATATTTTTTACCTATTTCATAGTCGTTAAAGTCATGACCTGGAGTAATTTTTAGACAACCAGTTCCAAATTCCATATCAACATATTCATCAGCTAAAACAGGTATTTTTCTTCCAACAAACGGCAGTACAATATTTTTACCAATAAGATTTTTATATCTATCATCATTTGGATTAACAGCAACTGCCATATCTCCAAACATAGTTTCAGGTCTTGTTGTTGCTACTATTACATAGTCTTCTGAATCTTCAATTGGATATTTAATGTGCCAAAGCAGACCATCTTTTTCTTGTCTTACCACCTCAAGATCTGAGACAGCAGTCTTAAGCGACGGATCCCAATTGACTAATCTGTATCCTCGATAAATTTTGTTTTTTCGATGTAATTCTACAAATGCTTTAATAACGGCTTCATTGCAGCCATCATCAAGTGTAAATCTATACTTATCCCAGTCAACGGTGTTCCCAAGTCTTTTAATTTGTGAGGTTATTTTTTCTTCAGAAAATTCTTTCCATGACCAAACTTCTTTAAGAAATTTCTCTCTACCTAAGTCAAGTCTGCTTATATCTTTTTTAGCTAAATTGTTTTCTACAACCATTTGCGTTGCAATACCAGCATGATCACTGCCAACTTGCCAATAAGAATCTTTCCCAGACATATGATGGTATCTAGTATAAAAATCCATAATGGCATATTGAAAGCTATGCCCCATATGCAAAGTTCCAGTAACATTTGGAGGAGGTATTACTTGAGAAAATGAATCGTCTGATTCTTTATTAGAAACTTTCCTCTCAGCCCAAATTTTTACCCATTTTTCTTCAATTTCAACTGGGTAATATTGCTTATCCATAATGTTGCTTGGAATAGAAAATTATTTTAATTTCTTACTTAAAAGTAACTCACTAATTAATGGTACAGGTCTTCCTGTTCCTGCTTTAACAGGAGAGCTGTATGAGGCTGTAGCAGCAATATCAATATGAGCCCATTTATAATCATTGGTGAACTTTGATAAGAAAGCAGCAGCATGAATAGTGCCAGCTTCTCGGCCCCCTCCAATATTAGCTAAATCAGCATATTTGGTTTTTGTGCAAGATTGATGCTCATCCCACAATGGAAGTTGCCATGCTCTATCACCAGACTCTTCGCCAGCTTCTATAATTTTATCTGCTAAATGTTGGTCATTAGTCATTACACCACTTGCATGTCTTCCCAAAGCAACAACAACAGCTCCTGTGAGCGTAGCCATATCAATTACATAGGATGGCTTGTATTTGCCAACAAAGGTAAGACAGTCAGCAAGAATCAATCTACCCTCAGCATCAGTATTTAGAATTTCTATAGTTTGACCTGACATTGATGTCACAACGTCTCCAGGCTTTGTAGCTGTGGATGAGCACATGTTTTCAGCACATCCCATAACACCAACTACATTAACATCTGCATTTAATCTTGCTAGAGTAGACATAACTCCAAATACAGTTGCAGCACCACACATATCCCACTTCATTTCATCCATAGCAGGACTTGGTTTTATTGAAACTCCCCCGGTATCAAAGGTAACGCCTTTACCAACTAGCGCAATTGGTTTTTCATTAGCTTTACCGCCTTTGTATTCAATGACCATCATTCTTGCTGGCTCTTCACTACCTCTAGAGACGCTTAGAAATGATCCCATGCCCATCTTTTGCATTTGTTGCTCATTAAATGACTTAATTTTTAATTTTGGAAAATCTTTTGTCATCGCTTTGACTTTTTTCTCAATTATTTTTGGAGTGCAATGGTTTGCAGGAAGATCGCCAAGATATTTAGCTGTGTTCACACCTTCACCAATAGCATAACCAGTTTTGGCAGCTTGTTTTGCCTTTGTCAGTGCAGATGGGGTAAGACCAGAGGTTAATATAGTTAGTTTTTTTACCGTTGGTCTAGAAGCAGTTTTATTTTTTGTTTCAGAAAAAATATAAACATTTGATTCTATTGTTTTCGCAACCATTTCAATTAACCAGAACTCATCCTTTTTAGTCGGACATGTATTACCTGGCATGATTGAAATATCTTTACTCTTAAGGTTATTACCTTTATGAGCAATTGATTGATACATACTTAACCACTTGTGGGTTGGAGCTGATGAATCTAGTCCATTAACAAGCAATATGTTTGCTGCCGCAATACCATCAACTTTTGGTAGGAGAACATTGCTACCTACATCTTTTAGATGCGAAGATATTGTTTTAGAAAAATAGTTTTTTGAGATTTTATTTAACTCTTTAAAAGATGAATCATTTTTTGTATTTTTGTTAATAACAAGTACTAACAAATC
>ERZ802822.862-NODE-862-length-20475-cov-10.837484_pt1 | contig 20475 bp, 17 predicted proteins | sample MGYA00345649_ERZ802822 | MGnify/ENA primary metagenome ERZ802822 (study PRJEB30503, sample SAMEA104212359) | marine metagenome | biome: Westerlies Biome; feature: [SRF] surface water layer (ENVO:00010504) within the epipelagic zone...; material: water...
AGAACAAATTGGGCTTGAGTTTTTGACATTCCCGGACGAAGTTTGTCTATCATTTCTTGCTCCACTATATTGCCTTGCTGAATGGGAATTTTATGAACACTGGGAAATGAGACAAAACCACATCCTGAGACGAAGAAAAATGTAAAAAGTAGCGCTAACTTTGCGTTTTTCATATCTTGGGGGGTTCCAGTCAAAGATGTAAGAAGTGATAATACCTCCAGTTCAAGATATATAGAAGAGTCAATTATGGCCTCAGAAGATCAAGAATTAAAAAGAGCAGGACTTAAGGTTACTCTGCCGAGAGTCAAGATTTTTCAGATTCTAGACAAAATCAGGAGGATGAAGATGAAGACGAGGAAGAGATAGATCTGACTAATTACATCTATAAGATGCCATGGTCACTAAATTTAGCATACTCATTAACGTACAGAAATTCCGCTGGTCAAAAAGATTTTTCTACAAATTCTTTAATGATTTCCTCTAACCTAACATTGACTCCTAAATGGACAGTTGGAATTTCTTCTGGATATGACTTTAAACAAAAAGGGTTTACGTATACTCAATTAAGATTTGATAGAGATCTTGATAGTTGGAAATTAGACTTTTCTTGGGTACCTTTCAGCCCTAGAGCTTCTTGGAATTTTTTCATTGGCATAAAATCGGGATTACTTAGCGATCTTAAATATGAAAAAAGATCTGAGCCAGATAGATCATTATAAATTATGGAAAGAAAAATCATAAATACTAGCAACTCACCAGCTCCTATAGGTCCTTACAACCAGGCAGTGCTTAAAGGAAATACCGTTTTTATTTCAGGACAGATTGCCTTAGAGCCTAAATCCATGGAATTAAACAACGCTTCAATTAAAGATGAAACTCATCAAGTAATGTTAAATCTTAAAAACATTCTAAATGAAGTTAATATGGATTTTAATAATGTTTTAAAGTCATCAATATTCCTGTCTGACATGAGTTTATTTAGTGAAGTAAACGAAATATATGGTAGCTACCTGGAGAGTGGGAATGAGCCTGCAAGAGAAACCATAGCAGTTAAGACTCTACCGATGAGTGTTAATGTTGAAATATCGATGATAGCTGCAATTTAGTTAATTAAGAATATTTCTTTTGTGATAATCAACCAGTCCATTAATAGGTCTTTGAATAAATTTTCCAGTTTTTAGATTATATTTTTTACCAATTTTGGTTATTTCATCTCTTAGGTAGAAAGCAATCGAACCTACATAATGAATATCTACATTACTGAAATTATCATATTGAAGGATTTGATAGTCAATAAACCTTTCTAAACCTTTAAAAATAATTTCTTTGAAGTATTCATTAGACTTATTGTCAATTAAAAATTTAGCAAAACTGGCTAGATAAGTATTAGGATTTTCTTCTCTATATAATTTATTTTTAATTGAATTAGGAGACAAGTCATAGCTCTCAGCAAACTCTTCTCTAAGGTACTCGGGCATTTTATTAAAATAATAAGCTCTAATTAAATATTTACCATAATAGTTACCGCTGGCATAATCCATTAATACATATCCTAGAGATTGAACTTTTTGTATAACATTTTCTCCATCATAATATGAACAATTTGAACCTGTTCCAATTATATTTACAATTGATGGAACACCCTTATCTACAGCTGAAAAGACAGCAGCATAGGTGTCCTCTTTTATATCAAAATCACTGTTTTCAAAAATTGACTTAAAAACCTTTAGAATTCGATTTTGAGTAGATTCAACACCACAGCCAGCTCCATAGAAAAAAAGTTTGCTTACTGAATTTCTGTTTTTATAAATATCAAAATTATTTTTAATTCTTTCATTTAATATCTCATTAGAAAGCATTTGAGGATTAAGACCTAAAGTCTGAGTCGAAAAAATTTCATTGCCCTTATCGTCTAATGCAATCCAATCTGTCTTGGTAGAACCACTATCAACAACTAAAATCATTTTATTATTATATTGAGAAAATATGTTTAGATAGATCTAGAAGCTTATTAGAATAACCACATTCATTATCATACCATGAAATTATTTTAAAGAACTTTGAGTTTAACTCCATTCCAGCATTAGCGTCAAAGATTGATGTTCTTTTATCACCAATAAAATCCTGAGACACAACTAAATCATCACAATAACCAAGTATTCCTTTTAAATCATTTTCAGAAGCACTTTTCATAACTTTTTTAATCTCTTCATAAGAAGTTTCTTTATTTACTCTAACTGTCAGATCTACTACTGATACATTTGCAGTTGGAATTCTAAAAGCCATACCTGTCAATTTACCAGCTAACGAAGGAATCACTTTGGTTACAGCTTTAGCAGCTCCTGTTGAACTTGGAATGATATTTAATAAGGAACTTCTACCTCCTCTAAAATCTTTTTTTGAGGGACCATCAACAGTAAATTGAGTTGCTGTTGCTGCATGAACAGTTGTCATTAAACCTTCTTTAATTACAAAATTATCATCAAGAACCTTAGCAATTGGTGCTAAACAGTTCGTTGTACATGAAGCGTTTGAAACAATTAAATCAGTAGATTTTGCCTCTTTATGATTAACTCCCATTACAAACATTGGAGCATCTGGACTTGGAGCAGAAATAACAACTTTTTTTGCACCTGAATTTAGATGATAAGATGCTTTTTCGATCGAAGTAAAGATACCTGTACATTCTGCAACAATATCAACATTCATTCCAGACCAATCTATATTGTTAGGATCTTTTTCAGCAGTAATCTTAACAGTATTACCATTTACTATAAGCTTACCCTCACTAACTTCAACAGAACCATCAAAAGTACCATGTACAGAATCATACTTAAGAAGATAAGCAAGATGGTTAATATCAAGAAGATCGTTAATCGATATTATATTAAAATCATCATTATTAATTGCAGATCTAAAAACTAATCTTCCAATTCTTCCAAAACCATTTATACCAATATTTATTGCCATTTTTATATTATTTATATTATTAAATTGAAATTATATCGCAAACTCTCACTAAATCTTTGTCTAATTCTTGACCACCTTTAATAGCATCTTTCAGAGGAACAGGAACCATCTTATCATCAATTATACCTACCATGATTTTACTTTTTCCCTCAATTAAGCAGTCTACTGCATATACACCCATTCTAGATGCTAAAACTCGGTCAAAACATGTTGGAGTCCCCCCTCTTTGAATATGTCCTAAAATAGAGACTCTAATTTCATAATGAGGTAAGTTTTTTTCTATATAAGATGAAAATTGAAAAACATTATCACCTATTTTTTCTCCCTCTGAAACGACAATAATACTTGAAGATTTGCCGGATTTTTCACTATTTTTTAAAGAGTCTAATAATCTATCTAAACCCATATTTTGTTCTGGAATTAGAACTTCTTCAGCACCCGCACCTATTCCAGCATTTAAAGCTATATGACCTGATCCTTTACCCATTACCTCTATAAAGAAAAGTCTATTATGTGAACTTGCGGTGTCTCTTATCTTATCAATTGCATTAACGGCAGTATTAAGTGCTGTATCATATCCAAGAGTACATCTAGTCCCAATTAAATCATTATCAATTGTACCTGGAATTCCAATTACTTTAATGCCATGTTCTTCTTCTAAAAGAAGTGCACCAGTTAAAGAACCATTACCACCAATAACAACTAGGGAATCAATTCCATGTTTATCTAGAGTTTTTTTTGCAATAACTCTCCCCTCTTTAGTTCTAAATTCTAAACTTCTAGCAGATTTTAATATAGTACCACCCTTATTAACAATATTATTAACTCCTCTAGCATTGAGCTTAACTAAATCATCCGAAATTAGCCCATCATAACCTTTATATATACCGTAGCACTCAATTTTATTAAATACAGCTGATCTGACCACTGCCCTAACAGCAGCATTCATTCCTGGAGCATCACCTCCTGAAGTCAAAACACCGATTTTAGTTACTTTATTATTCAATTTAAAAAGGTTCGTCAAATTTAATTATAAAATTAAAGATATTAAGCAATAATGTGAAATTGTTATTTATTATTTGATATGATTCTTGATAATAAATCTCTAAATGTTTGAAAGTCTACTTGATATGACAAACCCACACCTTGAGTATAACCTAACTCATCTCCTATGTATCTAAATTCATTTTCTTTATTAAATACTTTAGCTCTCAAGGAACCATCATCATTTAAGATAAAATCAATTTGAACATCTCCGATAATTAATGTCTCTTCTATTCCCCCAATAGGAACTCCAATTTTACCATTAAATAAAATTTTATCACTGATTTTGGTAGAAAGTGTTACTCCAAACCTATCTTCTGTCTTAATGTCTAATATATCACTTTTATCTCCTTGTAAGTAGTTTAATCCTACTTCTAATGGCCCCTGAGAACCTCCAAGAATTTCACTAAAAACTTCAGATACTTTTTCATAAATATTATTAGTTACTCCTTCTATTGAAACACTAACTTCATTTATAAAAATACCCTGAGTAAGGAGAGAAATTGCCTGAAGCTGTCTTACTTCAGGATCACTTAGTTTATAATTTATTTCTGAAGTAACTGTGCTACTTGTGTTGGGAAAGAAAATTTCAAAATCAGGACTATCAGGTTTAGTTAAATCTCCAGTAAGTTTTATCTCGACATCAGTAGGTATTTTTTTATTGAAATTTGGATTATCAAGAAGTAAGGCAGGGTTTGCTCCACCAGGAACTTCATATGTAGCTTGAATATTCATTTGTGCACCTAAAGGTTCTCCATCCCATATAATACTACCCCCTTCTTTTAACTGAAATCTTTTATCAATTAAAGCAAGGTTTCTAAAATTATAAATCCCTTCTTTAGTAGTAAAATCTCCATACATATTAAATTTACCATCTGAATCTATCTCCATGAATAAATCCCCGTCACCTTTTCCACTAATATAGCTTCCAGTCTCTTGATCAATAGTTATCTCTACTTCAGCACTATTATTAATTTCAAGATTCATAGTCAAATCTAAAGTTTTAGTAGATTCAAGTTTTGAGGTTTGAGATTGAAAAAGATTATCTGAGTATGAATTTAGATCAGAGAACTTAATAAAAGAAAAATCTTCAATTAGATAATTATTTGACTTTGGAATAACAACAGATGTACCACTTCTAGTTTCACCATCAATATTTATTGATACCTTATCTGTTGGTCCTTTAATTTGTATTTCACCACCTATAAATGCCTTACCATAAAAGCTTTCATTTTCGGTAAATTCTTTATTAAGCATATACAATCTATCTGATTTAAAATCCAAATCTAAATTCCAATTTTTGTAATTATTATGAAAAATTTTGCCTTCTAAAGAAGTTATTAATTCTGAATCATTAGTAGTTAAAGATGTATTATTTAATTCAATATTTTGATTGTAAAGAATTAGCTCAGAATTTTCTGATAAAAAATATTCAATATTTAAATAAGGAATTAAGAAACTTGAATTATTTAAAAATAATTTACCGTTGTGCTGAATATTATCAAATGAACCCCATAAATTGATCTCTCCTGATACTTCACTAGATATATCTTTCATTGTATTTAATCCTATTTTTTCTATAAAGGATATATCTAAATCATCAATAATCATATCAATATCTAGGTTAGGTTTATCACTGATTGCAATCACTGTTCCTTCTCCTTTTATATGGTTTTTACCATTTTCAGATAAATCAAGATTTACCAAGTAAGAGTTATAATCTGTATTACCAAAAACTTTAAGATTAAATTCACCCAAATTATAATTCTTTATATTCAAATCATTGATATTGGAATTAAATTCAAAAGTTCTATTTTCAGAATCTCTATCTAACCTAATAATAGAACTTAATCTTCCTTTAATTGGATTTTTATTTATTTCCAAGAAGTTCGAAACAGTTAAATTAGATAGTTGAATTTGTAGGTCTAAATCATCATTATCTTTAAAATATCCTGACAAACTAAGTCCTTCTCCAAGATAAGATTTAATAGAAAACATGTTATTGGAATAATTAATTGTAAAGTCATAATTTCTATTGATTTCAATAAAATTGTAGTCTAAAAGTTTATTAATATCAGACAGAGATTCAAATGAAAATTCATTTGAAGAATTCTTTATTAAAATATTTTGAAGAGAGACAAGAGATTTGATGTTCTCTAGTTCAGAAAAATCAATATCTATAAGAGCTTTTGAACTAAAGTCATTTACTTGAGGATTGGTAATATTTTTAATATCAATATCACTATTAATTTTAAATTGTTTCTTAAGATTATCCCCTAGAATAGTAGAGTTTACATTTATATCTTCTGATGCCAATTTAACCTGAGCAATTAAGTCATCATTATTAAAATAAGAGTTTATACCCAATTCAACCTCTCTATTATTTTTAAAAAAGGTAACCGATGACTCAATTGAATTTGACTGATTTGATACTCCACTGATTTTTGAGTTTAGCTTAAAGCTATTTATATTCCAGAAATCTAAAATTTCATCTTTTGAATCTATATTAATTTTTAATCCTAGCTCATATTTTAAATCATTTTCAAAACTAGCAATGCCTTCTATGTCAACTTTAGTTTTTGATTCATCAATTTGAATCAGTTTATAACTGATTTCATTATCTACTAATATTATATCTCCTTTCAATGAGGGGTAGTCAAACCTCTCATCAATATTATATTTTGAGTTGATATTTACTTCATTGAAATTGATATCGATTAAATCAATCTTGGTATTAAAGTTGGATGATAAAATATTATCAATATCTATTTTTGCATTAAGGTTGAATAGGTCTGTAGCTATTGATGCTTGATTTATAAAAAGTTTATCTTTTGATCCAGAAAAATTTATTTCCCCAGAAATAAAATCTGATAGTTTAAAATTATTTAAAAAACCATTTAAGGTTTCATCACTTATATTGAACTTAATATTAGATTTATTAAATCTATTTATATTAAACTTATCATCTAGGGAAAAATCTAAATTTCCTTCTAAATATTCATCTCCACTAGATAAATAGGTATTTTTTAATAAAATATTACCACTATTTAATTCAAGATAAGAATCAAAACGATCAATTGAATATTTATTAATATTTCCATTAAACATCGATAAATTAAGATTCACACCATTATCAATTTTTTTAATTTGATCAATCTTCAAATTATTTATCTCTACAGTATGGTTAATTGAATCATTAACTATAAATAAATTAGAATTTGACACCGTTAATCTATCAAAGAAAAGATCATCTAGCACTTCCTTAATATTATAGGTAAGGTAAGTAGTCTCAACTTTGTCATTATTATTAATCATATAAAGATCAAGTCCTTCAAGAAATAACGAACTATCATACCTTTTATCAGAAATTAAAGGAATGTATTTAGTTTTTAGTGTTTCTAGCAATACGATAGTATCAGAATTTTTATTTGATAGTAATATATCTGAAATAACAAACTCACCTTTTAGATTAAATTTCGAGCTTTCAATTTGAAGAGTGTTGTCAGTGTTATTATTTACATAACTTATGATACTCTTCTTCAAATAGTCTTGAAATCCTGAAGAATTAATTATTAAAAAAATAGAAGATATAGTCAGAATTACTATTCCTATTATAATTAAAACTATTTTTTTTGAATTCTTAATGATATTTCTTGTTTAAATTTGTTATACAAAGATAGTAATGTCAAATAAAGATATATATATACTTGGTATTGAATCCTCATGTGATGACACATCAGCCGCCATATTAAAAAACGGTATTGTTCTTTCTAATATTATTGCCAATCAAAATATTCATAAAAAATATGGAGGAGTTGTTCCTGAGCTAGCCTCTAGAGCTCATTTATCAAATATTATACCTGTTATTGATGCAGCGTTAAAAGAGTCTAATGTAAAGCTAGAACAAATTTCTGCAATTGCATTTACTCGTGGACCTGGGTTGATGGGCTCACTAATTATTGGTACTGAATTTTCAAAAGGTCTAGCATTGTCTCTAGATATTCCTGTTATTGATGTTAATCATATGCAAGCTCATATATTAGTTCATTTTATAAATAACAGTAATTTAAAACCTACATTTCCCTTTCTAGGAGTTACTATATCTGGTGGACATACTCAGTTCATTTTAGTAGAAGAACATTTTAAAATGAAAATCATTGGCCAAACCTTAGATGATGCCATCGGAGAAGCTTTTGATAAATGTGGTAAAAAAATTGGTCTTGATTATCCTGCAGGGCCTGAAATTGATACTCTAGCGAAAGATGGTGATGAACTTAAATATGAGTTTCCTCTACCAAAAGTAAAAAATGGCAACATCAGTTATAGTGGAACTAAAACAGCTTTTATAAATTTTCTTCATAAAAATAAACTTAAAAATAAAAATTTTATAGATGACAATCTAAATGATATATGCGCCTCAATTCAAAAAAATCTCATCGATAATTTATTAAACAAAGTAGAATCACTTTCAAATGAAAATAATTTAAAAACTATTGTTTTTGGTGGTGGTGTTTCTGCAAATAGTTATTTAAAATCTAGAATGAAAAAAGCTTCAAAAACAAATAATTGGAAAGTCTATATTCCTAAGCTTGAATATTCAACAGATAATGCAGCTATGATTGGGATTGTCGGACACTTAAAGTATAAAGAATCTATTGAATCAAACTTAAGCTCAACACCTTCACCTAGATTAACATTTTAATGGATTTATTTTATTCAAAATTTAACGCTACTAATAAACTAATTACAATTAATGAAATTGACAGTAAACATATAACTAGATCATTTAGAAAAAATATAGGTGATTTAGTTAGAATTACAAACGGAGAGGGTTTATTATGTGAAGCTGAAATAGTAGAGAAAGGAAAAAATATTAAAGTAAAAATTATAAGTAGAATTATTCATGAACCAGATAAACTTTCAATTCATGTAGCTATATCTCCACTTAAAAATATTTCAAGGTTTGAATGGTTTGTTGAAAAAGCAACTGAACTTGGAATTAGCCAAATAACACCCGTAATATCTAGATATTCTGAGAAGAAAAAAATCAATAAAGAAAGATTAGAAAGAATTATAACTAGCTCCATAAAACAGTCCAATCAATTTTTCTTGCCTAAAATTAATCCTGTTACAACTTTTTCAAGTTTTATTTTAAATAATGATGAAGAAAAAATCATGGCTAATCTTCGAACAGAAAATAAGTTAAAAAAAGAACTTTTTACGAATAATTCTATATGTATAATTATTGGTCCTGAAGGAGGTTTTTCAGATGAAGAAATTAATCTAGCTAAAGAAAAAAAAATAAAGGAAATTACTTTAGGCAACAATAGATTAAGATCTGAAACAGCCGCAATTTATCTTATTTCAGCTCTAAAAACTCTAACTATTTAAGATTTAGTAAATATTTTTACTAAAATCTAAATTACTTTTTTGAGATTCTATTGACTGAATAAACTCTTCCTTAAGTTTATCAACAAGATCTTTAGTTGAAGGATTGTCATTAATTGAACTTACACCATGACCTGCAGACCATATAGTTTTCCATGCCTTTGCTTCAGCTTCAGCCATATCCTTACCAAAATCAATTTTTTTCGAATCATTCCAAACATCTTCTGTTACACCCATAGCTTCAAGACTGGGTCTTAAGAAATTAGCGTGAACTCCAGATACTGCAGCTGTATAAACAATATCTTCAGCAGAAGAATTAATAATCATCTCTTTATAGCCTTCTTCAGCCATACTTTCTTTAGTATTAATAAACCTAGTACCCATGTATGCAATATCTGCTCCCATTTGAAGTGCAGAAGCAATATCTCTTCCATTAGATATGGATCCTGATAAAATGATAGTCTTATTAAAAAATTCTTTAATCAATGAAATCATTGCCATTGGGTTCTTTAAACCAGAATGACCCCCAGCACCTGCTGTTACTAAAACTAACCCGTCAACATTAGCTTCTGCAGCTTTCTCAGCATGTCTTTTTTTAATTATGTCATGATAAACTAATCCTCCATAACTATGAACAGCATTAACAATGTCTGGAACTGCACCTAAAGAAGTTATTATAAGTGGAACTTTATGTTTAACACAAATATCTAGGTCAGCTTTGATTCTGATATTAGAGGGATGCACAATTAGGTTAACACCAAAAGGAGCAGGCTTAATACCTGTTTCATCTTCATACTTACTTAGCTCATCTTTAATTTGAATTACCCATTCTTCAAATCCTTCAGATGTTCTTTGATTAAGAGCAGGAAAAGTACCAACTATTCCCTTTTTACAACATTCTATAACAAGTTTAGGACCAGAGATTAGAAACAACGGTGCAGCTATAACTGGCATATTCATTTTTTTATAAAAATCTTTTTCCATTTTATCTTTTTTTACATGACCACTCAAAATCAAATTCCGAAACTATATCACCAGTCTCGTCAAATCCTTTTGCTTTAAGCCACGCTTTGTGAGTTATATTTTTTTTTGTCAAATTAATTAATTCTTTAGCAGTCTCTCCTTGATCACAGATAAACTTTATTTTACCGACAGCTTTCTTATAGAAATTTGATTTATTAGCGACTAGTAACATAGATATATTTGTGTTTGATTCTTGAATTGACTTTGTCAATAACATTCCTGTAGTTAATTCTGCAGCCATACCTTGAACGGCCCAAAACATTGATCTATATGGATTTTGATTTATCCATTTAAACCTAACTTTTACTTCACATTTAGTGTCACTGATTGATAAAATTCTTACACCGGTTAACCAGGCTGCAGGAAGCTTGAATAGCATCCATTTATTTATTTGATTTGGGGTATATTTCATTTATTCGGTTAATATACTAAATCCTATATGAATATTTCCAGTTTCTTTATCTACAAATAACTCTCTATCTTCTTGAGTTCCATGACAGGTGTCTATTGAACAAAAAAGAGATCCACCGGCCAACCTTATTTGATTTGAATTAATTGGTTCAGTAATATCCCAAACGTTTCCTATAATATTCACAGATTCGACAGAAGAAATTGGATAGATATTATCTGAGACGATTAACCTATCATCAGAAGATACCAATTGCCAATATTGATCATAAGTTGGAAGACTGACACCTGCCCATTTACAATACTCAATTGCATCATTATAGCTTACCTGTGTAACAGGAAGACTATCAATTGAAGGGTTTGTTCCATCAGGTTTTAACCAGTTAGCACCATCAACAACTATATAATCATAAACGTTTTGCTGGACAAATGACCAACCATATTCTTCTGCGCTAGTTACATATCCGGTAGCATTGACAAAGTTTTTAAATTCTTTTACTGAAACCGTTTTAAGGGACAAGTCTTTTTGAGATGAACATGAAACTAATATTACAAATAAGAATAAGTATAATTTTTTCATATTAATTGTATATAAAATTTTTATCTAATTCTTCTGAGTCTTTATATTTAATTCTCATTTCTTTTAGTTCCATTCTTAGTTTAACAACAACATCCTTATAGTTTGGGTCGTTATAAACATTATTCATTTCACTTGGATCATTTATACGGTCATATAATTCCCATTCATCAATATCATAATAAAAGTGAGTGAGTTTATATTCTTTATTGACAATTCCATAGTGTCTCTTTGCCATATGTACTGATGGATATTCATAATAGTGATAATATACTGCCTCCCTATCCCATTGATTATTGTTACCCTTTAATAATGGAACTAGACTTTCTCCTTGCATATCTTCAGGTGTTTGAATCATTGCAGCTTCTAAAAAAGTTTGAGCAAAATCAAGATTTTGAACCATTTCTTCGTTTGTAGTACCTGGCTTAATTTGATTAGGCCATTTAATCATAAGTGGTGTCTTGAAAGACTCATCATAAATAAACCTCTTGTCAAACCATCCATGCTCACCTAGATAGAAACCTTGATCTGAAGTATAAACAACAATAGTATTTTCATCTAATCCTGACTCTTCTAGATAATCTAAAACTCTTCCAACATTATCATCAACAGATGAAATTGTTGCTAAATAGTCTTGCATATATCGTTGAAATTTCCACTGCATTTTCTCCTTATCGTTCATGTTTGGCCAATTTGCTTCAAAATCCTTGCTGATTTTATCTAATGTGATATCATATTTCTTCTTTTGCTCCTCATTGGCTCTACCATAACGGTTATTAAAAGAATTAGAGCTTGGTTCGAAGAAAGTACCGTCACCCCTAGCATAAACAATTTTTGGCTCAACATTTTCCATGTTTTCAAAAACTGAGGGACGTACTTTGCTATCTTGCATGTATTGCATATGAGTTAAAAGATTCATTTCAGCTGTTTTAGCAGCAGTTCCCCTTCCAGAATAATCATCATATAAATTTTCTGGTTCTGGAAATTTCTTATTATAAAACTCAGCAAACTTTTCTGGACTTGGCCACCAAGCTCTATGTGGAGCTTTATGTAAGTAGAAAGTCAGAAAAGGTTTATCCTTATCTCTTTTATTTTTAAACCAATTTAATGTTAGATCAGTAATTATGTCAGTTACATATCCTGTGATAATTGTGTCTTTATCTTTTCCTAAAAATCTTGGATTTATATAATCACCTTGTCCTGGAAGTATTTGAAAATCATCAATTCCTTTAGGGTTATTTCCAAAATGCAGTTTACCAAACATAGCTGTTTGATATCCAGCTTCTTTAAACAATTGAGGAAAAGTCATTTGAGAATCATCAAATTTTGCGATGTTATCTATTTTTCCATTAATATGACTGTGTTTACCAGTTAGTATAACAGCTCTTGAAGGTGCACATATTGAATTTGTTACAGATGCATTTGTAAATAACATCCCTTCATCAGCTATTCTATCAATGTTAGGAGTTTGAATCAACCTGCCATCATATGCGCTTATTGCTTGATAAGCATGATCATCAGACATGATAAATAATATATTCGGTTTTGTCTTGGTGTCTATATCACTAGCACATCCTAAAATAAAAAAGGCAATAAACAATAATTTTAAGGGATAATATTTCATTATTTTAGTTTTTAAAGTTAGGGTTTATTGAAACTTTATTTGCATTTGTTTCATTCTTTAAATTGTTTAATTTATTTAATAAAATTTGCTTTTTATCTTCAAATAATAAAGATAAATCATTTATTTCCCCTGGATCTTCTTTTAAATTAAATAATTCAGCATTATTAGATTCATAATGAAAAACCAGTTTCCAATCCCCAGATCTTATAGCTGAGCCTGGTTTCCATAAACTCCCATGATAATGAGGAAAATGCCAAAAAACATCTTCTCTATCAATTTCAGATTGTCTATTTAGAATTGGTGTTAAACTAATACCATCAATATCTATATTGTTTTTTATTCCAGCAAAGTCTAATATAGTTGGAAATAAGTCATAAGAGGCCGTTATGTCATTAACCATTACATTCTCTGTGTTTCCAGGTGATTTAATTAACTGTGGAATCCTAATTCCTCCCTCATATAGCCATCCTTTACCAGCTCTTAAAGGATAAACTGAAGTTGGTGCAATCCTCTTTAGAGTTGATAGTCCACCATTATCAGATGTAAATATTATAAGTGAATTTTCATACAAATCACTATCCTTAAGACTTTTAATAAGTTTTCCAACATTTTCATCCACAGCATAAACCATTGAAGCGTATTCTGAATTGGTTTGATTTAATCTTGTAATTGCATCTCCTTCACTTTTTGTTCTAACTTCATTATTAGCTATTTCGGATATTTTTTTATTGAAATAATTTATATGTTTCTCATTAGCCTGAATGGGAGTGTGGACATTGTAAAATGATAGAAACAAAGCAAATGGCTCATTTTTATTATGACTTTTAATTAATTTGATAGATTCATCTGTTAGTCTGTCTGTAAGATATTCACCTTTAGGACCATCATTTAATTTTGGGTTTTTATATGGTGAGTAATAACCTCCCATTGGACTCCCCTTTTCAAAACCTCCAATGTTTATATCAAACCCGTTATCTTCTGGATAAAATCCTTGAGATCCTAAATGCCATTTTCCTACATAGAATGTATTGTATCCAGATTCTTTTAATTTTTCAGCAATTGTAATTTCTTCTAATGGTAAATTATGAAGGTCTTTTGGCCCCAGAATAGCTCTGTTTTTCGGGTCAAGACCTGGAATCCAATCTGTTATATTTACTCTTGCAGGATGTTTTCCAGTCATAATTGAAGCTCTTGTAGGAGAACAAACTGGACTTGCAGCATATGCATTGGTAAATTGAAAGCTTTCTTTAGATAACTTATCAATATTAGGAGTTTCATAAAATGTGCTACCAGAGTATCCTAGATCATTCCATCCTAAGTCATCAACTAATATAAAAATCACATTAGGCCTTGAGTTATTTGAATTACACCCCAATACAATTGAAAAAATAAAAAGAAATTTAAAAAGTTTTTGCATTTGTTTTACTTTTCAAATTATTTAATTTTTTTAACATAATTTACTCTAAAACTAGGTTTTTAATATTGGTGAATTCTTTCCCTCTAATTTTTACAAAACCTTTAATCATTTCCTTTAACTTTTTGTCTTCGATATTTGAGAGATCATTTTTTTGCGAAGGATCATCCTTTAAATTATATAATTTAAAATCCATTGAGTTCCCTAATTCAATATTAACATTTTTTGCAATTGATTGACCTTTATAAGGTGGAATCATTACCCAGTCTCCTTTTCTGTAAGCAGTTCTTGTAGAGGCCTCAAGAATCAGCTCTTCCCTACCCTTGCCTTTATTATTTATAATTAAATCTAAAAAGTCTATTCCATCTTTTGATCTATATTCTAATCCAACTAATTTGGAAATTGAATTTAGAATATCAATTTGTGATATCATTTCATCCGATATTCCTGGATTTATTTTTCCTTTCCAATATGAAATAAACGGAACTCTTGTGCCAGCTTCAAAAAGACTATATTTTCCACCTCTTAATCCACCTTTAGGAGTGTGATCTCCAAGTTTTTCAACAGCATCATCATAATATCCATCATTTAATACAGGTCCATTGTCACTTGAGAAAATTATTAATGTATTGTCTAATAAATTCTCTGACTCTAAAGTCTTGTATAATTCTCCAATAGCCCAATCTGCTTCAATGATCACATCACCTCTAGGTCCCATTCCTGATAGCCCTTCAAATCTTGGGTGAGGTGTTCTTGGAACATGTGGTTGTTGAAGAGTGTAAAAGAGAAAGAAAGGGTTATTTTTATTTCTTTTAATGTATTCTTTAGCTTTTTGCAAGAAATGATCTGCCATATCAATATCACTCCAAAGAGCATTATTACCACCCTTCATGTATCCAATTCTTGGAACTCCATTTACGATTGAACCATTATGACCATGATGCCATTTCATTGTTGTAAGCTCAGGATTTTTCAATCCAGTTGGCAAACCATAATCATCATGTTTTTTTTGATGGAAAAAATTTACTTCTATAGGATCATTTGGATCAAGATTAACAACATCTCCATTTTCAATATATACTGTTGGAACACGATCTTGAGTATCAGCCATTATATGTGAATAATCAAATCCTACTTCATTTGGACCAGGAGAAATAGTAGAGTTATAGTCAATTATACCAGATCCAGCTACTCCATCTCCAGATCCTAAACCAAGATGCCACTTTCCTACAATACCTGTATGATAATTTTTTCTTTTTAATAGTTTAGGTATAGTCATTTCTGTAGTATCAATTACCAAAGACCCACCAGTTATAACTCTTAAACCATCTTTTCTCCATGGATATTTACCAGTTAATAGAGCATATCTACTAGGACTACAAGTTGCAGATGAAGCATATCCAAAATTGAATCTAATCCCTTCGTTAGCTAGCTTATCAATATTAGGTGTTTTTAATGTACCTTTTTGATATGCACTTACATCACCATAACCTAAATCATCTGTATAAATTATGATAATATTGGGATCATTAGTAGAATAATTTTCATTTGTCTCGCATCCTAAAATAAATAAGATAATAGAAATAATAAAAGATTTAGTATAATTAAAGTTCATCATTTAAATATTTAATTACCATTTAGTGTTTATCCTACCTGAAAGCTTTCCATCAATTATAAGTAAATTAATACTATCAACAAACTTTTGATCATACTTAATGTTTTTTTCAAAAGGTATTGGAGCGTTATTTGCCTCTCTCCATAAATTTAAGCTATTAAAAAGTTCTTTTGTTTTTTGGACATTCACTTTACTTAAATCATATGATTCTGATATATCATTTTCAATATTGTAAAGTTCTTTTTTATCATTTTCAAAATAGTGATGCAACTTCCAGTTGTCTTTAATTATAACCGAACCAGGTCTTGTTCTAAATAAAGGATCTGTTCCATTATCCTCTTGAACATTATATGCCTGAAGATAAATAGGAAAATGATAGAACAAAGCTCTTTTTTTAAGATTTTTGCCTTCAAAAACTGGGTTTAAATCTACTCCATCTAGTTTTAGATCGTTGTTTTTATAACCTACAATCTTTTTGATTGTAGGAAAAAAATCAATATTGCTTACTCTTTCATAAGATTTACTTGCCTCTTTTATTTTACCTCTCCATGAAAAAATTAAGGGTACTTTTATACCTCCTTCATAGTATGATCCTTTTCCAGCTCTAAGTGGTGATTGCTTTGATATAGACCTAATACCACCGTTATCAGAAGTGAAAATAAAAAGAGTATTTTCAGATAAACCTAGTTGTTCAATTTTATTTATAATTTTTCCAATATTTTCATCAACTGACTGAATCATACCTGCATAATCTGCACGATTATGATTTTCATTTCCATCTTTTAATGAATATTTTTTTTGAAAGTCTTTTTTTGATTGAATTGGGGTATGAACAGAATAAAATGGCACATATGCAAAAAAGGTTTGATTTTGATTAGTATCCATAAAATTTACAACTTCATTTCCAATTCTGTCAGTTAGATATTCACCTTTGGGACCATCTGAAATATTTGGATTTTTATATGGAGAAAAATACCCTCCTTTAGGACCTCCAGTTTGATTGCCACCAAAATTAAAATCAAAACCTTGATCTTCAGGATAGAATCCCTCATTACCAAGATGCCATTTACCAAAATGAGCATTTAAATACCCTTTGTCTTTTAACATTTCAGGAATTAAAACATATTCTAAATCAAGATTTCTTTTATTTTTAATTGGTATCAATTTTCGAGTTTTGTCATTTCCTCTTTCTGAACCAACTAGATCTTGATTATCAGCAACTGTATAGATCCCGTGACTTGTTGAATATTTACCAGTAAACATTGAAGCCCTACTAGGTGTACAATTTGCTGCAGAAGCATATCCATTATAAAATGTCATTCCACTTTTCGAAAGATTATCAATATGTGGAGTTTCATAATATTTTGAACCCATAAAAGATAAATCTGTCCATCCTAAATCGTCCACAAAGAATAAGACAATATTTGGATTTTTATTATCATTTGATTTACAGGATATAAATAGGGTTAAGAAAAGAATTAATACAGTTTTCTTCATTTAAATAATATTACTTAGTTATAATTTCTATTAATTCCTTTTCAGAAAGATCTACATTATCATTAATCTGTACCATCCAATTATCTAGTTGTACTCTCAAATCTTCTATTTGACTTGAAAAAGCTTTATCTGTAATTAGATTATTTAATTCAAATGGATCATTTTCTAGATCATAAAATTCCTCTTTGCTTTTAGGAGACTTAAACCAAAGTTTTTGTTCTGGTGAGAGAAGGTCTAATTTATTTAAGTTGGTTAAGTGTTTCATTAAATTCATTTGAGTTCTGTAAAAATTATCTATTGCATGAGGTTGATTAATATCATAATTTCTAACGTATTTATATTTTTTTGTTTTTACAGCACGTTTTCTCTCAGTAATCTCATCAAACCTATCGCTTGCACTAAATGAATACTCTCTTTTTTCTTTTGATTTCTTTGAACCTAAAAATGCACTTCCTTGAAATATTTCTGGAATTTCTATTCCAGCTATAGATAAAATAGTTGGCGCAAAGTCAATGAAACTTAATAAATCAAAATTTCTATCTTTTTTAACCTTTTTGGAGTATGGAAATTTAATTATCAATGGAACTTTTAAACCAGTTTCATAAATTGCTCTTTTGTGTCTTGGAAAAGGACCTCCATGATCACTGTAAAAAAAGATATAACTATCCTCATATAAATCTTGCTCTATAAGTTTATCAATAATCTCACCCATTTGTCTATCCATTTCAATTATATTAGAATAATTAACAGCTAATGAGTGTCTAGCAATTGAATCATTTGGAAAAATTGGAGGAACAATAATATTATCTGGATTTACTTTAAGCTCTTGTTTATCCCTGTTCCAGATTTGAGATTCATGAGTAACTCCAAAGTTAAAAACTGAAAAGAAAGGTTGGTCTTTATTTCTATTTTCCCAGCTAGCCTCTCTACTAGATTCATCCCATGCATCATCTGTTAATTTAAAATTATAATCTTGTTTTGAATTATTAGTTGTATAATATCCATTTTCCCTTAAGATTTGAGTAAATGGTTTAATCTGCTCAGCTAGTTTGGAGGAATAATATTGAAATTCTAATAAATATTCGCTTTCTGGCCTTACCTCTCTATTGTAATGGTAAGCTCTTTGATGACCTGTTCCAATTGAGTTAGGGTACATTCCTGTTATAATTGAGCTTCTAGCTGGAGCACACACAGGATAAGGAGAACTCATACCTTCATATACCGTTCCATTTTCTAGAAGTTTATTAATATTTGGCAACTCAATAGTATTATCACCATAGTATGGAAAAAAATATTGTGATTGATCTTCAGCTACTATCCATATAATATTAGGTTTTGTATTATTTTCAATACTACAACCAATTGATATTAATGAAAATATTAAAAAAAATAATTTTAAGAATATTCTTTTCATTTTGTGGTTAATTTAGATTAGCTCTTCCTTTAATATACTCAGTATATTCTGGACGTTTAATTAGATCATTTAGAAATGGTTTATATCTTTTGTCAGAAGGCCACCATTCTCTTCCATCCTCATTTATAAATTCTTCATTATAATCATTCCCATTAATACTTTCATTTACTGTTCTATTCCATTCTATAAATTCATCTTTCATTTCTTGAAAGACAATTGGGTAAGATGAACTTATATTTAAAGATTCTTTAGGATCATTTAGTAAATCATATAATTCAAAATTATTTTTTTTAATACTTGTTACTACTAGTTTAAAATTATTATCTATTAATGCACCCTTATCAAGATAACGGAATGGAATTTTATTTTTTCTTTTCTCAAGCTTTGAATTGAATAAAGGAAAAAGACTCTCACCATCCAATGGCATTAACATAGTAGAGTCAGGTAAATTTAAAATATCAACTATTGTAGGAAAAATATCCATTGTAGAAGATGGATAAGTGCTAATTCTACTTTTAATTACTGATGGCCACTCAATTATACTGGGAACTCTAATACCACCTTCCCATATATCGCCTTTTTGACCCTTTAACCCTCCTACTGTAGAGGGTGATATATTCTGTTTTTTACCAAGACCTCCATTATCGCTATTAAACCATAAAATGGTGTTGTTAGAAACACCTATCTCCTTAAGACCTTTTCTAAAATCTCCTAAACTATTATCAAATGCAACTAATTCTCCATAATGATTTTTACTTCTTTCATCTAAATTGTTAAAATCAGTATTATCCTCATCATCTGCAATAAATGGAGAATGTGGTGATCCATCCCAAATAACAATAAAAAAGGGCATTTCTTTGTTTTTTTTCTCTTTAATAAAGGATAAGGCCTCATTAAATATAATCTCTGAGGAATTTCCATTAAAGTCAATAAAATCTCCATTTTCACTCATTAATGGATTTATATCGAAAAAATTTGTAACCGATAACCAATGATCGAAACCAAAATTTTGAGGGCCATATTTATCATCTTTTAAAATAGGAGCACCTGGACCTCTTAGTCCATTTAAATGCCATTTTCCAAAATGTGCTGTTATATATCCATTATTTTTTAATGCTTGCGAAATTGTTTTTTCTTGAAGTCTAAGACGATAACCATGATTATATACACCAGTCCTATCATTACTTCTTCCTGTTAATACTGATGCTCTAGTTGGAGAACAAACTGGTGCACCAGCGTAAAATCTATCAAAACGTAATCCATTATTTGCCATCTCATCCAAGTTAGGTGTTTTTAAAAGAGGATGATTATAATAACCTGTTTGACCCCAACCTTGATCATCTGTCATTATCAAAATAATGTTAGGTTTTTGAATCATTACTTTTTGAGAACACCCTAAAATAAGAAGGTTAAAGAAAACAATAAATAGTCTGCTGATTTTCATAATTAAGTATTAATCCAAGGAATCATTTATTCCATCAATATTTCCATTATTATCCCT
>ERZ802822.863-NODE-863-length-20459-cov-6.788637_pt1 | contig 20459 bp, 15 predicted proteins | sample MGYA00345649_ERZ802822 | MGnify/ENA primary metagenome ERZ802822 (study PRJEB30503, sample SAMEA104212359) | marine metagenome | biome: Westerlies Biome; feature: [SRF] surface water layer (ENVO:00010504) within the epipelagic zone...; material: water...
GGCTCGCAGCGCGGCCATAATTTCATCGACATGCGCGGGTCCGCGGGTTTCGACGACAGCATCAATTTTTGCCAGCTTCGCCGGCACATCGTAAAATAGCCGCTGGTGATAAATCTCGACAATATTGCCGCCACACTTACCGATAGCCGTCGAAATAGCAGCCAGCATGCCGGGCTCATCGGCAATATCAATGCGCAAACGGGCAATGCGACCATCAACCGCCATATTACGATTGAGAATTGACGCCAGCAGACGCGGGTCAATATTGCCGCCGCAAATGACCACACCCACTTTTTTGCCGGCAAACAGAGCCGGATTGCCATAGATGGCGGCAATGCCGGCGGCACCGGCACCCTCGGCAACAACGCGTTGCTGTTCAACAAGCGCCCCAACCGCCCATTCAAGCTGGCGTTCGCTGACCAAAATGATATCGTCGACAAGCTGGGCCACCACAGGCCGCGTCACATTGCCAGGTTTTTTAACGGCGATTCCCTCGGCCAGCGTTTCGCCGCCGCATTCGATTTCCTTGCCAGCGATGGCCAGTTGCATCGTCGGATAGGCTTCTGTCTGCACCCCAATGATTTTAATATTTGGCCGCATTTCACGCGCAATGGTTGCAATTCCGCCAATCAGGCCGCCGCCGCCAATCGGAACAACCAGCATATCGAGGTCGGGTTCATCTTCGAGCATTTCCAGTCCAACCGTGCCCTGACCGGTCATCACCAATGCATTGTCATAGGGGTGGATCAGCGTCAGTCCACGTTCGTCTATCAGCGTGTTGACGGTGCCTTCGCATTCATTCAGGTTGCGCCCTTCAAGCACCACTTCGGCACCATAGGCGCGGGTACGCGCGACTTTTGCAAAGGGGGTCTGCGCCGGCATGACGATCACCGCAGGAATGCCCATACGTTCGGCATGATAGGCAACAGCCTGTGCATGGTTGCCAGCCGACATGGCGATCACCCCGGCTTTGCGCTGTGCGGCATTCAGGCTCTGCATGGCGATATACGCACCGCGTGCCTTAAAAGATGAGGTATATTGCTGGCATTCGAGCTTGACGAATAAATCACAGCCAAACTGCCGCGACAGCATCGGCGCCGCCAGCATTGGTGTGCGGATGATGTGACCCTGTAATGCGGTTGCGGCGCTGCGAATATCTTCGGCTGTGATTGACATTGTGTCTCTCCTTGATGTTGCTGCCGCTTATGCTGCCAGTGTTGTTATTGGTGTCGTTTCGGCGCATGGGTAATGCGCAACATAAATGCACCCATCATCTTGTTTCATGCGTAGCTTTAGTGCCTTTAACGCTGCTGATGAAGAAGTTTGGCAATATCCGGGGCAAAATAGGTCAATACGGCATCGGCGCCGGCGCGTCGAAACGCCATCATCGTCTCCAGAATGGTGCGATCACGATCGAGCCAGCCATTGGCAAAGGCAGCGCATTGCATGGCATATTCGCCAGACACCTGATAGGCAACGCAAGGCACGCCAAATTCGGTTTTTGCGCGCGCCAGAATATCAAGATAGGGCAGGCCGGGCTTGATGATCACCATATCCGCACCTTCGGCAAGGTCGAGGGCAATTTCATGCATTGCCTCGTCACTATTTGCCGGATCCATTTGGTAAGTGGATTTGCCATATTTGCCAAGCGCCGCGCCGGCTTTGACAGCATCACGGAATGGCCCATAAAAGCTGGACGCATATTTCGCCGCATAGGCCATTATCTGGATATTTTGAAAGCCGGCGTTATCCAGCGCGTTACGGATTGCCGCCACCCGGCCATCCATCATGTCGGATGGTGCGATAATGTCACAGCCAGCCCGCGCCTGATGCACAGCCTGCCGGCATAAAATCTCAACCGTTTCATCATTCAGAACCTGGTCACCGTGAATCACGCCGTCATGGCCATGGTCGGTGAACGGGTCAAGCGCCACATCACAGATCACGCCCAACTGTGGATAGCGCGATTTCACCGCTTGCACGGCGCGGCATACAAGATTGTCGCCATCGTCTGCAAGACTGCCCACAGGGTCTTTTAACGCGGCATCGATTGAGGGGAAAATAGCGATCGCGGGAATGCCAAGATCAACCGCTTGCTGTGCCTGTTCCAGCAGCCGGTCAATTGAATGACGCGCCACCCCCGGCATGGCGTCAATCATCTCGGTCTTTTGCTCGCCCTCGATTACGAAAAGCGGCCAGATCAAATCATCCACGCTCAGCCGGTTTTCTGCGACAAGCCGCCGGGAAAAGGCCTGCATACGGTTGCGCCGCATACGGGTATTTGGATATTGGCCTCTACTCATGGCGATTGTTTTCCGCTACTGTTCCCACTACCAGTCTTAATACCCAGCAGAAAACAGATGTGCAATGCCTCTTTCCGATATTCATTTTGAACAAATTGCGGCGGCTGGGTTGATCACACTGGATCGGCCGGAAGCACTGAATGCGCTGAGCATCGAAATGGTCACGGCGTTGCGCGAGCGGTTAACGCATTGGGCAGATGACCCGTCGGTCACGCATGTCATTTTGTGCAGCTCATCCCCACGCGCATTTTGCGCTGGCGGTGACATTAAATATGCCCGTCAGCTGGCATTGTCGGATGATCCTGATGGGACAATATTTGGGGCGGCACCCTATTTTCGCGCAGAATATCTTGCCGATATCGCGCTCATTCAATGTGATAAGCCGGTAATCGCCTTATGCGACGGCATTGTTATGGGCGGTGGGGCCGGGCTGGCCCAGCACAGCCAGCATATTGTGATGACCGAAAACACGCGTTTCGCCATGCCTGAGACGGCAATCGGGCTGTTTCCTGATGTTGGTGCCAGCTTGTTTTTAGGGCGCTGTCCCACGCCTGTCGCCAGATTGCTCGGCATGCACGGGCATCGTCTCGGGGCGGCTGATTGTCTGCTGTTGGGACTGGCTACGGCGCAGGTGCCAAGCACATCATTGGTCGCGCTGAAAGAAAAGCTGCTGGATTGTGACGTTGCTGACATCGGTTCTGTCATCCGGCAGTTTCAGACCGATGCGGGACAGCCGGCGCTTGCCGCACAACGCCGGCTTATTGACCATATTTTTGCCGATGGCCCGGTTGAATCGATGCGGGATCGTGCGGCAAATCTGGCCGAAAACATGCCGGAAAACCAGTTTCTCGGCGGGATTGCCGCCGGCTTTGCAACGCGTTGCCCGTTATCCATAAAGCTGTTTGACCGTCTGCTCGCCGAAACTGCGGATGAGACCGACCCGGTTGCGGCCATTGAACTTGATTTTCATCTGGCATTGCGGATGACCAAACGCGCCGATTTTGTTGAGGGTGTTCGGGCGATTGTTATCGACAAGGATCAGGCACCGCAATGGACACCCAATTCGCTTGAGGCGGTGACTGAAACTATGTTAGATGCGGTATTTGATCGGGATGGCCTGCCGGCTTTGTTATAGAATGCCAAGCATGTCTGGTCGAAACCTGTCCGCCCATTCGGTGTTATGCAGCACCGACGCCAACGGTTAAACAAATGTGAAAAAGGATCTAAAAGCATGCGTCTAAGCCAGTATTTCCTGCCCGTGTTAAAGGAAACGCCGAAGGAGGCGCAGATCGCCTCACATCGCTTGATGCTGCGTGCCGGCATGATCCAGCAGTCAAGCGCCGGCATTTATTCCTGGTTGCCATTGGGCAAGCGGGTACTGGATAAAATTGCGACGATTGTGCGTGAAGAACAAGACCGTGCTGGCGCGCTGGAAATTTTGATGCCAACCATTCAACCGTCTGAAATCTGGCAGGAATCCGGCCGTTATGATGATTATGGTGCGGAAATGCTGCGGATAAAAGACCGGCATGACCGCGATATGCTTTATGGCCCGACCAACGAAGAACAAATCACCGATATTTTCCGTTCGCATGTCCGCAGCTACAAAGCATTGCCGCTGAACATGTATCATATCCAGTGGAAGTTTCGTGACGAGGTGCGCCCCCGCTTTGGCATTATGCGGGGCCGTGAATTTCTGATGAAAGATGCCTATTCATTTGACTTGAATGCAGATGATGCGCGCACGGCTTACAATAAAATGTTTGTATCCTACCTCAAAACCTTTGCCCGTATGGGGTTAACAGCCATTCCGATGGAGGCTGATACCGGCCCGATTGGCGGCGATATGAGCCATGAATTTATTATTCTGGCGGACACCGGTGAAAGTGGCGTCTATTTCCACAAAGACTGGCTGCAGGCGGATCTTCTGGCCGACATTGATTATGATGCCGATCTGCAACCATTTGTTGACAAATTTACCTCGCGTTATGCTCGTGCCGATGAAAAGCATGATCCGCAAAACTGTCCGGTGGCAGCCGATGATCTGATGACCATGCGGGGCATTGAAATTGGTCATATTTTCTATTTTGGGACGAAATATTCAGCCGCTATGGGGGCGACGGTCAGTGGGCCAGACGGGCAAAATCTGCCGGTTCATATGGGGTCATATGGTATTGGTGTGTCGCGCCTTGTTGGCGGCATTATCGAGGCCAGCCATGATGATAAAGGCATCATCTGGCCGGAATCTGTGGCGCCGTTTGACATGGCTATCGTCAATCTAAAGCCGGGCGATGCCAAATGTGACGCAACCTGTGCCGATCTGTATCAGCGTTTTTTGCAGGCCGGGGCTGATCCGTTGCTTGATGATCGTGACGAGCGGCCGGGGGCAAAATTGGCGGCAATGGATTTGATTGGTATACCGTGGCAAATTGTTGTTGGGCCACGCGGCTTGGATAATGGCGTGGTGGAAGTGAAACGGCGCCAGACCGGTGACACCGAAGAACTGGCGCCCGATGTTGTTGTTGACCGTCTGCTGAATCGTTAAAACTGCCGCTGCGGCAAGCTAGGAAGTTAAATGCGACATTATTTTTCAGCTGTTGAGAGATTACTGGCGTTTCGCTATATGCGCGCCAGACGGGCTGAAGGGTTTATTTCGGTCATCGCCTGGTTTTCACTGGCTGGCATCACTCTGGGCGTGGCGACATTAATTGTGGTGATGTCAGTGATGAACGGGTTTCGGGCAGAACTGGTCGGGCGGATTTTGGGGCTGAACGGGCATGTCTCGGTCTATTCAAAGGTGGCTGGTGGGATCGTTGATTATGACGATCTGGCGCTGAAAATTGCCGAAATGCCGAATGTCGTTGCGGTCACGCCGCAAATCGAAGGGCAGGCCATGGCGACGCAAAACACCGTCAGCCTTGGGGCGATTGTGCGTGGGTTGCGCTGGTCAGATTTAGCCGTGCGCAAACCGTTATGGGACTCGCTGGATGAGGCCGAGATTACCGGGTTTCGGGAAAAGAACGGGGTGCTGATCGGGCATGCGATGGCGTTTAAGCTGGGGGTCAAAACCGGCGATAGCGTGACCCTGACAACCGCCAAAGGTAAGCCGACGGCATTTGGCACCCTGCCAACCCGCCGCAATTTTCCGATTGTCGGGATTTTCGACGTTGGCATGTATGAATATGACTCCAGCTTTGTGTTTATGCCGCTTGCGCTTGCGAGTGATTTTTTTGGCTATGACGGACGTGTTTCGGCGCTGGAAATCTATGCGGCCGCGCCGGAAAATATCACTTTATTGCGCAATCTTATTGGCGAATCGCTGACCGATAATCTCAGCGCATTTGACTGGATTGAGCGGAATCGCGGTTTTTTGAATGCGCTTCGGGTTGAGCGCAATGTGATGTTTTTGATTCTGACGCTGATTATCCTTGTCGCTGCTTTTAACATTATTTCTTCGATGATTATGCTGGTGCGGTCGAAAAATGCAGATATTGCGGTTTTGCGCGCGATGGGCGCCAGCAGCGGCAGTATCATGCGCGTGTTTTTAATGACGGGTGCCAGTATCGGCGTCGTTGGCACCACAGCGGGAACTGTTTTGGGGTTGGTGTTTTGTTGGAATATTGACTCGATCAAACAGTTTATTGAAGGCTTGTCGGGTGCGGAATTATTTGCCGCAGAAATTTATTTTTTGTCGAATTTACCGGCGAAAACCGACCCTCAGGATATTTTTATGGTGATTTCCATGGCGCTTGGCCTGTCGTTTTTTGCCAGCCTCTATCCGGCATGGCGGGCATCACGCGTTGCCCCGGCCGAGGCGCTGCGTTATGAGTGAGAGCATGTCGTCACAATCACCTTCACAGGCCTTGCTCGAACTGCGTGATGTGCGGCGTGGCTATCATCAGGGCGAATCTAGACTGGATGTCTTAAACGGTGCCAACCTGAGCGTACGGGCTGGTGAGATGAAAGCCTTGGTGGGGCCATCGGGATCGGGCAAATCGACCTTGCTGAATATTGCCGGGCTGTTAGAGCAGCCCGATTCTGGGACAGTGCTTATTGATGGTATCGATTCGGCGCGTTTGCGTTCGGCAAAGCGTACCTTGTTGCGCCGCCAGCATATTGGCTTTGTGTTTCAGTTTCATCGTTTGTTGCCCGAATTTTCCGCGCTGGAAAATGTTATGATTCCACAGATGCTGGCCGGTCTGGACAAGTTTGAGGCAAGTGACCGGGCGGCACAATTACTGGCAATGGTTGGTTTGCAGGATCGTGTCGACCACCGGCCGGGATTGTTATCGGGTGGTGAACAGCAACGTGTTGCCATCGCCCGGGCCGTGGCCAATGCGCCGCGTGTGTTGCTGGCGGATGAACCCACCGGCAATCTGGATCCGGATACGGCGAAAGATGTTTTTGGGCATTTGGCGGCGATCACCCGCGCCACCCGGACGGCAGCCCTTGTGGTCACGCATAACCAGCAGCTGGCGCTGAATATGGACAGTATCCTGACCATTGAAAATGGTCATGTTGTCGAACTGGCCTGAACAAAACCGTTTTTTTACCTGACAAGTCGATTGGTCAGCCCGGCCGATTGCGATATGCTGATTGCCCACAGTGAAGCGTGAGTGAGTCCGATGCCAGCCCAATTTGTCCATCTGCGTCTGCATAGCTCCTATTCTCTGACTGAATCGACCTTGCGGATTGGAAAATTGACGCAATTGGTCAGTGCTGATTCGCAGCCGGCAGCGGCGCTTACCGATACCAATAATATGTTTGGCGCTCTGGAGTTTGCGCAATCCATGGCGGCAGCCGGTGTGCAGCCTATTATGGGCGCGCAGATTGAGCTTGAAGATACGGACGGGCGCGGCGATGTGGTGTTGCTGGCGCAAAATCAGCAAGGCTATGTCAGGCTGTCGCAATTATTGTCAAAAATCCTGTTATCTACCGACGGCACGCAGGTGCCAGCCTGTGATTATGATGATTTACGTCGTTATGGCGAGGGTCTGATCATGCTCGGTGGCGGCGCATTGAGCGGGTTTGTCGGCAATCCGGCTGGCGATGGCCGGGCTAATCTGGCGCGGCAACGTCTGGAAATATTGGCCGAGATTCTTCCCGGCCGGCTGTATATTGAGCTGCAACGCCACGGCTTGCCGATAGAGCGGGCCAGCGAGCCGCATCTTCTCGAATATGCCGACATGCTGGATCTGCCGTTGGTCGCAACAAATGATTGTCGGTTTGACGATCCCTCAATGAGCCAGCCACATGATACGCTGGTTTGTATCGGCACAAGCCGCAAAATATCAGAACAGGATAGGCCAAGATACTCGTCAGAGCATTACTTTAAGACCGCTTCTCAAATGTCTCAATTGTTTAATGATATTCCTGAGGCTATCGAAAATACTTTGGTCATTGCCAGACGCTGTAGCGTGATGGCGGAAACGCGGGCACCCATTTTGCCGGCGTTTGCAACGGCGGCTGGGCGTGACGAGGCCGCGGAATTGCGGGCACAGGCCAGCGCCGGGTTACAGGCGCGGTTAGCGCGGCATGTCGTAACCGATGCGCCGGATGATGCGGCGCGTCAGTCACTGGCACAGCCCTATTATGACCGGCTGTCCTTCGAGCTTGATATTATCGAGCAGATGGGATTTCCCGGGTATTTTCTGATTGTTGCCGATTTTATCCAATGGGCAAAATCGCAAAATATCCCGGTCGGGCCGGGGCGTGGTTCGGGCGCCGGGTCAGTGGTGGCCTGGGCGTTGTCAATCACCGATCTTGATCCGTTGAAATGGGGGCTTTTGTTTGAACGGTTTTTGAATCCGGAGCGCGTTTCGATGCCGGATTTTGATATCGATTTTTGTCAGGACCGGCGTGAAGAGGTGATCAGCTATGTACAGGACAAATATGGCCATGACCGGGTGGCGCAGATTATCACATTCGGTTCATTGCAGGCGCGCGCGGCATTGCGCGATGTCGGCCGGGTTCTGGAAATGCCCTATGGCCAGGTCGATCGCATTGCCAAGCTGATTCCAAACAACCCGGCCAACCCGACGACAATTGCCGAAGCACTGAAATCTGAGGCGTCTCTGCGTGAACAAAAAGCTGAAGATGAGCAGGTTGCTGATCTGATCACCGTTTCGATGAAGCTAGAGGGGTTGTATCGGCATGCGTCCACACATGCCGCCGGTCTGGTGATCGGTGACCGTCCACTGGCCGAATTAGTGCCGCTATATCGTGATCCAAGATCAGATATGCCGGTGACACAATTCAATATGAAATGGGTTGAAAAAGCCGGTCTGGTCAAATTTGACTTTTTGGGATTAAAAACCCTGACAGTTTTGCAGCGGGCGGTCGATTTTATCGCACGACGCGGCACCCAAATTGATCTGGCGGATATTCCGCTTGATGACAAAGCCACATACGAGATGCTGTCGAATGGCGACACGGTTGGGGTGTTTCAGCTGGAATCAAGCGGCATGCGTGATGTGTTACGCGGGCTCCGGCCTGACCGTTTTGAGGATATCATCGCGGTTGTGGCACTGTATCGGCCGGGGCCGATGGAAAATATCAAAGATTATGTGGCGCGGAAACATGACCCGTCACAAATCACCTATATGCACCCGAATTTGGAACCGGTTCTGGCCGAAACCTATGGCATCATGATTTATCAGGAACAAGTGCAGCAGGCGGCGCGCGTGTTGGCTGGTTACACCCTCGGTGCGGCAGATATTCTACGCCGCGCAATGGGCAAAAAAATCAAGGCCGAGATGGATGAACAGCGCCAGATTTTTATCAATGGTGCGGTAAAAAATGAACTTTCGGAGCAGTTGGCGTCGGACGTTTTTGACCAGATCGCTGCATTTGCCGGCTATGGTTTCAATAAATCACATGCGGCGGCCTATGCCCTGGTATCCTATCAAACAGCCTATCTAAAGGCGAATTATCCGGTCGAGTTTATCGCCGCGTCGATGGCACTTGACGCTGGTAACACCGATAAACTGGCTGTCTTCCGGCAGGAATGTCAGCAAAAATCGATTGCGGTATTGCCCCCCGACATCAATGCATCTTCGGCCAGTTTTGCGGTTGAGGTGGCCAATGACGCGGCAGATTCGCCTGCTAGTGTCCGCTATGCACTGGCTGCCATCAAAAATGTTGGCAGTGAGGCGATGTCACGGCTTGTTGAAATCCGGCAGGCGGATGGGCCGTTTTCCTCGCTGCAGGATTTTCTGCAGCGATTGCCACGTGAGGTGATCAACCGTCGCCAGATGGAGGGGCTGGCGCGGGCCGGGGCATTTGACTCCATCCATCCAAACCGGCGCGAACTGGTTGAAAATATGGATCTGTTGTTGTCGCATGCCGACGCCATGCGGCGCGAGGCTGAATCCAATCAGGATAATTTATTTGCCGGCACCGAGGCGGCAAGCGATGCCGGCATCCGGCTGCAGGCATATGATGACTGGGCTGCGATGGACAGGCTAAAAGAAGAATTTGATGCGCTTGGCTTGTATTTATCCGCGCATCCGCTGGACAGCTATGCCAGCCAGCTGTCACGGCTGCGTATCGTCACGCATGCTGGTTTGACCGAATTGCTGGAAAACGGGCAGGCACCGCAACGGGTGAATCTGGCCGGGTCAGTGACCAGCAAACAGGTGCGTGTGTCACAGCGGGGCAACCGCTTTGCCTTTGTGCAACTCACCGACCAGACCGGGGTTTTTGAGGTCACCATGTTTTCTGATGTTCTGGCAGAGGCGATGGCGCTGCTTGATGCAGAAAAACCGCTGCTTATTTCGGCCAATCTGAAAGTTGAGGAAAATGGCCCGCGGCTGTTGGCGGCCCGGGTTCAGTATCTCGATGATGCTGTGGCGGCCTGGCATGGCGGGGTCGCCCTGTGGGTTCAGGATGAAAAGCCACTGGCGGCGCTGAAGGATGCGTTGCGCGCCGATGGGCCGGGCAAGGCCGAGGTGAAATTGCAAGCCCTGATCAATGGCAATGAAGTCTGCATCGGCGTGCCGGGCCGGTTTCGTCTCAGCGGTGAATTGAGACAGCATTTACGGCGCATGCCGGGCATTTTAAATGTGCAGGAATTATAACGAAAACGCGGTTGCCGGATTTGCGGTTTTTTGCCGGTAACGGGTTGCTTTTCGCGGCTTAACAAGCTAAACAACAGGCGATTTCACACATGGGGGCGGCCTCGGCACAGTAGATCCTGTGTTTTCGGCCATCCGGTGAAGGCAAATGTCTTTCATTTCCCCATGGAGGTTTAACCGGAGAACAGGAGTATTAAAAATGGCTCTCCCTACATTTACTATGCGCGAAATGCTTGAAGCTGGTGTTCATTTTGGACACAGTACACGCCGTTGGAACCCAAAAATGGAACAGTTCATTTTTGGCGCCCGTAACAAAACACACATTCTTGATCTGCAACAGACGATGCCAATGTTTCATCAGGCATTACAGGCGCTTAGCGACGTTACTTCACGTGGTGGCCGGGTTTTGTTTGTTGGCACCAAACGCGCGGCAGCCGAAAAAGTTGCCGAAACAGCGCGTAACTGTGGCCAGTATTATGTGAACCATCGCTGGCTTGGTGGCATGCTGACAAACTGGTCAACCGTTTCGCAATCGATCCGCCGGTTGCGCGATCTTGAGGCGCGGTTTGAGTCTGGTGAGATTAACCAGTTGACCAAAAAAGAAACATTGCAATTGACGCGTGAGCAGGAAAAGCTCGAGCGCACCTTGGGCGGAATCAAGGAAATGGGCGGCATTCCCGATATGCTGTTCATTCTCGATACCAACAAAGAAGCGATCGCTGTGCAGGAAGCCAACCGTCTTGGTATTCCGGTTGTTGCCGTCGTTGACAGTAACGCAAGCCCGGACGGCGTTGATTACATTGTCCCGGGCAATGATGACGCGATGCGGGCCATTACATTTTATTGTGAATTGGTACAGGCTGCGGTTCTGGATGGCTTGCAAACCGAACTGATGAAAAGTGGTGGTGACGCCGGCGCGGCGATAGATGCCCCGGTTGAGCCGGCACTTGCGGAAATTGCCGCCGAAGCGGCACCAGTTGAGGCTGAACCAGTGGTGGCTGAGGCGGCTGTTGAAGCGACAGCTGACGCAACTGCCGACGGCGCCGCGCAAGGCTAAAGCTAACGCGCCGATGTTGCTGTGCATGGCGGCATCGGCGGATTTTCGTTGCCGGTTGTATGACTCCGGCAGTTTGAAATTGGAAACAAGGATGATTTGTGATGAGTGTGACTGCTGCTCTGGTAAAAGAGCTTCGTGAAAAATCTGGCGCCGGCATGATGGATTGCAAAAAGGCGCTTGGCGAAACCGACGGTGATATGGACGCCGCTATTGACTGGTTGCGGACAAAGGGTCTGGCAACGGCTGCCAAAAAATCTGGCCGGGTCGCGGCAGAAGGCCTCGTGGCGATAGCTGTTTCCGGCACCAAAGGCGCTGTTGTTGAACTCAATGCGGAAACTGACTTTGTGGCGCGTAACACTGAATTTCAGGAATTTGCATCCGCATTGGCTAACATCGCGCTTGAGGTCGCCGATCTTGACGCGCTGAATGGCGCTGATTTCCCCGGGACTGGCCGTATTGTGTCGGAAGAACTGACCCAGAAAATTGCCACCATCGGCGAAAATATGTCATTGCGCCGGATGCATAAAATTGAGGTGTCATCTGGTGTTGTCGTGCCCTATATGCACAACGCAACTGCCGATGGTTTGGGGCGTATTGGTGTATTGGTCGGCTTGCAGTCAGAGGCCGATGCCGACAGCTTGTCCGGTCTTGGCAAGCAGTTGGCAATGCATATCGCCGCGACTTCGCCTGCCAGCCTGTCTGTCGATGATCTGGACGCAGAGCTTGTCGATCGCGAGCGTGAAGTGCTGATTGAACAAGCAAAAGCGTCGGGCAAGCCGCAGGAAATTGCGGAAAAAATGGTCGAAGGCCGGATGAAGAAATATTATCAGGAAGTTGTTCTGCTTGAACAGACATCGGTCATTGATGGTGAGACCCGCATTGCCGATGTGGTGTCGAAGGCTGGAAAAGATGCCGGTTCAGATATTGCCTTGACCGGTTTTGTTCGCTTTAATCTTGGCGAGGGCATTGAGCGTGAGGAATCAGATTTCGCCGCTGAAGTGGCCGCGCAATTGTCCTAGGGCATAGAAGGGCGAATTCAAAAGGGGAGCGTAAGTAAGGTGAACGACACGACCGCAGGCCAACCTCAGCATCAATATAAACGTGTTATGCTGAAGATTTCCGGTGAATCCCTTATGGGAAAACTTCCCTATGGTATAGACCCGGAAATGGTTGGCACGGTGGCGCAACAGGTTAAGGAGGGTGTTGCCTCGGGTGTTGAAGTCTGCCTGGTGATCGGTGGTGGCAATATTTTTCGGGGTGTGTCCGGGGCGGCGGCTGGTATGGAACGTGCCACCGGCGATTATATGGGCATGCTGGCCACGGTTATGAATGCGCTGGCCATGCAAAATGCACTTGAGCAGATTGATGTGCCGGTTCGGGTGCAATCAGCCCTGACAATAAGCGCGGTATGCGAACCCTATATCCGCCGGCGTGCCACCCGTCATCTGGAAAAGGGCCGGGTGGTTATTTTCGCAGCCGGCACGGGTAATCCGTTCTTTACAACGGATACAGCGGCGGCGTTGCGGGCATCTGAAATGAATTGCCAGGCGCTTCTCAAGGGCACCCGGGTTGATGGTGTCTATACAGCTGATCCCGAAAAAGATAAAACGGCGACACGCTATGAATCATTAACCTATATGCAGGTGTTGACCGAAGATTTGCGGGTTATGGACGCTGCGGCCGTTTCACTGGCGCGCGAAAATGCGATCCCGATTTTGGTATTTTCCATAGAAACACCCGGTGAATTTCAACGTGTTGTAAAACATGAGGGTCGGTTTACCGTCGTACGCTAGGAAAACCGGGGTCATCATTCACTTAGATTACAGGGGACGGTTATGCCAGAAATGGACATCGAAGATATCAAGCGCCGCATGGAGGCAAGTTTGTCGAGCTTGCGGACCGAATTTATGGGATTGCGGGCCGGGCGCGCCAATCCGGCGATGCTGGAACCCATCATGGTGGATGCTTATGGGTCGAAAATGCCGCTTAATCAGGTTGGCAATGTATCCGCACCCGAATCCAGATTATTGACTGTGTCGGTATGGGACGCATCTATGGCACCGGCTGTTGAAAAAGCCATCCGCGAATCAGACCTCGGATTGAATCCTATGGCTGAAGGCGGGCTGATCCGGGTGCCGATTCCTGATTTATCAGAAGAACGACGCAAAGATATGGTCAAAGTCGCTGGTCGCTATGCCGAGGCGTGCCGGGTTGCTATGCGCAATATCCGCCGCGATGGTATCGAAACCGCGCGCAAGGCCGAAAAAGACGGGTTAATCTCGGAAGATGACCGGCATCAGCAAGAAGCTGAGGTGCAAAAAGTAACTGACTTATATGTTAAAAAGGTCGATGATTCTTTGGCGCATAAAGAAAAAGAAATCACGCAGGTATAGTGTGCTCTTTTAAGCAGCTTGGAGCCGGTTGATGCCAAATATTCCAAATCATTTAGCGATTATTATGGATGGCAACCGCAGGTGGGCGAGCGCACGGCGCCTTGAAACCTTGTTGGGGCATGATCGCGGCGCCGAAACTCTTAAAATGATTGCGCAAAACAGTGTGGATGCGCATATCAACTGGCTGACGGTTTTTGCCTTTTCAGCAGAAAATTGGACGCGCCCGGACTATGAGGTGCAGGGCTTGATGCGGTTGATCATCCGTTTTATCAAGACGCAGGCTCAAGAATTGCTTGAGGCGAATGTGCGGTTACGCATCATTGGCCGGCGGGACAGATTTTCCGATGATTTATGCGTCGCAATGAGTGATCTGGAACAGCAATCATCAACAAATACCGGGCTCAATCTAACAGTGGCGCTTGATTATGGCGGGCGTCAGGACATTAGCAATGCGGTAACGCGTATCGCCGAAGAGCTTGAATCTGGCATGCTCACCGCGGCTGAGATCAATGATGATCTGTTAAAGTCACGCATGCAGACGAAAATTCTGCCGCCGGTAGATTTGCTCATCCGGACAGGCGGTGAACAACGTCTGTCAAATTTCCTGTTGTGGGATTTATCATACGCCGAATTGTTTTTCAGTGCCAAACTGTGGCCGGATTTCAGCACCACGGATTTTTTTGCGGCGTTGGATTGGTTTGAGCAGCGGCAACGCCGTTTTGGTGGCGGCCGGTATGATGACAAGCATCAGCTTCATGCTGTTGTGAGTGATTGACTATATGCTGTTTCCAAACATATCTGGTACAGCGCGGCGTTGCATTGGGGTATTGGTACTGCTGCCAATCATTGCAGCTGTTTTCTTCGACGCGCGGATCGCCAGCATTGTTATCGCGCTTATTGCCGTTGGTATGGCCTATGAATTCGGTAAAATGGTCACAATGCCGATGCTGGCCAAACTAACACTTTGTTTCTGCATCATTCTGCAGGCATTGCCGATCTGGGTGGTTGATTTGGGCCCATGGTGGCATGCCGGTCTGGCATGTCTGGCCTTTGGTGTCACGCTGACATACCATCAGCTGTTGGAAAGTGTATTTGCGCTGGTGTTGGCGCTCTGTCTATATTTTACGGTGTTATTGCTCAGTGAACCGAGTGGTCATTGGCAGCTTTTGATGCTGGCCGCGGTCATTGCGGCTTGTGACAGCGCGGCTTATTTTGTCGGCCGGTTTATTGGCGGGGCGAAACTGGCACCGGCGATCAGCCCGAATAAAACAATTTCCGGCAGCGTTGGTGGCATTATTGCCGCCATGGCTGTGATGCTTGCGATTGCACCTTTGTTCGAGTTGGGGTTTGTGATGGCTTTGCTGTTGGGGTTTGGGCTGGCGGTTTTGTCGCAAATTGGTGATTTGCTTGAGTCGGCGCTAAAGCGGCGTGTTGATGTGAAGGATAGCGGCTCTATTTTGCCGGGTCATGGTGGTTTGCTTGACCGTTTTGATGGTTATCTTTTAACTGTTCCCGGCTTTTATATTTTTCTTTTTGTGATCTAGGGCGCCGGTATATGAGCGTGATAAAAACCATAACTGTGATGGGCGCAACCGGATCCATTGGGCAAAGCACGCTGGCGCTGGTACGGCAGTTTCCTGCGTTTTTTTCTGTTCAGGCTTTGGTCGCTGGCAGTGATGCCGAGGGTCTGGCTGCGTTAGCCCGCGAATTCAGACCCAAAATGATCGGGCTGCATGACCTGACAAAATTAGACCAGCTGCGTACGGCGCTTGCGGATATTGATGTTGAAATCATTGCCGGCGAGGCGGGCTGTACACAGATTGCCGCGTCACCGGTTGATATGGTTGTCGCCGGTATTGTCGGTATTGCCGGGCTGCCATCGGTGTTGGCGGCGGTACAGGCCGGGCAAACCATAGCGCTGGCGAATAAAGAGGCGCTGGTGTCTGCTGGTGGCCTGGTGATGCGAGAAGCGGCACGTTGTGGCGCACATATTTTGCCGGTTGATAGCGAGCATAATGCGGTGTTCCAGTGTTGGCAGGGATGGAACGGGCATGCTAGCAAGCACGCGGCGCAGGCGGATACAGACCTGCTCAGCCATATTTGTCTGACCGCATCCGGCGGGCCGTTTCTGCACACCCCACTAGATGATTTGCCAGCGATGACACCACAGCAAGCCGTTCGTCACCCAAATTGGACGATGGGTCAGAAAATTTCTGTCGATAGCGCGACGATGATGAATAAAGGGCTGGAAGTGATCGAGGCTTACTGGCTGTTTGGCCTGCAGCCAGATCAGATAGAGGTGCTGATCCATCCACAGCAAGCCGTTCATGGCATGGTATATTTCCGCGACGGCTCGGTGTTGGCGCAGCTTGCCGGGGCTGACATGCGAACGCCGATTTCCTATGCGCTGGCATGGCCAGAGCGTTTGCATTGGGCAGATACACGGCTCGATCTCGCGGCGATTGGCCAATTGTCTTTTGAGGCGGTTGATATGCAGCGCTTCCCCTGTTTTGCACTGGCGCGACAGGCATTGCGTGACGGGGGTGCGACGCCGGCTATTTTGAACGCTGCCAATGAAGTGGCGGTTGATGCCTTTTTACAAGGAAAAATAGGATTTACCCGGATCGCGGCTGTTGTGGATACGGTTCTTGGCCAGTCTACCAGCGCGCAAATCGACAGTCTTGAAGCGGTGATGGCAATTGATGCGGCGTCGCGTGATCTGGCGCTTGCCGCTGTGACAAAAAACCAGAGTTACTTATCGGATTAATGCTTCTAAGTTTAAATCTCTCGGATTTAAGCCGTGTTTAGAGATGAATTAAAAGGAATATTGTAATGCCAGATCTGGGTGCTGCCGACTTAATTCTTGGTTTTTTGCTGTTAATTACGCCGGTCGTGTTTATCCATGAATTGGGGCATTACTGGGTGGCACGCAAAGCCGGTGTCGTTGTTGACGTGTTTTCTATCGGTTTTGGCCCCGAAATTTTTGGCTGGACCTCGAAAACCGGCACCAGATGGCGCATCGCTTCAATTCCGCTTGGTGGTTTTGTCAAGATGCGCGGCGACGATGACGCCGCAAGCACGCCCGCGTCATCGGCGCATCAACAAATCGGCAGCTTTGCCGGGGCTGGCCTGTATTGGCGCATGGCGATCGTCGCCGCCGGGCCAGCAGCCAATTTCATTCTTGGCATTGCGTTGTTCGCGGCGGTTTACATGACTGTCGGAAAACAGGTTATTCCGGCTGTTATTGGCGAAACCATCCCGGATATGCCTGCCGCCGAGGCTGGCTTGCAGCCCGGTGATAAGATTATTGAAATTGATGGGATCGGTATTCGGAATTTTGACGATATGCGGGGTCTTGTTGTCGAGAGCCCTGACAAAACCCTGCAATTTGTGCTGTTGCGTGACGGGCAGCAACTGACGGTGGATGTAACACCGCAATCACAGTTCAATGAACAGCTGCAAATGAATGTTGGCATTTTGGGCGTCAAATCGATGCCGGTTGGTGAGTTTAACCGACTTGGCCCGGGCAGCGCTGCCGTGGCGGCAACGTCAGATGCTTTTCATATGTCAGTTATGATTGTGCGTGGTCTTGGCCGTGCCATCACTGGCGATATGCAGAAAGGCGAGGTTGGGGGACCGGTGCGGATTGCGGAAATATCAGGAACGGTTCTGAATCAGGGCATTGTGCCGTTTATTTTATTAACAGCGGTCATCTCAATCAATTTGGGTCTGATTAATTTACTGCCGGTTCCTGCTTTGGATGGGGGGCATCTGTCATTCTTTCTGTGGGAAGCTATTTTCCGGAAACCATTGCCGCTGGCTGTGCAAGCCGGCTTAATGCGCGGTGGAATCGCGATTTTGTTGGGCTTAACAATGTTTTTGATAGTCGCAGATGTAATGCGTCTGTTTAATGGCTGAATAGCGGGCAGGCCGGATTCTTTCAAGAAAACAAGGCGAAAAGTATGTCCTTTTCGCAAGTTTGGCTTTCGCGAATGTTTTAGCGAGACTATAGTTTTTAATAATGCTCGGCCGTTCACAGTTTTTTAGGACATTTGATGCGTATATTATCATTAGCCCTTGTAGCCCTCTGGATATTTTCCAGCCATTACAATACGGTGCCAGCTCAGGCGCAAACTGCGACTGAACAGGTGAGGATTTCTGACATAAAAGTAACTGGTAATCGCCGTGTTGCCGAAGGCACGGTGTTGTCATATCTGCCCGTTCAGGTCGGTGATCTGGTTTCGCAAGGTGCTTTGAGCCAGTCTTTAGAGCGGCTATTTGCGACCAATCTTTTCAAAGACCTGAAACTTGATCTTGATGGTTCGGTATTGCTGGTGACTGTGGTTGAAAACCCCATCGTTAACCGGGTCAGTATTGAGGGTAATGATGTGATCAGCGACGAACGGTTGCTAGAGGTCATTGATGTGCAGCCACGGCGCGTATACGACCGCCAGCTGGCGCTGGATGCAGTCGCCAAACTGCTTAACGTGTACCGCGCTGGCGGACGCTTCGGAGCGGTTGTTGAACCGAAAATCATTGAGCTGAACGAAAACCGTGTTGATCTTGTTTTTGAGGTTGATGAAGGCCCGTTGATCAAAATCGAAACGATTGTGTTTTCCGGTAACAAAAACTTTTCTGACGCGGCGCTAACCCAAGCGATTGCCAGCCGTGAGAGACGCTGGTGGGCAATTTTTACACCAAACGACAAATATGACGAAGGACGGCTCGACTATGATGTGCGGCTGTTACGTCAATTTTATCTGTCGCGGGGCTATGCTGATATCAATGTGTCGCGTGCCCGTGGCGGCTTGTTACCCGACCGCAGTGGTTTTGCTCTCACCTTCCTGATTAACGAGGGGGTGCGGTATAAAGTCAACGATATCAAAATTTCAAGTCAGATTGAAAATATTGACCTTGAGGCCCTCAGGGATCTGATGAAATTTGATGATGATCAATGGTATGATGTACGCCAGCTTGAACAAGGGCTTTTGGATGTTTCCAATCAGCTCGGTGTGTATGGCTATGCATTTGTTGACGTCACCCCGCAGATTGTAACAGACCCGTCAACAGGCTTGCTTGACATTGAGGTTAGCATCGGCCAAGCACGGCGTAATTTTGTTGAACGCATTGAGTTTGTTGATAATACACGCACACTTGACCGTGTCATCAGACGTGAATTTGAACTCGTCGAAGGCGATGCGTTTAATCAGTTAAAGCTCGACCGGTCTGTCAGAAATGTGCGTAATCTTGGCTATTTCAGCAAGGTTGGTGTTCAAAATATTCAGGGTAGCAGCGCAGACCAGACCATCACCAGAGTCACTGTCGAGGAACAATCAACGGGTGATTTTTCAATCGGTGTTGGTTATTCGTCGCTGGATAAAACCAGCTTTACGCTTGGCATAAACGAACGCAATTTTTTGGGCACCGGCCGCCGGGCGAGTGCATCGATCAGCACGTCTGACACGTCAACGGATTTCGTTTTCGGCCTGTCACAGCCCTATCTTTTTGGCCGTGACCTGACGGGCAGCATTGATCTGTTCAAAACAAAATCAACAGCGAACCTCACGGCGGTCAATCGCACCGGTGTCGATCTGGGTGTGAGCTTTTCCGCGGCGCGTGACATCTATCACCGTGTGTCCTACGAGTTGGCCACCTCAAAAATTACCAATACCTCAACCGTGGCAACGTCATTAACCGGTGAGAACGGCAAGTCTTTGCTGAAATCTGCGGTGTCTTACACCATTGGCAGGGATACGCGGGACAGCCGGTTTGATCCGACTGAGGGTATGTATGCCGAAATTTCTGAGACATTTTCCGGTGTGGGCGGGGACGTAACGTTTTTGCGTACCAATCTGCGCGCGGGATATTACAAACCGTTTTTGTTTAAATCAGTCGTGCTGGGCCTGAAGGGGCGGGTCGGGAATGTGAGCGGTCTTGGTGATGATGTCACACAATCAGAACGTTTCTTCCTGGGTGGCCAGAGCGTGCGCGGCTTCGACTCTAACGGCATTGGGCCGCGTGACACCGGGTCAAAAGCGGCTGTTGGCGGCAACAATGTTTATAACGGAACCGTGGAAATCGTATCTAATCTCGGGGTGACGAAAGACGCCGGCATCCGCTGGACAGTTTTTTCTGATTTTGGCTCTGTCTGGGAGACTGATTTTCCCTCTGGTGTGACCGAGCCGAATGATCAAACAATGCGGAGCAGCGTTGGTGTGGGTCTTTTATGGAATACCGCAATCGGGCCTCTGTCCTTTTACTGGGCAAAACCAATTAACGAGGCAGAACACGACAACACAAAAACCTTCCAATTCTCAATTGGAACGAGGCTATAAATGAAAACATATATCGCTAGTTTTCTGGGGGCGTTCATCGGCTGCGTTATGTGCGGCACGGCGATGGTTTCGGCGCAGACCACAACAGCCTCACCAGACACCACACCATCAATGGAGGTGCGACGCATTGGTCTTGCCGATTTGAATGGGGTGTTGCGGGCGGCCGATGCGAATGTAAAAGTGCGCGAGCTTTTGGATGTGCAGCGGCAAAAATTTCAGAGCGAGTTCAGTAAAGTTGAAGCTGAATTACAGCAAACTGAGCGTGACCTGATGTCAAAGCGTGAATTGCTCTCGGC